>Ga0315914_1004375_pt1 | contig 21160 bp, 22 predicted proteins | sample MpolenodulesMG_FD_203920 | JGI IMG/M metagenome (GOLD analysis project Ga0315914, IMG submission 203920) | Medicago polymorpha root nodule microbial communities from Los Angeles, California, United States - elongated nodules | ecosystem: Host-associated > Plants > Roots > Nodule | place: USA...
GAGATGTACAAAAAGAGGTGGACCAAACCTAACCCTCAAAGCAAACTAAGAAAATCCATAAGAAGAAAGATCAAGTCTATCCTTGACAAGGTCTTCCCTAATCACAATTGAAGGTGAGGACCAACAGGAGAAAATAGTCAAAGATAGGTCTAGATTCGCTAGTTTATTCAGACATTAGTACCCCGTTCTATATAAATATTTGTGTGTGTGAGAGAGATAAAAAAAATCCATTAAACTAAGCTTGATCATACAATTTTGCCATCTATTCTTCGGCTTAGCAGGTAGGGGTGATCAAAACCGAACCAATTCAAACCAAAACCGTATTTAGTTTGGATGTATTCAGATCATTTTTCTACTCAACCGCATGGTTTTGTTCGGTTTGCGGTTTTGATTTTACCAACCAAACCAAATCAAACTGCAATATAAGAAAAACGCTAATTAAATACATATCATCTAGATCAATACTCATAGAAATTCAATGTAAACTTTAATAATGAAATATTATTTTCTCCTGTTAAGTGTCTTCTTTTCTTTTTCTATCAAAAATGTATTTATGTGCTACTTGCACTCTTAGAGAATTATTAAAATTTTAGTCTTTTGAATTTCTTACAAAATATGATTACTTTTTGTCCACGTTTTAATTTAGTCTACGTAGTTTGGAACATTATTGATAGAAATAAAATTGTAATGTTGGATAAAATTTAAAACATTGTTGAAAATATGTTGTGTTTTAGCTTTTAAATTTGATTTTAACGTTGAAAAAAAATTAGTCTAAAAAAACCGCAACAACCGATCCAATCCAAACCGCATTGGTTTGGTTCGGATTATATTTTAAAAGTCAATCAAACCAAACAAAACCGCCTACTTATTTATCTTGTGATTCGGATGATTTTTAGCTTCAAAACTGAACCGAACCGCGAACACCCCTATTAGTAGGTGCTATATGAGGCGACTTAAAAGCCAAGATAGCTGCTTTGGAGTCATATTCAATCCACAATTGATGTCAATTTCTAACAACAAAAAAAAATCTTGTTTTCTCCTTGACCGTTTCGAAAAAGGCCTCCATATGCATAATTCATAGGATTTTCCAAAGCCGAGCCATCTGTATTACACTTTGTCTTGATAAGGAAAGGTGGATCAATATCACTTCTATAATTCTTGGTGCTTTCGGATGATGAGTACTAAATTTGAAAGCTCTTAGCACCACAAAGTCGTATACGGAGGTCTATGTTACTTCCTTTGTAAGATTTCCACCCAAATGAAAATTTGCAGATACCATTGCTAGGACAAAAAATATATATTTGGTTTTATATTTTTGAATCTACAATTATTCCTTGTGAACCAAATATTGTTGAAAATGTTGACAATTGCTGAGTTGGTTTTACATCGAGGATTCCAACTTCTATTACAAACATCAAAGATATATAAGATAAATGAGAGGTTGATAATTTGATTGATTATAAATTGTAACTATTTTTAAATAGCAGTGGCAAAAGGACAATTAAGGAATAGACACGTTGCATTTTCTTGTTGCTTGTTGCATAAGTTACACATTGAAGGAAAACTACATCCCCTCTTTGCAAGATTCTTATCGGTGGGCATCTTCTCGTGATTCATTCTCCAAATTGTGAAACTTAGGCATCGTCAAATTGTAAAGAATAATGAAGACTCATCAATGAATCAAATCAAGACAAATCAAACAAACCATTGGAAAGTAATTTGTCTTGATTTGATTCATTAATTGACGAGTCTTCATTATTCTTTACATAAATAGGAACACCATGGTAAATGAAGGGCAATGTTCTTCCAATAGTGAAACAAAGAGAATTTGCAATCTGATCTAATCTTGCTTGAGACATGGAACCATGATTTTTTTTCTTTCATTTTCTAGGATTGATTATTCGACCATATCTTGTAAATAAAGAAGACAATACTTGAATGTTTGATGAAGTTCCCTTGCAAAACAACATTAAATCATGCATATAAAATACAAGAAAGGATATTGTTGGGCATGTTACGTTTAATAAGCTTCACCTATTCATTTCTCATTAGCATTGATAAACCTCTACTAATTTCTTCTTCATCCAGGCAAAAAAGAACGGGGGACAAACAAGGGATCACCTTGTCTAACTTCCCTTGAACAAGCAAAGTAACCTTCCTTATTTCCATTAACTGATATGGATAACTTTGCTGAGTGTAAAATAGTCTGAATCTGATCACAAAAGAGATTACTGAAACCAAAAGCCTTTAACACTTTAATTAAAAAACAATAATCCAATTTATAGATTCAAAAGGTTTAGCAATATCAATATTGATGACAAGATTGCCTCCAAAAAATCCAATTTATAAAATTTTCTAGACCGGAAAAAAAATTGGCCTACCATAGTTTAGAAAAGAGTCCATATGTTCAAAAATTTAAGAACTTAAAAAAAAGGTTAATTTAGGTGCAAAACACGATTTTGGTGGTTGAGAAACTGAAATTGCCAAATATCGTGGGATCCAAATTTTCTACCATGAAAAAATATATGATTTTAAAAAATTCCTTCAAAAATGTCAATTTGCATCTCATTAAAGAAAACGAACGATTTTACCACCTTTTCTTCACAATAATTTTTTTAAACAATCAATTAAAATAAAATACAGGATTATAATGGGTGTCTACACATCAAATTGACGCTAGATCTATTACAAACATGAGCTTTAAAGTTATAAAAAATTGAATTAGTATATTATCATTTTGAATTAGTTTGTTATTTCCGAAAAGTAAAAAGAATATAAAATTTAAGAAATAATTTTGGATGATTTTTTTTTTTTTAGGCAAAGAAGTAGGGATGGTATCAAGAGGAGACAGAAGCATCCCAACTAGGTTGGCACCCAATTGTCACCTCCATCGTCTACCGCCTACTCTATATATATTATTAAAAAAGGAGAAAATAATATGTACAAGAGGGGGGACTAGGCCAAAACCCTCAGAAGAAAAAACAATCAGAAACTAAGGAAACTAAGGTCACAGAAGAAGTCAGCCGACAAGGACTGAGGTAAAGAATCTAACCAAACAATACCCATAATGGAATGCCCAAAATCTGCTAATTTATCCGCACAACAATTTCTTTCGCGGTAAAGATGAGAGCAAAGAGTACGAGTACCCCTCTGAAAACAATTATGCCAACGGTTCCGAAGACGGAAAGGAATGATGTCAGCATTCATAAAAGCTTGGACAGCCGAGGTAAAGTCGCACTCAATCCAAAGAGAATACCACGAATGGGAGGCAGCATACACCATGGCAATAAGGATACCTATCAATTCCGCCTCAGAAGTAGAAACATCACCGAGATTACTAGCAAAAGCACCCAGAAACGTACCTCTATCGTCTAAAAAAATACCACCACACGAAGCCAGATTATATTTCACAAACCCGTCAGTGTTGGCTTTCACCCAACCAATAGTAGGCGCTTTCCAAGTAACCGCAATAATTTCCTTATAACGACGGTAGGTCGGGGAAACAAGAAAATTATCTAACAACATCTTATCTGACCGCAGACAGTGACCATAAGACATATTTCCACTAAGAGCAACCAAAGAAATAATAGAGGACTTTGTTGCATGCAACGATAACCTATTTGCACTGAAGCGAAGAGTGTTTCTTGCCTTCCAAATAACATGAACGATGTGGATAATGGCAGCCGAAAACGCATCCTTCACCTGCGAGCTACAAGACGCATGGATACAATCCAAAAGTACCCCCGCAAATGATACATCAAAAACACAATTCAGTCGAGCCTCCAACCAATGCCACAAATGCATGGCAAAATCACATTCCATGAATAAGTGGCCATAAGTCTTCGCAGAAGCATAACAAAGAACACAAATAGAGACCAAGGTACAACCCCGACACTGCAAGTTCTCATCAGTCGGAAGTTTACCATGCATGAGACGCCAAAAAATTAAGGAGTGGGAGGGATGGATACATGGGCGCCAAATAATAGATGGCCAAACCAAGAAAGGGCGCTGGCAGTGCAGAAATAGAAAAATAGAGTTAGCAATTAGCTTACCATTCGTAGAAAACGGCCAGATGCGCCGATCCAAAAGAGGAGGAACCGCAAGAACAATGTTTTGCACACTAGCCGCCACCAAAGGGTTCATCAAGAAACAACCCGGGAGTTGTGGCTTCCCATCAACAATAAAGTCAGACAAGGTGTTATCCAGATCACGAGAATATTGAATATTGAAAATAGAGACTAGCGGAGTGCCGAGCCAATTATCCATCCAAAAATTAATGCGAGATTTGTAACACCTCGTTTTCCCAACAATGTAAATAATACAAATAATCAGAGTATCCAACGTAAAACGGGATATCACACTACATTTAAAATATAAACAGAGCAAAGTTACTATTTATTAAAACAACCTTGTCAAAATTTCAATGACATCGCAGCGGAAAATAGATTCATAGTTCAACAACTTTGGCACTACGGCCTCAACGTAAACAACTTAATCAAAATCTTAATTCAAAAGGTTCAACAACATGGTTCATAAATAATACGCAACAGTGGAAAACAAGCAATTAATCCCCATTCCGTTACGTATCAGAGCGACCCTATGACGACACATGAGAGAGTCAACTCACATCAGCAGCTAATCCTGGTTATCTGCACGTTACCCACGTAGAGGCAGCATTCAAACAGAAGGGGTGAGATTTCACATTCAATAATAATAAGCATATAATTCATCAACGGAATTGAACAACCTAAACAGCAATAATTAACAACAATAATATTTCACATAGGCTTCATTTATTTCCACTTAGCATTTAAATCAACAACAACTATTCAACAACAACGACGACAACTCAACTTTAACGACAATGCAACGACACAGCAACAACTTGACTATGCAGTATGCATGTGGTACCAATCAACGCTGGAGCATAAACTCCTAAAATCAACACTGGAGCATAACTCCTAACTTTATATGAGTATGCATGGACTCAACAACTTAATCAACAACAACGTACAACTTCAACGACTTGACGACATCAACAATGAATAACAACATCAACAACAACAACAACATCAACATTATAATCTCATAAATATTCATCATTTAATCACAACATCATATAATCATCATGTTAATTCAACATTTACATTCACATAGTAATTCATCAACTTATATACATACCTTCGTGTAATATTTCATCAACAAGTCATTCATATAATAATCATCAACACATATATACATATATCAATTCATAAATCATGTTATTCTTGACAACAAACCATCTGAGGAACTGATAATATCACCTAAAGCTTTCAGGTATGCACTAATGGCTAATTCAAAACTGAAATGTATGAATACAACACAAGAGCACGAAAAAGGTGCACTGCTACAAGGTTACTCGCCGTGGCGGGCGACCTTACTCGCCGTGGCGAACTAAAGGCGAGCAAACACTGCTCTCTGTTACACAATTACTCGCCGTGGCGAGTGGATGGCGAGCAAACACTGCTCTCTGTCACGTATAGCTCGCCGTGGCGAGCAGACTACTCGCGGTGGCAAACGTAACAGGTTTTCTGTCAGGAAGTGCGATTTTTAACCCCAAAAACCCAATTTTCATCCAACTAAATCCCAAATTTGATAGGAAACTCAACCTATGATCATTCTACAACTTGAACATCAATTATCTATGAATTCTACAGACTTCCAACACTCTTAACAACCAATTCTACGTGTTTTACTATCAAATCCGGTTTTAAACCCTAATTCTCAAATTCTACATGAACAACAACAAAACTACATGCTAAATTCAATTTCAGAATTATACCACTTAAGATTAGAGAATATTAGTCCCACCCTTACCTTAGATTAGTGATTGCAAGACTCTACCAGTTCTCTCTTCTCTTGGTTTTCCTCTTTTTCTCCAAAAGCTTGTAAACCTAATTTGTGTCTGGCTCTTAGCTTTTATATCTCACACCCTCAACATATTTTCTAACTAAATCCACGTATTTTCTAACTAAATCCAAACCAGCCCCTCAAGTCTTATTTATTCTAATTTTCCAACATATTCTACTAAATAATAATATAAAGCCATATAATAAAATATTAAAACACCACAACACGTCATAAATCAACATAAATCATATAAGTCATATAAAAGACTCTAAACTCAACCAAAAATAATTAAATAGAAAATAGGGCGTTACAAGATCCATTACCAATCAGCCACAAAGAACGGTAGTCATATGCTCCTTCACACCCTGCCAAACCGAGGATTTGAAATGATGCAGAATAGGCCGACCATAAGATAGGAAGCGCTGCCTAACCATCAACGCACACTGAGAGTCATCATTCACCAAATTCCAGCTAAGATGAAGAAGTAAAGAACAGTTGATAACACAAGTCGGCTTAAGATCTAAACCCTCCGCCTCCCACGAAAGACAAATTGTGCGCAAAGCAACCGTACAAATCTTCGTATAGGTAATGTCACCTCTCCAAATAAAGTTCTTAATCCATTGATCCAACAGATTCAACAATTTAATAGGCCACTGATATATATGAAACGAATACACCAACATGCCATGAACAATAGATTTGATCAATTGCACCCTCCCCATAATGGACAAAAGGGCGCCCTTCCAATAGGCCAATTTCACCTTAATTCTATCAACAATCGCCCTGAAATGAATACACTTTGGCTTCCCTTGGAAAATAGGACAACCGAGGTACTGAAACGAGATACTGTCAGGAGAAAACCCCACACTCCTGAACCAGTAAATTCCTATGGAATGCTGCCATCGCACCAGTAAATCTCAAACTATTTGATACATAATTAATTTGTTATTTTAAAAAAGTTCAAACTGTTATAAAAATTGAGAGAAGATTCTAAATGGTTTATATTTCTTTTGAATAAGGACAAAGTTGTTTTTTTACATTAAAGATAATTTCATTAACGAAATTCTGACAATAAATCAAATACCAAAACTGCAGAAATATAAGACGGAGTTTCTTTGATCCATATACATTCTACATTCTTAAGAATATATTTAACTAAATAATGTGCAGCTTAGTTGCTTCACGCCTAGCATACAAAGAATTTATACTACAAAAATTATTATTAAAACTAATAAAATCGCAAATAATAAAGTCAACGTAACTTAAAGATTGTTGATGAGAATTCAACGTCAAAACCACATATTGAACGATAAAACACCTATTTTTTTTCTTCGATGAAATCAATTAAGTTGATATGCACCACATATATTGTGGCAATCAATGGATGAAAATATTTACTTTTCTTTCAAAAAAAAAAAGTGGATGAAAATATTTACTTGTTGTTATGAAAAAGATGAAAATTGTTGTATACACATCTTGTTAGGCTGAGAAACACATGTAAAAGATGCAATTGCCCCTTGGCTGTTAACTGCCGAGGAATTCATAAACCGGCTGCAGTTAACTGCTGAGAAAAATCTCGACAGTTGTTGGCGAGGAAAACAATTATGCAGACAGTGGGTTCTACATAATGCTAACAAGCCATTTTCGGCCAGTTTTTACCTGTAATTAAAGTAGAACATTTCCAAAGGCAATATAACTCATACAACATTTAAAATCAGTCATAAACAAGAAAAATACAATATCTTTTACAATTGTCCACAATTAAATCAAACCGACATTTGGTTCAAAATACACAAAAGTTTGAAATTCATCAAAACGTTACATAGTGTCCATAATTAAACAACACATTACAACTCATTACATATCATTAAATTAAACAACACATTCAACGCAGTTGCATATGGAACGAACATACATATATAATATATTATTTTCCACCATATTCTGAAACATAAATTCGACGTCGCTATCATCGCGAATAAGCCAAGGCATATAGCTTGTCGTTTTCCATGTGTATTCATCTCTATCTTCTCCTAGGTCTATGCATGGCATTTGACCAAACAAGTGACGTGTATATTAATTTTCACCAAGATGCTCAAAATAAGTGTTAAGTTGTGCCTTCAAATCATCAAGAGAGTCGGTTGGCGTTATCATAACCTTAGTTGTCTTTTTAAAAGCGGAGTACCTAACACGACCTTCAATTTTTTCAACCTCATACATGTTTCACTTCACAAAAGCTTTATGAAAAAAAGTCATACATTAGGATGTAATTAAGCGAAACGTAATAATCAATAAAATGTATATAAAATGCGTAAACATTAACAAGGAAGAAATAAGTATGCACAAGTTTTACCACATAAAAGTCATATTATCATATATTTATATAAATTACATAATTTTACTTATATATTGGCCACAAAAAATTGGCGTTACAATTTCGACCCCAAAATTTCTACCAAAAATAAGGATTAACACCGACAAAAAAATCACTCATTAAAAACCAAGTGCTTGGGGAAGATCAAGTGAAATAGAATCTTCCTCATCTTCCACAATCACTTCAAATTGTTGCTTTGGTTTTTCGGGAGTGTCCAACAAAATAGGTGCCGCTTTGTTTGACTCCTTTTGTGGTTGCGGCAGTTTGTTTCCACTTTCAATAATCATGAGCTTTCAGAACAACTCATGTTGATCCAAATACTCATCTTCCCAAGTCACCGCATCTTCATTCTTGTGATTGTGCCACTCCGTAGATGATGGAGGTAGTGGACAACCATCCTTCAAAAAAATAAGCACGAAATGATTCGGAATTACCCCAAGGCACGTGATGGGAGTTTTTTGCTTACCCGACGGTGATGACCCTCTTAGTGGGAAAAAAATTTCGATTTTCCAATTTCAAGATTTGTCAACACGACCACACACCTTTTGTAATAATTAGTAACAATGTGTCGCATGTCCGGAAAAGTCAACCACTTATCAACAAGATGTGCACAACCTTTCATATTTGCAGGAGGATGTAAGCCATTTAAAATGTAGTTATAACGATCCTCACCCGCATATACTTCAACATAATCATCTCTATGATCTTTCAACTCTTGAATAAGATGTGTACGAATCATGATATGACTTTGTTCGGTCAATCCCATGAACTCGACTATAGCCTGAAATCCACAATGTCCATCGTCTATAACATCCACCACTTTTTCAATAAATGGAAGCATGAAGCGTGACATATAATCAATAGGCGTCATAACCGAAATAGCTTTAGGCTTTGGATACCGAGTAGGTGGTGGAAGTGGGGAAAGTGATGTTTTACCAAGACGAGCACCTCTTTTTCTTTTAAATGATGAAGTTGTTGTTGATGGTGACGGTTGACTATTCGGATTTTGGGAATCAACAACCTCCCACGAAGAAGGGATTCGACTAGTCGATGTAATTTTTTCTTTAGACCTCGCAATGTCCACTTTTTTCTTGGATCCCTTGGTTGATACTTTTCGTGGTGGTGGAGACATCATGGTGGTTTCAGCAAATGCCAACTGCCGCAAAACCTCTTTGATTTAAAGCTTCATTTCATAAGGAACTTTCTTGAGACGTTCTTGAATACCGTTCCACTCTTCATCGACAGAAAAACCATGGTCATCACTTTCTTCGCCCATACGTAACCTATGTCAATGATGATGTATCTCATCCAATAAAATTGGCTTGTCTTTAAGGATTTTAGTAGCAATTTCGCATGCACATGGTAGCCCGTAAGATGTCCTTTGAACACAACCACAAATTTCCTTGTCCATGCACAATGTTTCCCTACAACATGACTCTTCCAAAGCAATGTTGTCCAAAGCCCATCTAGACACATGACCACCTAAACCGGAGTACAAAGTGACATCTTTGAATCTATGTTCCAATACGGTAACACTCTGACCAAATGTTGTGTGTATTGCAGTGAACTGAAGAACCAACATGTCATGTATTTTCTTCCAACAAGTACCCAAATCACCCACACTATTGTCCAAATATTTCTTTACTACAGCATGAGCCGATTTTACCCTGTTGGTGGTTCTGCAACCAAGATGCAACACATGGTTTGTCCATGCCCTCACTATTTTCTCCTCCACTTCATTCAAGGTGGTCATGGCATACTTTAGGAAAAGTGGGAAATCACTACATGCATCTTGGAACTCCACTAAAGCATTTGTATATAACTCTTGAGTGGGCGATTCAACCATAGCTTTCCATGCCCTCATTATCTTGTTCACAACATCGCGAGGTTTCACCTCTTTCCCATCCTTTTTTCCCAAAGGATATTTATGATCTAAGATGCACCTTTGTTTAACATTTGCTTGTGCATGGAAGTAACAATTCATTGCATAACTTTCAGAGAAAACATTTCCAACCGCTTTCATCAAAGACATATCTCTGTCAGTCACAATCACCTTAGGCATATTCATCTTTGATGTAAGAAGTTTACACAACATTTTTAAAACCCAAACAAAGTTTTCCTCTTTCTCATGTGTCACAAATCCAAACCCAGCCGAATATGTCAAATCGGTCGAGGTGACCCCAACTACCTCAAACATTGACATCTTGTACATGTTGGTTTTGTAGGTGGAGTCCATAACCAAAATCGTTGGAAAATTGTTAAACAACTTAACAGATGTTAAATGAGCCCAAAATATATCTTCAATTGTAGTACTTTCACTTTGTTTTCTTGAGAAATAAGTATAGTTATGATCCCCCAACTTCAAGATTAGATATTGCAACGCCGTCTTGTCACCTCTATTTGTCTTCCATATTTGTTGACGTTCATTGTACACTTGCTTGATATTTGTCATGCAATGTGGTCTTTTGTTCTTCAAATTATCAAAATATTTCTTGAAAGCATCTTGTTCTTGGTCAAGTCACGTACAATCTTCTTGTCGTCCTCCTTTAATCTACCGGCAAGAATGTGTCCTTCTAAAGCTGGCTTCATCGCATGGTTGTGAACTCCATTAAGAATGTTCAATCCCCATTCCTTTGGTTGCCTACTAAGATATCCACTAACCATGAACAAGCACCCACATTTTCTTGAGCCCGTTCACGCATGCTTCAGTTTTTTTTCCGGCACTTTGTGAGCTCCACTCCTTTCACACACTAGTCGCAACATTGGATTGATCAAGCTTGATCTTTGAACAATTGTAAATCCCACCTTATTTGCTTGACGACGTACCCACCCAAGCAAGTCTTCTCTATCTTTCCATTTAACGTCGTCTGGAAAAAAAACTTAGTCGTGTCAACTTCATGGGCTTGAAGTGGGAGGACACCGGAGTCAACATATTTAGAAGCTTCAACATGGACGGAAGCTCCATCAATGTTTGGTTTGGCTTCAACCTTAGGCGGTTTGACATCTCCGGATTTTTCGACAAAATTTGGTTTTGTCTCTCCCGAATCATCTTCCGCGTTGTCAACCATTACTAAAATTAAACAAGACAAAACTATGAATTAACAACTAACTAATGCATAAACATCAATGCCATAATGAATGAAAACAAAAAAAAAACAAAGATTTTTTTTTTTGGAAAATTGCAGTAGCCGCTGCCTTTCCTGCGTTTTTCAAAATTTTTCCAAAGTTTTCCTCAGCAGTTAACTACCGAAATTTACCTTGGTAGTTAACTGCCGAGGTTTCTCATGTCAGATTTCTATGTAAACTGACGAAATATTTATAGTGACCAAATTAAAACACAAGTTTGTGTGAATGGAAAACCTAAATAACCATTTGTGTCAACGCAATCGGTACATCATACAAAAGTGTGTTATCTTCAACAACTAAATTGGAACAACAAGTTTGAATCCTTTCTAAAATGGAAGTTATGCTTTGATTATTGGAGAAAAGTGGTGTGTGTGTCACATACTCACATGACATTTGATTACATTTGTTAATATGATCTGGAATAATTGTCGGCCGAAAAAAATAAAAATATGGGGGCTTATCATCCGTGAACCAATTTTTCACCATGTTATTGAAATTTTCTCAAACTCGTTGCATTATGAAAAGCCTCCAAATACTTCAATTTTACTCCACTCGGGATAAAAAAATAAGCCAGTTGGGAATTGTATGGATTAGCTAACCGGTATGATTATGATAATTCTAACATCGTATATTAAATTTCCATAAATTTTAGGACTTTTGCGCCTTTAGATTGACCTATTGAAGGTGTAAAATGCAATTTTTGAGACTTTTTACACATCTATATTGAAAAATCCGGTGTAAAATATTCACTTGTCAACATATATGTTCATACAAATTCAACTGCATCGAAAACTCAACTATTAATTGAGCATCTCGCAGCTAAAAAAAACTACTTTATTGAGAAAAAACATTGCATTCTCTAAATGCATCTATGCACATCAAGCCTTAATCAACTATTTTCTTTAATGCTCAAATAAGTATTAATGAATATCTAATCAATCACTGAGAATTCATGGAGTTGAGTTAGATTCTTGATCAGGATCAGCAGAAAATTGACCAAAAATATCAGGACTAGATTCCCAGTTTCCCTTTTCTCTAGTCTCCCAATATCCACCAACATAACGATAACTATTACTGCCTTCTTCTTTGGCAAACCACTTTGGTTTCCAACCTTTCTCTTGCATTTTTCGTGCCTGCAAATTATTGTATCATACTTTCTCATTAATTGATGAAATTAACCGACATTATAAATTTCAGTGCATGGCATAACCTAATGGATTTTCAATGTAAGAATTGTATGTATACCTGTCGTTGTCTTTGTTCCAACCGCAATTTCTCTGAATTTGCCATTTCATATTCTCCATTCTCCAAACATCTTTGATCAGGCCTTAACCTTGAATCTGTTGGTGGCAACTTCTCCTGTTTGAAACTCCAAACGTCAGCACATAAAATATTTTTTATATGGTAAGTTTAGTATAAAAGTTTTCCTGAATAATTACCTTTAGACCAGGTGTGATTTCATTTAGCGTAATAGCAAACTCTGTAAGGTTATATCTTGTTTTTTGCTCTGGTATTTCGTTTCGCTTCCACAACATATGTCCTTTTGATGAGGCATTTGACCCTTTTCCTTTTCCAGCTCCAATTATGTAATGCAAGCTCTCATCCCACTTTCCAAATATAGTGGCCATTGTTTTTCCCTTCTTATCTTCCACTATGCCATGAATCTACAACAAAACATAAAATTACATATCACAAGTTACATAATATGTTTATGAACTATGCATAATGTTTCATATTATAATCTTATAACTATGTAGTGTATTTTAAAATATCATTATATATATGTATCGTAAAAAAGTAACAAGTGGAAAACCTCGTAGCATTTTTAAAAAATGGAGGACGAGAAAAATCGTTATTAATTTAACCGACAATAATGACTGTTTTACAATTGTCTCAAAGAGTCCGTTCATAGATGTTACAATATCGCACTCTTACAACAGGGTTGACCCTCGTAAACAAGATAGGAGAGAAAAAAGTAACGTGTGGTGCACCTCATAGCATAAAAAACATAGATGTTTTATGATTTCAAGGGAACCATCCCCCATATTATGAAGTAATAATATTAATAAGTTATAAGAAATTGGTACCTGGTGAGGATTTCTATCAATGATTGATTGCTCCTTGAATTTGATTTTACATGAATACTCACTGTTACCCTCCATCCGCATTGTACCATAATGGTCACAGTACAATTTTCCTAAAATGAGGTTGTAAATGGATGTTGTTACCTGATAATGGAAGATTAATTAGTTAGCTAACCAGACCATTCACAATGGAAGGAATTTAGCTCCATAAGCTTTTACGTGATAGGAGAAAAGAAAAATGGTACTTAGTGTGAAGAGTAGATGAAATAAGCACTCTCTCTTTAAAAGTGATAGTGTTGTATTTCAATGTAAAACTTATATTTTTGAGATCTTTAATATCTTCCCTAGGAGAACAAGTTAGCAACATCCTTAACATAGATACTCAAAAGTGAATTATCTCCATTTTTTATGCATTATATACTTATCATGTCAAGCAAAGTTATACCTTACTCCAATAGAAGACTTCTCCATCATCAAACTCCACAGTCAAAATACCAATAGGATCAAGTTGAATTGAGCGACCCCAAAATTTGTTTTTTAAATTGCTATCTCCCCAAAATTTCCAGCCTTGACCCTCACAGTGACATGCTACAACCATAGGGTGATGACTCACCTACATTAGAATGAATAGCGTAAGTATTTCAGTTTCAACCAACAATATTGTGATAAATATGGTCAGTTAAAATTAAGGGATCAAATTGATGATAAATATGGTTGCGCTCCTTGTAAAATTGGAGACCTTTTAGTCTCTTTTAGTACACATTTTTAGTTTTCTTCTTTAATTTTTTTTTAAACAAAAAACTAGGGGATGGTCTTGTAATGACTTGGGACATATAGAAGTGTGTCTCTCTCTAGATATCAGGTTCAAATCCCTAACATGTCAGCAATTCATGTGTTGGATCAGGCCATACCGATGTTTATTATGTCTACAATTTGACCTCTGCTAGTGGATACTGAGAATTAGTCTTCTAGATTAATTGGTCCTAGGATCGAGTACCAAATTTAACTTTTTTATAAAAAATAAAAACAATGTGTTGCATGGACTAAAATTAAACACCTTCTATTATTCTCAATTTTGATAATGTTGAGTGACATGCTCTTTTAGAATACCTAACAAATAGATTAAGATAAAAAGGAATACCTTACAAATATTGATATCGCTTTTCATTTTATTTTTCAATTACTAGATATTGCCGATTTTTTTATGAACAACAAAATACACAATTATACCTTCTGAGAGATAAAGCGTACACCTTTATCTGGATAATCTGCCTCATATGTTTCACCCAATAATGGATTAAATGGTTTGCAAGTTCTACCACTAGTGTTTGCATACCCTGAAACTGCAAATGCAGCCACATATAATATCCTCATTAGACGGTCACCCTGTGCACATATGTGATTTATTTAGTACAAACAATGAAACTTCCTAATATATAATATAATTTACAAAAATTAGTGAGCTATATATTAATTATTTCATTGTAAATTTTTGCAAATACTAAAAACTAACCATTTTCCCGCATTCATATGCCTGATCTAAAAGGTGGGAGTACTCCAGATCTTCAAAACATTTTTGTAATGAAGAGATTGGTTCATTAAAGTAAACTGGAAGACAAACTTTTGTAAGATCTTTTCCAATATTGTCTTTTATTATTGACCATAAACTAATTCCAGTTTCTTTCCCAACAGGATCAGGCAACTTCTTCCGTCGATCGATATAAGGATAGTTCGATCCAATAGGGGACTTTGCATCATATTCTCTTCTTGTACTGGATGGCTCCTCAGATCTCAGATGATCAGATGATCCATCACTTCTAATAGAATTTGCTGTTAGAATTTCATATGTATCGAAGAATGCGTCATTCTCATCGTCGGAGTTATCATCATTCCTATCTTGCTCATCAGAATATTCACTTCCACTCCCATCTGCACTCCCATCTGTCATGCGTTTAAATAGTAAAATGAATGAATTAGAAGAGTTCTAGACAGTGTTACAAAATTACTTCCTCCGTCCATATTTATAAGCTAGAACACAATATTCTATAATAAAGTATGGAATATTGGTCTCTCTAAACATACCACTATCTTCTTCATGTGTTGATAGATAAGACTCCCCTTCATCCTTGAATTGTCTTTGGTCTTCAACAAGCGTGTTCTCCAAGTCAACCTTTTCTGTCTAATATAACCAAATTTAATCATTAAAGTTTCACATATTATAAACTATATAAAATGCATGTAATTAATGGTTACAATAGAAATATAGAATACATACTAGTTATTTTGTGTTACTACCTCTAAATTACGGAGTGTGTCAGTGAGTAACAATTGTTTCTGCTTTAGGGCAACAATATAAGTGTGCAACTGGAATAACTCAGCTCTCATGATGTCTTCACATTCACGAATAGCAATCTCATTTACACCCTCTTGCAAAAGTCGTTGCCTCAACTTGTCTGTGGAAATCACTACCGAAACTGAAGGAGATGTGATCTCTGTAGTGGTTGGTAATCGAGGATACATGTTCTTCACTGCCATCATTGCCTCCATCCACATTGTTCTATCTTCTTTGCTCTCTGCCCTTAAATGGAACCTCTTCTTTGTCCCCGTGCATATACAAAACCTCCTTTCATCTGACTTGTTCTCGCGTACAGAACAAACCTACCCCATCCATGCAATACAATCAATTTTATCTTTATTCAAATCACTAATAATTACAATTAGTCTCTCATTCTTTTGTTATGAATATATATTTTAACTTAAAAATTATCCAAAAAAACATCTAAGAAATGCATCTAACCTATATCAATTAAATTGATTTTTTTTATGAGAACAAAAAAAATGGAGATATGATTAATTGTTTGAGTGAGAGAGAAATAGTGAGATACCATGAGATGGATTTCACTGACGGGTTTCCGGTGGCGGGAAGGACAATGTCGGTTGCCAGCGATGCGACGGAGGGACTCATCACCAATAACTTTGGATCTTTTTTCAACGTCGCGATTAAGAATGAGCTTATTGGAACCATGAATTTTATAATAAGAGAGAACACCGTCGTGGAGGACGAACCACCTCGGTCGCCATCCACGACCATAGTTAACCCACTTATACAAGATACCAGATATTCCATTACCAACAATATCATTAAGCATGAGTTCACGTGAGGTGTTTTGACGTGCCAATCTAGCAGAGGCAGATCGTTGAACCACCCTGTTCGATGAGGAGGTTCGGCCATGACGGTTGCAGCTAGAGAATGAACGGAAGGGAGTGGAGGCCTTGTTGTGGTTCTTTGACGATGAACCAAGTTGATCGTCATTTTGAGCTTTGCGAAAGGATTGCATGGTGAGAATATTTGGTAATGTGATGGGATGAGAATTTGCATAAAGTAGTTTTTGCTTAGATTGTTTTGTGTTTTGTTGTTGTGATTGGGAAAGCGTTGTTAGCGGTGAAACCATGCAATAGTGGCTCGTCGTGAAAATCGCTCTATCAATATCAATATGTAATTTTCCTTTTGTTTATGATTAAGATAAGATTTCTTAAAATAAAAACGATTTGGTGTCTGTTTGATTTCGCGTATTTAGTAAATTTGGCTTTACTATAAAACAACTTATTTGGTAAAAAAGTTGATAGAAAGCGTATTTAGTAAATTGTTTATACACTTTACTTACTTATAAATGTAATCATGAGAAATGCTACTAACACATACTTTTTAATACACTCTTTTTGATTGGTTAAAGTTCACATATGACCCACCAAATTTTTATAGGACCCACATAATTTGGTGGCATCCATGTAAATTTTAATCAATCAAAGTGTTGAAAAGTATGTGTTGTTAGCATTTCTCATGTAATCATATTTTAAGTAAATCTTTTTACATTAAAATATTTCAGGAAACAGATTTTTAAATAGGCTTAATATCAGTTTTGGCCCACTATGTTTCAAAAAGTTGCAATTTTGATTCCCTAACAAAATAAAATACAAAACCGCCCCCTAAGTATTGCCCTTTTTGCAGTTTTGACCAAGTCAAAGCTGACGTAGACGCCACGTGTGTAATTTTTTTATTTTTTAATTATTAAAAAAATAGTTTTTATTTTTTTAATTAAAAAAATTACACACGTAGCGTCCATGTGTGCATTGACTTGGTCAAAATTGGTCTGGGGACAAAACTGCAAAAGGGACAAACGAGGGCAGTTTTGTATTTTATTTTGTTAGGGGGCCAAAATCGCAACTTCTTAAAACATAAGGGGCCAAAACTGTTATTAAACCTTTTAAATAGAATTATGCTCTTTACCCAAACGGGTTTACTCATTCCCAAAGTAAATATCCATATTTCCCCTGCGTGAGTTAACTCACGCTAGTTATAGTTCTGCAAAAATCACATTGAAATTCCAACGTGAGTTAACTCACGTTGGTTTTCATGGCTAGTGGGCAACAAATATAAGACCGTGATATTGCATTAGATTTTGTACTTTACTTTTTGATTTGTTTCCTTATTTTTTTAACTAGGGTAGCCTGATTAGGATCTATATATTTGTGTCAGTTCTTGCAATACAATTAACATGAATGAGTCAAATCTGTCTCTTATACGTTTTTATGTTGGTATTAAAGCTTCTGATCCATGTGGGTTCTGCATCCGCGTTTAAACTCTAGTCACTATCACTGCATGGCTTGTAGGCACCTTTACCAATGAATGAATGTACTACTATGAATGAATGTACTACTGCTGCCACTGAAAGAAACCAGCGTGGATTAACTCACACAAATTTAACATTAGCGTGAGTTAACATGCGTAGGGGTATTTTGGTCATTTACTTTAAGAATGAGCAAAAACTTTTGGGTAAAGAGCAGAATTCTTTAAATATTATCCAAATGCATGTGTGTAAGCTTGTGTTGTTTTAGGGATAATTCATAATAAAAAATTGCTTTGGGGATAACACTGCGGTCGTAGACGTAGTATGGGGAGTGGTATTAGTGAAAGAGTTGGCCCTTTAAAAAGAAAACAAAAAGAGTAAGAGAATGCAATGAATGAATTCTTCTACGATCCTCTCTAAAAGCATCTCCAATTGAAGTTTTTTGCCCAAAAACAAAAATTTGAAGATTTTTTCCTAATTAGCTACTTCCATTGGAAAATAAATAAGACGTATTCCTAATAAGATAAGATGTGAGGCTTTTATAAGCTCTCTCATTGCATTTTTTATTTAAATTCTTTCATCATATTACGAATAAAAAGTTAATGCAAGAATTCATCGTTAAAAACTGAGTGACTTTTGAAGAGTTTGTTATTAGGCATTAAAATTAAAAATGAAATGAATAAGTAATATACATATATATAGATGGACTGTTTAAATCACCTCTTAATAGGGCTGAAAATGAGTCGAGCAGAGTCGAACTCGTCTGCAGTTGACTCAATGAGAATTGGTTCGGCTCGAAACTCGACTCGAGTTCGATACGAACCTTTTGTTAAGCTCGAGTTCGGCTCGTTTAAAATTCACAAACAGCTCAGCTCGACTCGTTAGGTTCAGCTCGTCAAATCAAATAACTAAAATGCCCTCTTTTTTTTTCTTAAAACATTTTTATAGGCATTTTGTGCTTTCAATTTTTTAAAAGAGCAATGTTATTTGAACAACTCTTTCTTGGGACAACTTTTTGGACAACTAAAATTTACAAAGAAATTTAGGTAGTGGCACAAAAACCAAAGCAATAGAGTAAGAAAGTAAAAAGAAAATGTGAGTTTGAGAGAAAAAATTGTCATAAATATTGTCAAAAATTAGTTGTTCAAAGATCATTTCTCTATATTAAAATAGTACAAATTACAACACATAAATTTGTGCCAAATACAAAAACAAAAAAATTATAAACTTTGTACCCAAAGGTAAAATAACGCTTTACAGGTAAAGTACCACACGCTACTGTTGAATGTTAGTCTAATGAAGTTCCGTCTTTTTTATATAGGTAAGCTCAGCTATATTGTTTTAAACCCAACGATGTGGGACTATTTTAACTTTTGTGAAAGCATATTGACAATGCTTAACTTTCAATGTGGAACTTTTTCTCACCATTTTCTATTATTAAAAGAGACTACTCTTATTTTGTTATTGTTAGTTGTTGGGCATATTTCTTTTTTATGTTGGTGTGTAATTTATTATTTAATATACACACACATATATTATCGAGCCAACTCATGAACCAATCGAGTCGAACTACATATAACTCAAGTTCGGCTCACTTATTTAACGAACATAATTTTCAGCTCATTTGGTTCATGAACCAAGTTCAACGAGTAAATTGTCGAGTCGAATTCCGAACTATATTCGAGTTGGTTCGGTTCATTGTCAGCCTTACCTCTTTTTTTGAATCACCAAATATTATTAAGCAAGGTTCGCGTAAGAAATGCTAAGCCAGCAAATAGGAGGAAAAATAGTACAAGAAGGCCTATAAACAAAGGACCTTACACCACCAAAAACACCAACTCAATAAAAAAAAAACCTAAAGAACTAATTCCAATACTGCTAGGAACTAGAAAAACAGCATACCAATAGTGCTTGTAAAACTCCAGACACCACATAAAAAGGCTCAAAAGTCACATAGCCCAACAACAACAACACCCACTGGCCAAAACGGCTACAACACACCCGAAACTTGCTAGGCACGCCGCAACAGCTCCAAAAAACCAGGAAAACAACTCAGCTGCAGCAAATCGAGGAGTCGAAACAATAAAGCTACCAGCTGCCCCGCAACACAAAAACACTACCACTGCACCCAAAAAAACTCCCCTCGACACAAGAATGAAAGCACCTCACCTACTGCCTTCTACACAAACAGCTTTGCGGGTTCCAATTCCACTCATAAAACATACACGCCAGCATCTTCAACTTTGCTAAACACCACCTCCAAGACCACAATTTAATATGGTCCACAATATCCTCAATTCTTAAGTCGCCATTATTGAATATGACATTATTTCTAGCATTCCAAATTGCCCAAACGATAGTATGTCATATAAGTATCATACCCCCTTTTAGATTCTTTTGATGTGGAATCGCGTCAGTCCAACACACTCAATGAGAGGCCAAGTTAGGTGGTGTTATAAACCACATACCAAGCCAATATTGCACCTGAAGCCAAATCTTCCAAGTCTCATTACAATGCACAAAGAGATGTGTTGTGGACTCATCCACCCTATTACAAAAAACACAATGCAAATTGGTCGAAGGTGGAATTGCATTCCGCCGAGATAAATTCACTCTAGTAGGGATATGGTTGAGCAAAGCTTTCCAAGAAAGCGCCACCACTTTCGACGGAGTCGGGCAGTTCCACAATTGAACAAACATCTGCCTTTCCTCTTCTTCTATCCATTCCTCGTGTGATGAAAGCTCCTCCAAACTCCAATTATCCTCATGATGAGCAAAACCGCAAGTGTACGGTTTTGCCGAAGTAGTAAAAAGAGAGTATCGTTCCAACAGGGAGTTGTTTAATTTGATTTGCTTTTAACGGATGATTAGAGAGTTTGATTGTAAAGTTTTGGGTTTTAAAGGTTTTAAAACAATAATAATAAAAAGCGCTTTGGGATCATTGGTTCATCATAACGACGAATCCTTCACAAACAAACCATAAACCATGACTTTATATTGGACCTACTTTCTAAAGACAAGTTTCTCTTTAGCGTATCAAAGCCTCTCTCGAGGTGCAG
>Ga0315914_1004376_pt1 | contig 21160 bp, 5 predicted proteins | sample MpolenodulesMG_FD_203920 | JGI IMG/M metagenome (GOLD analysis project Ga0315914, IMG submission 203920) | Medicago polymorpha root nodule microbial communities from Los Angeles, California, United States - elongated nodules | ecosystem: Host-associated > Plants > Roots > Nodule | place: USA...
GGGCCGATAGAAATAACAGGTTATTTAATAATTCTCAAAGCTCAATGTCTGAGCTTTTGGAAAAAGTTAAGTATCATTCTTATTGGTGGTTGAAGGCTCATAGCACTATTTTTGTATATGGTAGTCAGAGATGGTGGTCGGACCCTTTAAAATGTTTGGGTATCGGCTAGTCATGCTTTGATTTTTAGTTGACTCTTTGTTCTTTTGGAGTGGTCTCTTTAGCACACCTTGTGCTAAGGAACGACTCGGTGTTTGTTAATATAATCCCTTTTTGATTCTTAAAAAAAAAAAAAGAACGAATCATATCTTTATTATTTATCTCCATTGAAGGAATTTGACGTGACAAAGTGAGTATGGTAAAAATCGTAGAAGTATCTTAGATAAGATACTATAATTGATGTTTGGTTACATAATAAGACATTCAATCATCATTAATATAAGATATTTTTTCCTTTTACTTTTTTTTTTGAGGGATTTTCCTTTTACTTATATAACAAAGGGTTATGCAAAGAGCACTTGTTATAGATTTTAAATAAGAAATGATTGACGAAATGTAGATAAAAGAAAATTATTTTTGGTTGTTTCAATATGTTGAGTACACAATTTTTAAAATAAAGTTTTCATTTTAAACTTCTTAACAAATGTCATATATCAAAATGTATTTTTTAGTTTTTTAAAGATACAACAAAATGTATACGTGTTGTACCATATAACAAAATGTATACGTGTTGTATTTTTTAGTTTCACAACTTTTTTTTTTTTTTGACAAAGTATTGCACAACTATTACTAGGTACGAAATTAAAAGCATGTCCCTTAAAAAAGATAATTGAAGATCTTTTAAGGGAATAAAATGGAACGTAAAAAAATTATGGGATTTATAAAGTTATAGAAAAAATCAAGCAGAAAAAATTTAAAAGGGAAAAATGAAACTTAAAAGTAACATTTGTTTTACATTAAACTTAAAAATAACTTGTTTTTTGAAATAAACTTAAAAATAACTTAAAGAATAAAAAATACAATTTAGTCATTTTTTATTTAGCTTGATTAATAAAAAAACAGTTAATATTAAATTAATTCCATCTCAGAAAAGATTAATATGCTTTTGAAAAAGATTTCATCTCAGCATAAAAAAAATGTCATCTCTATTTTTAAAATTTCCAGCTTAAACTTATCAAATTATTCATAAAAAAAAGCTTAAACATATTAAATTATTATACTTTTATAACTTCAAAATATTTATGTTTCACTTTTTTTTGTTTGAAATTTATGTTTCTTTATAATATTTCGTTTCAATTTTGAGTACACAAAAGAAAAAACAATTTCCCTCAAAAAAAAAATAAAAAAAAATAAAGCTACAAACTCTGCTCCTTTGAAGATACGAGACGAAAACGACATGCCACAGTCGTAGGGCAAATACCAAAACGACACGTGAGCGGACAGAAGGCATACCAATCACGTGAGGTGAGACACTTAGGATCAGATCGTTAATCTTTGACTGAAAAGCAAGACTCGCCTCGAATTTCATGAACTAATTGAAAATCAACAGCTCTTCAATCTAATTTGATAGTAGAAGTATTTACTTCTTTTCTGTAAAAGTTTGTTTTTTTGGTGAAAGGAAATTTAAGAGCAACCATAAAAATAAAAATAAAAATAAAAAATTAAGAGCAATTTGATACTACTCTTTTTAGTAAACGTATGATTGTATAGCTACAAATGTCAACCTTAGAAAAAACTATAAATGTCAACCTTAAAAAAATTGCAGTGTCAACCATAAATTTTATAAAAAAATGCAAACCCCCCAAAAAAACTATAAATGTCAAATTTATTTCTATTTTTCACTCATGTCAAATATGTCTAACATTTGATGTGAATGAGTAAAAAAAAGATTAAATGACAAAGATTTAACCTTATCTTGTCAAAATTAGTTTCACAAGATTTTATGCCAAAAAAAACAAAGATGTTTGTATGATTTTTTAGATAATACGATTAATTACATTCAACAGTTATATTTGTGAAATTCTATTTTCTATGATCTATAGTTTTTTTTTTTGACAAAATGATCTATAGTTGAATATAAGCAAAAACTATTAATTTCATCTACATAAAATGAAGATAAATGATAGTTTGAGAAATACAATTAATTGCAAGTTGATTTGGGAGTCCTCTTCGAAATCTTTGATGCTCTTGTGTTTATTGTCTAATAAATTTCTCGCCAGAGAAAATCTTTGGAATTATGGTTGTGTAACAATCTCTATGTTTTTTTGAGGAACAATCTCTATGTTTTAAAGCTGCAGCAGTGGCTATTCTAGAAAAATAAGATCATGCATGCACATTATATGGCTTGCTTGTATTTATTTTCTAATATGATTTGCTTTAGACAAAAGGTTGAAAGGACGACTAAATTGCTTGGTAAGGTTAATTTTTATCATTTTTTTGGATGGAAGTTCATAATTGATTTTTAGTATTTTTTTTTTGGTTGGCTGGGATTCGAACCCATAATTGATGTTTAGTATTTGATATTAATTATTGGTGGACTAACCTTTTAAAAGGTTTTGTTAAAGAGTGTCTAAGCATTCTAAATTAAGTAATTATTTTATAAAAATGTCAAACTTTTCAATTTTTGATGTACTTTATTAGACTTTAATATGTGTTTTGTCCCTGCAATTAGGATCATTTAAAAATTGGTCTTTGTAATGGTTAATCCTGACAAATTACTCTCCACTTAATCACTGCCATGTCACTGATCAACATGAAAGGACAAAAATACCTCTAATTCATCTTCTCAAGACTATGTGTTTTATGTTGATCAGTGACATGGGTAATGGCCGGGAAAAACTATGTGTTTTATTTAGGTATGGTTCTATCCTTGCTAGATTCATGGATAGTCATAATGATGTTTTGGAGAAGATTAAAGGATGAAGTTAGTGGTGATGGAAGAGATGAATGCAACTGGTGGTGGTGGAAGAGAAGGAAGAAGAAGGAAGGGGTATAATAGTCATTTCGCAAGCCATTTAACTAATATCTTTAATTGCAGGAACGAAACACATATTAAAGTCACTTTATTACACAAATTTTTACAAAAAGTTACTATTTAAAGTCCTTGAGTAGTGCTCCGAAAGCACTAGTTAGAATTTCCCATCTTTTAATGTTTATGGGATTAATCACTTGGTAGTTGTTTGTCTCATGTTTCTATCATAGATAGTTTGGTGTAAATAAGTTTTGTTCGGCTGTCTTCTTGTGCACGTCTTGTGTGTTAGAGAGATGATTTTGTGTTAACATATTTAATTTTGGCTTATTAAAAAAGAATCATCTGTATTTTGTAATTGTCTTTTGTACTCTATAAATATTTGTGATAGAGGTTTGTCATCCCAATGAAAGGATATTCTTGCTGTTGTTTTAATTGTGATTTGGTTGATTTTGTATTGTAGCAATGATACGTGATTTCGTAGTAATATTATTATTACATTCAAACCATCCATTAACTTTTTCCTCAAAAAAAAAACCATCCATTAACTTGGTCGCATTGAGTATCTCTATATTTGTTATTTGATAATACTCCTCATGGAGTTTCCTCTTATTCTATTCAAGAATATTCAAGTTTAAAATCTTTTACTGTTAGTTGTAAGCCTATTTCAATATTTGTAGTTAAATATTTTACACCAGTCTTGGCAATTCTAATGTTCTGATCATGTTAAGCTTATTGACGCCATGAGACACTTGAGTTGGTCTTCAAGAAATAAAACTTATGTAGCAATTCTTGTTGGCGTGCATGACTTACAACGTACCGGTCATTGTCACATTCAAGAATCCTTGTTTATGTCAATGCAAGTTTAGGAAGTTGATTGAACATTTGATTAATCGAGCTTAATTTTAAGGTTGATTAAACATTGAGGCAATCAAACATAAACAATTCACTTGTATTCATAATACTACAAGTATTAGTAAAGATTCCAACTCACATATTCAAATTTCAAACTTAACTTGAGATCATTAACAAGTAGTTTAATTTGATTCCGTGCAACTTTCACTTAAAAAAAGAATGGGACTGTGATATGATCAAAGCAAGTTGCGTACTTGCAAGCATGCTTTGAGCCACAAAAGGGAAAAGAAGCTTCGATGCTTGATACTTAAATTAATTAACCACAATTGTAGGTTGTTCATTGTTCAATTTATTATTGAAGTCAACGAATGCTGTGACCAATGCCGGATGCTCTTGCTGATATCCAGATATGCTTTGTTCCATGTTTTTTATTTGACCATTGTTCAAATTATTAAGGTTTCTTTGTAATATCAATTGTCGTTATAAGGTTCTTTCCACAAATTAATCTTCTTTAATAGCATATGACTTAATGATGTACTCCTAACATTTATTAAATTATTTGTGCTAATCGATCATAAGAGTATTCAACATTACTTCAACTGCATAGTAAAGTACATTCTCCGTTGTACCAAAAAAAAAGGTACATTGTCCTTTATCTTTTATTAGTTTTTCTAGGGAAGACTGCTAAAATAAATTTGTAAACAAACTAAATTGCCATTTTAGATCATGAATTTGTAAGTATCAATAAATAGATTTGAAATTTCAAATTTACGAAATATCAAATTGTTCTTCAAATTATTTAACATGAGTTAGAATGTTTCATCTCTCAAAAAGGTTTGTTAGAGGCGTTAATGTGTCCAAGTGACACTTTCGTTTGTCCAAGGTTATGTCACGTCACACAAAATCTTAAACTTAAGTTTCATGCTAGTTAAAAACTTAATTTTTATCAATTGTCTTCTCATTAGTGCTACTTTATTTTAAAGTTTAGATGACGGAAGTCCAATATAGATGACGGAAGTCCAATACACAAAAAAATCAATTTTTTAACTAATACGAAACATGCGTTTAGGGTTGTGTGATGTGTAATCAATGTGTGACATGCCACGGTTTCACTTAATGTGACACATTATTACCTCTTATAGAACCACTTGATGGGCATTTTGATAGACATTAAGTTGCTAAAAATATGTTAACTTTTCCGTTTTAGTCAGTTTAAAAAAAATCAACTTTCCGTCCACACAAAAAATTCATCTTCACTTTTGGTCCCTCCTTTAAAGTAAACTCATACGTAGAATTCATATTTTTGAATAAAATTTTGCAGATTTTTTTTTATAAAATATCACAAGGATCTTTCAAAAAAAATTGATTTTTTTTTATCAAAACATGAATTAAATATGATTTTTTTTGTGGTATAAAATTCATATTTAATTTATGTTTTGTTAAAAAATTCAAATTATTTTTAGGAGTGATTTTTACAATATTTCTGCACAATTTCATTAATCCAAAATATAATAATATTTAATTTATAATTATAATCCAAAATTAAATAAGAAACTTAGGCAAAAATATGAGTAGAGTTGTTTTATTCATGTTTTACCCAAAAAAAAAATATATAATTCTTATTTAATCAACTAATGTTTTGGTAAAAAAATCATAAAAGTTCATATTTGATTTATGTTCCTTATTTAAAGACCAAACTTCTTCAAACTATCAACAACCTAATTGGCCTCATAAAGCACAGGATACCATGTCAAGACGTATCTTAATCTTTACTAATTTGATCTAGTTAAAAACCCGTGCTTTCGTACGGGTTCAATAACGTATTCGATAAAAAAATTCTTCGAAAGAAGAGATGTTAAAATAATGGAACATTGGGATTCATCATAAAATATGTATGGCCTGATTAAGAGAGCATATAATCAGTTTATGAGATTAGGAATTGACATACATTTAGGATGAAAATAATTGGAACCAATAAAGGAACCAATGATGTGTGAATTATGGTTACATATTATCCAAAATTATAACAATGAGTGTTGTTATAGAGTTACCAAAAAAGAATTGATACCTATGTTTACATCAGATGAAATCAAGTAAAGAAGTAGCATCGGTGAGCGAAGATTATCTAGCCTAGGATTAGAGTTAAGGTGATCTGTTGAAAGTGCGGATCATGAACACCAAATCTTTATTTGGGAACGACTTGAACGTGCATATTTTTAGGTGGCTTCTCTAGATCAAAAATTAGCTTATCACTTACCTCTAACATATGTTACCGGCAAAAGTTGAACCATTGGCCGCCTAATTATTTTTTGTAACTTTCTCTCTTTGTTGTTATCAAGCGACACTTATACCTTTTTTGAGCTTGTTTGTCGATGAGTGTGATTGTTTTTCGTGTTCCTTTTAGAAATGTCTTTGATATCTCATTTGGGAAGTGTTAGGTACAAAACAAATTGCAGTGTTAATTAGATGTTATCACAATATATATATAGGCACACACACACTCACACAATAGACCCGCTCATTTTGATGAAGGTCTATTTTAACATGATGCACATTTTCTTTTAGACAAAAAAACTATTTTTTATTTTTTGCAATAAACAAAACCGAAGGACAAAAGTGTAATTGGCTCATGAATGATTTTATTTTAATTAAATTAAAAAATTATTACTTTTTCTGCTTTTTTGGGTCCCACACTAATTCTCTTGTTGCCATTGTTCTCCTCTCTCAGTTTACGTTTTCATGGTTGCTGTGTTTTTATTTAATCTTCCAAATTCTTAAAAATTAAAATCATATGCAATAATCGTGCTCCAAACCAACAATCGTGTTCGAAATCGTTTTGATTCAATTGTCTTTGGCATTTAAACAATTCTCGATCATGATACAAACCAAACTGCTTCATGCGATAACCATGAAAGAAAGTTAGAACACCATGTTGGAATAAGAATCATTGAAGGCAATAAATTGAATATCAATTTTGTTGGAAGAAAAGAAAAACAAAACAAATCGTTGTAGCCCGGAGATTAATAAATTGGAATTTGGTAAAAAAAGAAATTAGCAAATTGGAAGATGAATCAATTTTTTAGCCACACAGTGTTCATTTCATTTGATGAAATTGGAGGTTTAGCCATGCTCTTTTCAGCACAGTGTGTTGATTTGAAGAAATTGGAAGAAGAACGCAAACTTTAAAACATGAAAGAAGCTGCAGGTGAAAGAGAAAATCGGCAGAAAGGAGAGAAGAGAATGCAATTAGCAATAATGACACAGCAGAATTACAACTTTAGCCTTGAGTTTTAGTTTTTCAAAAACCAAAAATTGGACTTTTTGGTCCAAATGAAAAAGGTGTATCATGCTAAAATATACATTTCAAAACATTTACCAAAGCATTATAAAGATTTGTCGTAGGAAAAGAGCATGTTCTATTTTGTTCAAGAGAATAGAAAAACAACATTATAATTGACATGATACTAATTGGAACCAATGAAGGAACATACAATGTGTAAATTAACGTTACATAATAGTTAGGTTTATAAAAGAGACTGCAAGTGTCATAGACTAACCAAAAAGGAATTTTTGTCAATATTTACATATGAGAAAATGAAAAGAACAAATGGCATCCCAAAGTCAATATAGTTTATGATTACAGTTCAAAGCGATACGTCAAAATAGTAGAAGTTTAAATAGTTCAGCAGCAAAGATCTACTTTGGAACAACTTGAACGTGCAAGTTGTTCGGTGACTTTTCGAGATCAAAGATGAGCTTACCACCTTCTTCCATCACACGTTCTCGGCAGAAATTGAACAACTGTCCACCCAAGTATTTTTCATAGCTTGCACTTTCGGCGGTAATGAGGCGACACTTATACTTTCTCTGTGTCCAGTCATCAATGAGAGTGATTGTTTTGCGCTTTCCTTTCAGAATTGTTCTTGACACCTCATTTGGGAAATGTTAAACAAGGAAATAACTGCAATATTAGTCTAATGCATATTAACATGGATAAGATTTATGCGAATATAGTTACATGCATGCATTTATCTAGACTTCTAATTTATCTTCCTATAAAGTCTAGATAAATGCATGCATGTGCATTATATGTACCCCGTTGACCAATTAACATTGTTGAAACAAATGGAAATTAAGCATCACTCCTGCATGTGCATCTATAACTAGAACCATTTGACATTGATGTCTTTAAACATTTGGTGCGACTCTCATAATACCATTCAATCTGGTTAGGATTGAATTTAGTTGTTCTCCAAATAGTGATGCAGTATGTATCCTAACACAAATTATGCACATGAAATAAAGAATAATGCAATATGTATTTTTAATTTGTGCGTAAAAAAAACTCAAAGCATGTTTGTGCATAAAAAAAGCAGACCTTGACTAAGTTTATAAATTCAGAAATTGGCCTAACCTGAAACAGATTGGAAAAATTGTTGTCTGAAGTACGTTGAGAAGAAGCCAAACTCTGACTTAAGTTCTAACTAAAGCTTTGACTCTGAGCTTGAGAAGTGTTAAGGTCACGACAACAATTCAAGAAACATAGTAAAAAAACAATCAAATCAGATTGTGAAATAATAAGTTACTCTACCGTTGTATTGTGAAATCATAACGCAAACTTACTAAGTCTTAAATTTCTCAACAACCGGATGATGTAGGTTGATGAGCAACCTTGAACCTGACCAATTGTTACATATATTTGGGTTGTGATTGACTACAAAATGCAAGTAAAGAACTCAAGGTAAATAGACGGTAAATGATAAAGTTACGAATTATTTTTCTCATAGTATTACATCAACAATATTCCCACTGCATAAGGAAAAACATCTTTCATGTCATTATCAAACTTATACAAAATTCTTTCATCTGATGCTGACAAATTAGAAAATAATACCTTTTATCTTTCAACACAATGTTTGTACACGGTTTCTTTCCAGACCCAATTGACGTTGTCTTGACAATCTCATGAAGAAGCCTTATGATTTCTTAAAAAAAAATTTACATCTATAAGAACATTATAATCGGAGAAAACACATAAATAAATTAAAGCACATAACTATACCATATAAAATGTCAGTTTTGAATTTTCCATCTTGAATTTGCTTAAATGACTTAAAAGCAAAATTCATGAGTAAGAACGTTAGTTAACTTGTCATACTTCTGCACCTTTGTACCAGAACCAAAAACAACCTTAAAGGGACTGAATGCAATGTCATTATCAAACACATGACAATTATACAAAGTATAAGTCTTGTTTTCCTCGATCAAAGCCTTCCAATGCCCAAATTCTCTATATCGAGTTATTACATGAACTCGATCAACCTAAATCCGAGAAAGAAACCAAAAAATATAAATAAATCAAAATGTACACTAATAAGTAACATTGATAAATCATAAAGGAAAGTACAACAAATCCTAACTAACTCATCTAACCTTTGCATCACAAATAATGAGCTTCATATGTCGATTCTCATTACTACCAGTCATAATCCAAGAATCCAGCACTCCAAATCTTATTTTCCAAATGTCCAAATCATTTTTGAGATCCTTAATGTAGTCTTAATCTCTTGATATTGAAAGTCCTATATAGAAATAAAATAATATATCATTTAATTTTATTCTCTTTGTTCATTCTAATATCGAAAGAAGCTAACATATTTCTATGTGATCAATTTTTGTATCATCAGATCAACGTGATCTTAAATGCACAAATTTCTATATCATCAACTTTCTGGACCTCAATGATATGACCAAAACAAATTTACATCAATCAACTTTCGTACGGCTCAATGATATAGGAAAGAATAAACCAAATATGAAAATTGTTACAACTTTAGGATTACTCACAAAAACTAAAATAACCCACATGCATCAAATTTTTTTCAACTACAGAAGCTAAAATAACAATTGTGTCAAAACCTTACCATGAGCTAAAATTCAATCATCATGACCTCTACTATACTCCACATAACAAAGGAAGATTTTTCTACAGCCATGCAACATAACAATTTCTGATACATAATCCACTAACAATTAAAAAATAAATAAATAAAACCCTTAAAATGCAGAATCGTGAAAAAGGAAGAAAACCATCTATGATGAAGCAAAAACTAAAACAATGTCGAAAAATTAACCAATCAAGCCATAAAAATCAGTCAACTCAAGCCATGCATAGTCTCAGAACCATGAAAAAAGGAAGAAAATGACCTCTTATGAAGAAGAAAGTGAAATAGTGTTCCCAGCTGAACTTAGATACCGTTTAACCAAGATTTTTTACGGTCTAAAAGTTACTTCAAAACAAAGTTAAAATAAAAGCCTTTAAGAAAGAAGTTAAAGTTGTTTGGTTTCTTTGTTTATTTAGTTCTAAAGCTATTTTTAAGTTAAATGTTGTTTGGCAAAATATTGTACAAACATTGAATTTTCTTTTTTTTATGATGTCCGGGTTCGAACCCCGGACTTGGCATATATTTATGCATTGTTCCTATCATCTGAGTTAAACTCACGAGGATAAAACTTTGAAATTATTATGAATTAATATAAATGACTTGTTAAATATTTGAATAGGAGAAACAATTTAAGGAATCTGAAATAATAACATAAATAATATCAAAATAGTTGGTTTTTTCTAATTCAATTATACGTTGTAACAAATTTCGTTATAAGATTACCGTATTTTAGGTGTCTTTCAAAAAGATAAGAATTTATATTATATGACATTATATTTGTTACATTGTTGGTGTCATGGAAACATATATGTTTAGTTTTTTTGAATAAGAAAAAGATATGCATAGTTTGTTACAATATAAAGGTGCAATATATACATGAGTATAATTTTTTTAGGCATCTATACCTTTTTTGAAGAAAAGACATCTACAATTTTACTTTTAATTAAAATCAAAATTTTATAAAAATAATCATATGCATTATGCAACGCCAAAAAAAACTATAAGTATTAGCGTAACAAAAAAAAAGACACACATAAAATATTACTCTAAACGCTAATGTGTGTGTATATATTTGCGAGGCTGAAGAAAGAAAATAAAAATATTTGGTATCATTAAATGACAGTGTGAATAAAAATATTTGTGAGGTTGTGATGATTAAACGATATTGAAATTAAATATATAAGTGATAAAAAGATAATAAAATTCCTTTGAAAAAAAGGTAATAAAATTAAATGGAACCTCCTTAAAAAAAATTAAATGAAACGGTTTAAAAAAAATTAAATGAAAGAAAAAAACATATTGAAGTATAATATTAAAAAATAAAAGAAAAAGTTCCCAACGTGAATTGAAGAGAGATGCTTGTGAAATAAATTGTCGAGAAGTAATTTTTTGAAGTAGAATTCAACAACTTTTGACCAAAGCTCATTCCATTCAATTTTATGCATTAAAAAAAGTACCCTTTTTAGTAAGTACTTAATTGATATTGTATTTGACCTAACTTCTCCTTAAAAATGTAGAGAAGTTGAAAAAAACCGGGTCAAACAGTATCTCAATCTCCCACAACGGCAGTGTAGAAGCAATTGAATTAGGGAGAGAAAAATTCAAAAATAGTTAAAAATAAAAAAATTGGAAAATAGTTAAAAGTTTTTAAAAATATAAAATTTGGAAAATAGTTATTAAAAAAATCGGTCAGGTAGCACTCAACCAAGCAACACTAAAAAAATGATATGCATTACTGTAACAAAAAAATAGATAGACGGACATAAAATATCACTCTAAACGTTAATGTGTGTGTGTATATTCGCGAGGTTGAAGAAAGAAAATAAAAATATTTTGGTATCATTAAATGACAACGTGAATAAAAATATTTGTGAGGTTAGATGATTAAACGATATTTAAATTAATTATATAAGTGATAAAAAAGATAATAAAATTTCTTTGAAAAAAAATAAAATTAAATGGAACTTCCTTATGAAATTAAATGGAACGGTTCAAAAAAATAAAATAAAATAAAGTTAAATGGAAGAAAAAAAACATATTGAAATATAATAATAAAAAATAAACGGAAAGGTTCTCAGCGTGAGTTGAAAATAGGTGCTTGTGAAATAAATTGTCGAGAAGTAGTTTTTTAAAGTAACATTCAACAACTTTTGGCCAAAGCTCATTCTATTCAATTTTATGCATTCAAAAAAGTATTTTTTTTAGTAAGTACTTAATTGATATTGTGTTCGACCTAACTTCTCCTTAAAAATGTAGAGAAGTTAGAAAAAAACTGGGTCAAACAATACCTTAATCTGCCACAACGGCAATGTAGATGCAACTGGGTTTGGGAGAAAAAAGTCGAAAAATAGTTAAAAACATAAAAATAGGAAAATAGTTAAAAGTTATTAAAAATATAAAAGTTAGAAAATAATTAAAAAAAATTGGTGAAGGAGAAAATGAAAAATATTGCATAAAACATGTGAGATGGCAACAACCAAATCCAATAATTAGGAAATTACAAAAATGCATCTTCTAGAGGCAAAATGGAAAATTCATATTACTTCAATTTTAATAGATAGTATATAGAAAGAATACTCATATTTAGAAGAGAACGCAAGTGATATAAAGGAAAACCATTAATCGACAATAACCGTTGAAACTTGAGAATTTAATGATGATTTTTTGGAAGTCCCTCTCTATGAAGCTAATTTGACACCCAACAAAATCGTCCAAGGATCAGCAAATGTAGTAGAGAATAACCCCAAATTGGAAGCAAAAGCATGTATAATTCTACCAAAATTGTCACGGAGCACACCCCCATCAGATGTTATTGTCAGGCCGGTCTTGGGGTGTGCAAGCAGCTCAATCAAGCCGGACCTCCAAAATCCATAGGTCTCAAAAAAATAAATTAAATCTAATACCACATCCCATTTAAATAAAAAAATATATATGTTACTTCTTTTTCTTTCTTTGGTACACGTTTGAGTTTTTTTCTAGACTATAATTCTCATTTTTAGACATAAATCTGATGCTACCAAACCACCCTCAATTTGTATAATCACTTAATCAGTCAATTTGAAAATTTATTTCAATAAAAAGAATTACAACAATCATTTCTTTTTTACATAAACCATTTGTTTCTCCTTTCCCACAACAGAGGAATAATAAATCCAAACGACATCGTCAGGTAAATTTCACCTCTCTTTCACTTATTTTTTTATTTCGTTTCATGTTTAAAAATTCTTCTAATTTTGATTTTTTAATAAAGCTTAGCTACACAAAAAAAAAAATGTTTTTATTTTAAAGGGCCTATTTTAAAAAGAGAACCGAGACTTCTATTAGATAGGAACGGCATGGTTATCGTTACACCACAATTTAACTTATGGCAGTTCGCATAGAGTGGAATCCAATACAAACCATTATGATTTAGAAGATTAGCAATGACACAACTTTTCTGCATGTGAAAATGAAAACTTCTCTTCACCTATAAAGAAGTTCTCTTGATGTTAGCACAAACATGATGCAGCGCGATGAGCTTCATCACAAACACCAAGATGTTCCTTCCTTGCTTACAGCAATTTGTCTCTAAAGTGATAACAAACTCAATCTTCCACTCTAAATTTTTGCTCTTGGAAGATGACAAATTGACAATCACCTCTTTTCCATTGCTTTTTTGTAAGCAGCCTTTGGAATTGGCTTCAGAGCATTATAAGAAAAATGTTAACTAATTATAAATATTACAAATTTCTCCTCTATTTTGAAAATTGGAACAACAGGTTGAGTACTCAAGTGAGTGACAGAGGGACACAATCATTGATACTATAGTTTACGCTATTTAGTTTTGCATAAATAAAGCCATATTTAAAAAAAAAAGAAAAAGAAAAGAGGATTGTGATTTGTGACGATCATATTTCACAACAAAATTGTCACCATCCAATTAAATGCATATTTAGGCTTCTAGTTTTGCATAAATAGAGCCATATTTCTAAAGTCAAGATCCTCTTCATTCAGTTTCTCTATTTCTTCCATTTAGTGAAATAAAGACACAAAAAAGTTTAAAAATAATTAATATATAGTAGTGGAACCTACTAAAAAAAAATTTGTATTGTTCTCTCACTAAATGACATTATCCATTTACCATTAACAAATGAAGAAGATCTTAACTCATATTTCTCAACTTTGTTTTGCTCGGCTAAATGATGCTTATCTCCCAATCAGTAACAGTAACATTCATTGTTTGTTAGCCTATTGTTTTGCATGGCATGCTCATTATTAGGAACAACCACTACCCATGCATACCAAAAATTCCTATAATTATATGCTTTGAGTGCACATTAAAAAATCTGCATACAAACAATTTCAATGTTTCATTCCTTTACCTCCCAATCAGAAGCATTCAAAAATGCCTTTCACTCATAACCTGCGACATATTTTATACGCACGTATAGAAAAAACGCTCCTCACCTTTATGCTTGAAGTCGAATACTATTTGAACCAAAAAAACATACTAATTTTCACTACGGATTGATACACAAAATTCCGAGTTTCATTTTCTTGATAAACGGAAATTTGTCATCAGTAACTACTACCGTTGGCACAGATGATCGCCGTGGAGATAGAGATATCAAGATGTAAATCAACAATTAAATATTGGATGAATTCAAACATGAAAAATATTATTTTCCACGTGATCGTTGCTAGAATCCTCATTGAGAAGTTAACTGAATCGTGGAAGGATTACAAGAATCAACTGAAGTACAAGCAGCATGAAGTAGTTGCCATTGGTGGATCAAATCACACATATTATCGAAGGTACCAACTGAAATAAGAGCAAGGTTGTCAAGGCGATCAGGCTTTAGCTATACTAAGAAAATCTGAAGACTCATAATAATTCTCACAAAAAGAGGTACGATCGCAAATCTGGTCATTAGCCTGATGATCATAATAGTAATAACATGTTATGTTCCTCATGTTACTAATCTCACCTGCAAAAGAAAATTAGTTTTATGTTTGTGGTAATCCATATCATCATGCACCTTAGTGTAGACATCACAAGAGGAATGACAATCCTCATAAATCTAACTTTGCTGAAGGAAATGATGTTATTGTTGGGGACATTGCTCTCTGATTGATGTGAACAAAAGGGTGATAGACTCTGGAGCTACCGTACACATGTGTATCAGTGTATAAATGAAGCTACATGACACATTATAAGCACAATAACCACATCTATAATTTCACCTCATTCACCCAAGTTAGCTTTAACAGGATTGTCTTTCCTCTTGCCATGTTTGCACTGACGTGCATGATGACCTGGCTTACCACAAAGATGGGCATAGTATCACGAGGAACATAATTGTGATATACTGTATATGTGATCCTACCTCTTTTGTTGAGATTTATTATGAGCTTTTTTTTTGTGATAAGTTTTATTAATGGTAATTACTTCCTCCGTCCTAAAATATAAACAAAAATTGGTCAGCAAAAGTTAATGTATCTGGTATAACTAATTCTTGTAATCCTTTCATGATCCAGGTAACTTCGCAGTGAGGGTTCGAGCAACAAAGGCATATGGTAGAATAAAATTTTCGGCTTTCTGTTCTTCCAACAGCTTGCGGTACTTGTTGGTTTGCAACATGATATATTAATTCTCAGTCATATGTCAACGGTAGTAATTACTAATTACCGATGATAAATATTTGTTTTTTGACATCTTTAAAGTGTACTTAGAAATCATCAAATCCCATAGGTCATTTCCTTCCTTGTAAGCGTAATAGACATCAAACAGGTCGCTAGAAAATCTACTAAGAATTGTGTAGGGTTAGATTGATAAGAAAATCATGTGTTCACCTCCATTAAAATAAATAAATTCTTGTTTGGAGACCGATTAATTTTGTGCCGGATCAAACTATTTTGTTTGCATTTTATTTTGACTAATATGGTTGCTAGAATTTATTTTCTAAGCGTAGTTTAATGAAATGGTTGCTTATAATCTCGCTAAGGAAGCCATATATAATGCCAAATATTTTCATATATAACGAGTGTCTTAAGAGCACTTTTTAAAGATTTTCAATTAAAAAATTATTCATTAAAATGTCGAACACTTCAATTTTCAATGCATTAAATATGCAATTCAAGACTATTAACTTACTATTTTAAATTGTTTTTATTTTTACACATATATATATACTTAGTTAATGAGTGTCATTAGGACACTTGTTAGCATTTCTCTAAATTTATATATCAATAAATTGTTTTTATTTTTACACATATATATATACTTAGTTAATTAATCAAATTAGTTTTTATTATTTATTGAGAGATACTCATTTATTTCTCAACATATCTCAAAGGGACCTTCATCGGAGGAAACTTATTGATTATTTTTTTAAAAAGTTCTAATTAAATCAAACTTTTTTTTTTCAGGGATAATTAAATCAGACATGATCATCGCAAAAAAAGTTTTTTTTTTATAAAAAAATTGAGCAAGTCAAAATAAAATTATGTTTACATCAACAAGAAGTTCTATCAAGCATAAGAAATGCCACAATAGAGTTCAAACAAAGAATTCGAACAGTTCAAAAGAAAAGCACAAAGCACACAAGGCAAAACAAACATCCAAGCTAGGTGATTACTCCCAAACATAATTAATAGAGGATTAAGTCACCAAAAAAGAAAATAAAAAACGAAAGTAGGATCTTTCGCTTTCAACCGCCGATAAGAGAGCAACATGACTTTGTTGACAAGAGAGTACATAGTTTTCTCTACTCCTGAAAATGCGAGAATTGTTTACCTTTCAAATCACTCAAATACAAGATAATCAAATAAGATATAATGACGCTCGTACACATTTAGAAAAATGGACTAAAATGTCAAACTGAAATAAGTTACCTGAAAGGTGTACCGGGGTAATTGAAACCAAACCTAACAATGTAACACCATAGATCAAATCTGATCAAAGCTATCACAACTCAAAATAAAAAGATGATCAACACTTTCAATATTACCTCAGCCACTCAAACCAAAAAAGGTATTAACCGGAATAATACGACCATGAACCAAATTGTCTTTCGTAGGAAGATGGTTACAGAACAACTCCCAAGCAAACAAAATAACCTTTAAAGGTAAATTTTTATTTCAAATAATCTTAGAAATATATGACCAACCAATAGCCTCCATAAAAGACAACAATTGATAAACTCCACTAAATGTAAATCTTTAATAGGTTCCAGAACCCAAGACCAAATGTCCTCAGTTCCAACCTACAAAACAATAGAATTTAACTGCTCGCAACCCTCCACCGCCTGCTTTTCTTCCCACGTTAACATCTGTCTCTTCCACTTCCATCCCTCACCCCATCTGCCATCCTAATGAGTGTCACTTTTCATTTTTAATCTAACACTAATGACTTTTTTCCAATCATATATACTCCGAAGTTTTTTTTAGTCTGGATATATACTACAAAGTTAATATTTTCTGTTTGGTATTTATTTTAAACATCACTATACCTTGTTTCTTTTAGGACTTTATCCTAAACGGAGTCCTTTCAGAAATTCTCGAAGGTTTGAATTAGCCTAAGCTTAAGAGGGAGTCTAGAAAGAGTTTTCAACCCGCAATAGACACACCTCATTAGAACCTCTATTAAATCATCATTACTTTTCTTTAATATATTATTTCCTTAATATAAGTGATAAACAAGCATGTCGCTCATTGTATATACTCTGTTTAATATTTTCTTGGATTTTTCCTCGGTCATCGTACGTGTAAACTATCTTTTTTTGGTCATTTAGCTTAGTAATTAGAAATTCATCTTTTTAAAATGAATAAGTGAGGTGTCCGAGGTTCAAAACCCGACTCTGTATATATTATGCAATATCCCCAACAATTAAGCTAAGCTCATAGAGACGTGTGAACTACCTGTTTAACGTGGCAGTTGTGTATTATGTGCTTCGGTCCAAATATTATTAGGTTAAATCTAATTTTTGTTCCAATAAAATTCTCAATTTTTTATGAGCTCAAAATTTAACTTTATTTCTTAATTTTTTACCTAAATTTAGTCATTTCTAAAGTCTCTAAAACTATCATCATATTCCGCTAGCCTTTACACTCACCATCACTCCAGCATCACAATCTCACCAGTCACCACACCTTCAACCAACCACAAGTCACTATTGTGCATCCTTTAACTAATTTATTTTCCCCAACACCGCGACTCTAATAGAAAGTCCTACAATATTTTTTAATTATCATTTTAAAATTACTAAATATTGTTATTTTGAATAGAATTATTGGTCTCTAATACTTTTAACTATTCATTATTTCATTACAAGAAATTACTTCTATGCAATAAATAATTTTGACAAAGTAATGGCTAATACTGTTGTGAATTCGATGAAAATCACACCAATAACAAACTTAATGTGTGGAGTAAGTGATAGTCAAGCAACCAAAATAAAGTGTATGAAACAACTATAATCACAAGCAAAAGTAGAAAACAACAAGAGAAAAGAAAGAGAGAATACAAAAGAATTTGTTGACCCAGTTCGGTCCAAATTGACCTAGTCTGGGGGAGAGAGCAACTCTGCGTTTCACTATAATGATGAATAACTTTACAAAAGAGATATCAATGGGTTACAAGAATAAGTCTTCCGCCTAATTCTACCCAAAGCCACAATCTCTTCCCGTAACCAAGAGACTCAATCCTAATAGTGTTTCCCAAGGTGAATCAACCCTTAAACCCTAGTGTTTGTTGCCAAGAGACAAACTCCATACAAACCCTAGTTTTGTTGTTGCCTTTTTAAACCCTTATTTCAGCCCCCTCTATCTCCAAGGTTTGCTCTGATAGAAAGCCTATATTTATAGTAAAAGTATTCCTCATAAAATTGGAACAAATCTAGGTCCTAAAATACATTTCTATTATATTTTCTGCTGGCAAATTCAGCCACCGATTGTGCCATTCGGCCACCGATTTTCGCCGAACCAACAGACAAAAAACAACACTCAAATTCGGCCACCGAGCCAGTCAGTTCGGCCACTGAATTAGACAGCATCAGAACTCCAATTTCTCCAATTTTGAGTCACTTTCACAACAAATACTATTTCTTCTTTTAAAAACCACAAATAAAATGTAATCAAATTGGATTGTGCTAACAATTATTCTAAGGATATTAGTTAAGAAAATAAACGTAAAAATTTTGTATTTTCGATGAAATAATTCTTTAACCTTTTTTTTCCCTTGAAGTATCAATATTTACTTCAATCTAATAATTTTTATATTTATTTCCTTAATCAATGCTCTGAGACACCTACTAGCATTTTTCAAGAAAAAAATCAGCATTTAACTTATAAGAGAGGACTAATTGAACACAAGTTGAAGATGAACGGAAACATGTTAAGTATGTGTTTGTTCCCATGTCTGAGTTTGCAAGGATTGTTTTTGTACCGTGAAACTAAACATGATAACTTAAGTGGGTGGGGTCGATTTGATGGTGCGTAGGCTTGGTGGACTGAGAGTGTCAATTTTAGGAATTATAGAAATGACTAAAATTAGTGAAATATTAAGATTTAAAATTGAATTACTCATGTGATGAACAATCTAGTGCAAGAAACTAGGGTCCGTCCAATGCATAAGAAACTAATGATTAAGGGACGCAAGGATTGTCTTTGTGGGTGTATTGAATTATGATTTCAAGGGATTTTGAAAGACTTTTTTATAATAAAAAAGTTTAGTGGTATTCAATCAAAACTTTTATAAAATATAAAAAAATCTTGTGGTATTCAATCAATACAATCATGACCTTTTTTTCATGGCAATCAATTCTGATGGCATTCAATTGAAATTTCTCATGATTTGTAAATTGTCTCTTGGTATTCAAAAGTCTAAAGATTTTGATGGATTCTTAGATGGAGTGGATTTTGCGAGACTTTTTAATCAAAAGTGTAAATACTACTTCCATCCAACAATCTCACACAAATTGTCATCTGTCCCAATCTAGATTTCTTCTTTTCCTTTGTTAAATACTTCAAAAGTCTATAGATATTTGTTATAATTTCTTGTTTTTTTATACCGATTTTGTTATGATTTTTTTGTCTTTTTCTATGCCGTGTTTTTTGGTTCCAATTTCTTGTTTTTTTTACTGATTTATCTTTTTATGATTTTGTTGTTTTTTTTTGTTCAATTTTTCTCTATGCCGTGTTTGTTTCATTTCAATTTCTTGTTTTTTTATCCTCTTTTTTATTTTCCGATTTGTTTAATTTTTACAGGAAATCATTGCTTTTCTTAGCCTCTTTTAGTTTAACATGCTTGTTTAATTTTCCTCCTTTTTTTTTATATAGTCACTGCTTTTGACAATTAGGAAAAATTATTCTTGTGAAATAAATAGTTGGCTCCTTATTTTCTCAAAAAAGAAAAAATTAGTTTGTTGATCAAATGGGAGATTCAACAAGAAAATAACAGAGAAAAGGGTAAAAACAAATATAGTTATGTCGCTTGGTCCACGAACAATCGTGAGTTGTTGCTCCTCCTAGTGGATGCTACAAATAGGGGGTTGCGTGATGTCAATGAGTCACTAGACAAACAAAATGTCGATCAAATTATCCTTTTTTGACCCAATGTCAAAACTAATCACTTTGCTATTAATTTTTTACGCAATAATCACTTCTTTTTTACGGAAAAGCAATAATCACTTGGTTGGTAAAAATTCTTTGAATCATTTGAAATCCTATAATCCATAAAGTTCATTGGAATCCATTAAAATCTGTGTTATAAATCTTGATTGTAAAAAGTCTTTTAAAAAAAATCTTTTAAAATCTCATAGAATCAATACAATCCTACAAAGTCTTTTAAAATCTCAAAGACTTTTTCTATCAAAATAGTCTTTTACAATCTCAATCCAATACTCATATAACTAATGATTGAGATTCATGACTCGTGAAGTTTCTAGTGTAAGAAACCAGGTTCCGTCCAATGCATAAGATTATATTTGGTTTGAGAGTGTTGCAATATCAAACTTTTATTTGGATAAACTAGTTGTTATCTCTTATTCCTTAAAGTTAACCCAAACGTAAAATATTGTTCTAGATTTAACCTAACTTCAATGATTAATTTTACTGTATTACCCCTATTTAATTAACCCCATTTAATTTAATCAAAATGTTATTTTCAAATACTTCTGAAATCTTTTATCTCTTATTCCTTAAAGTTAACCCGAACGCAAAATGTTGTCCTAGATTTAACCTAACTTCAATGATTAATTTTATTGTATTGCCCCTATTTAATTAACCCCATTTAATTTAATCAAAATGTTATTTTCAAATACTTCTGAAATCTCTTATCTCTTATTCCTTAAAGTTAACCCGAACGCAAAATGTTGCCCTAGATTTAACCTAACTTCAATGATTAATTTTACTGTA
>Ga0315914_1004377_pt1 | contig 21159 bp, 12 predicted proteins | sample MpolenodulesMG_FD_203920 | JGI IMG/M metagenome (GOLD analysis project Ga0315914, IMG submission 203920) | Medicago polymorpha root nodule microbial communities from Los Angeles, California, United States - elongated nodules | ecosystem: Host-associated > Plants > Roots > Nodule | place: USA...
TTGATTTCATAGTACAATTCTATAACATGTTTGATTTATCATTTGATATCACAGGGGAGGCCTAAGGGAAGTAAAAACATCAAAGGAGGACCGAAAGTTCCCAAAGTACCAAAAGTTCCCAGAATACCAAAAGTTCATAAAGTTCCAAAAGTTTCCAAAGGAGGACAAGTTTCAAAAGTTGATAAACCATCTACTGAACCTAATTCAAATGTTGCATCATTTGTTGATCTGAATTCAAATGTCGTACTATCTGCCGAACCAAATTCCATTGTTGCACCATCTGCTGAACAAAGTCAGGGTACTCTAATTGACCCAGATTTATTAGCTGAGCTATTATTTACTGATGAAGTGCCTGAGATGTTGTCCGAAAGAATGGTGTGTTCAACACTTGTTGTGTCTGAGCCAGTTGTTATGGTACCTTTTGTGTCTGCTGTTGATACACCTTCTATTTTTGAACCTACAATTGTAAGTGCATTCTTTTATCTGATGATGTTTTATTGTAATGATTGCAACTTTATATTATCTTAGAACCAAATTTCAATAACTTAGAGCCTCCAACTGTAACTATTTTTTATAACAGGAAAAGAAAAAGAAGAGAAATGCAAAATCTGAATTGAACATAAATGTAAAAAAAGCCAATTTCAGAACAGGTGATAGACTTAGGACATTGAAGACAAAGAATGTTGATGGACTGGGCAAAGATGAAAACACACCATTTGTGATTGATGATGATGATAATGAGGCTGAAGCTCCAGCAATAGATCCAAAAATTTGTCCATGTGTGCAAGCTACTAGAGGATTGAAGCAGTGGGAAGACACTATAGTCAAATTGACACAATGATGGATTAAATTTATTTTTGTTGTTTTTTTGAATGTAATTGATTACATATTATGGTTATCATCATGAACCTCCTTTAGACAACCTTTTATTCTACTTTTTTGGATGTAATTTGTTACATCGTATGGTGAATATTATCATGAACCAATTTTAGACAACTTTGTTCTAGTTTTTTGGATATAAGTACTAACGTCGTATCATCATGGTGTTATGAACCTCTTTTTTGTGGTGAAAGTTTAATGAATGATATGATATTTTGATATTTAAGTACGTTACTGTGTTTTTATTCAAAAAAAAAAAGTACGTTACTGTGTTCATGACCATTTATCTAAAGAAGAAGAAAATAATAAATGGAATTTGGGGTTTGTTTTGATGGAAAAAAGAAGAAGAAGAATGCCTCGCAAGTGAAGAGAAGAGAGAAATAGTTGTCTTTTAATTAAACAATAAAGGTATTTTGGTAATAATGTTCAATTAATATTTTGGAAAGAACCATTAAATAGAAATTCTGAAGTTTAAAAAAAATCTGAAGTTTTTCTTTTAATAATAATGACGTGGCAGTGCCATGTAATGACGTGTCAGTGCCATATAATGATATGTCAGTGCCACGTCAGCACCGTTAGTGGTCATTTAACAGTAGGGAGTAAAAGCTATAACGGAAAATTTTGTAAGGACTAAAAAGTGTGATTTATTTTTATAGGGACTAAAAACAAAACTGGAGATATTTATAGGGACCAAAAACTTAATTAACCCTTGAATATTTAATTAAAAGTGAAAAATCAAATGATTTTTTTTATTTATAGATATCTTTGTTTTTTTTTTTGAAAAATAGATATTTATGTTGAGCTAATATAAAAGTAATAGAATTTTTTTAACGGAAATAATGGTTAGTTAACAAATTCAATTAAATTGACTAATAAATTAATTTAATTTGTAAAAAAAAAAACAAATTAATCAATCATAAATTATACTCCTTCAGTTTCTAAATATAAGCAAAATTGACTTTTTAGGCTCATTCATTTAATGATGTATGTGATTCATAATACGAACTATATACACCATTAAATTAATGAACCGAAAAAGTCAATTTTGCTTATATTTAAAAACGGAGGAAATATGTTGTTTTTATTTAAGGATATTTTTGTCTTTTCAAAATTTAGTAGGATCTCTTTCTTTTCTATCTCTCTCTTCTTTCTCATATAAACAACCCATCAAATCTACCATATTTCTCATCTATTTCTCTCTTCTCATACTCTCTCTCACTTATTTCTCTCTTCTCACTTTCTTCTCATAACCAAACACACCTTAACTGAAGCACCACAGCCATCAAATTGGGCACACCATCCATCAAAACCCCATTGGCCGGCTGCACCAAATGAGTCTTGCACCGCCAATCAATTTTTCGGTCATGTGCTTTAACACATTTGTTGACTCGTTCAATCACAATTTTTCATTCACGTGCTTGTTTTTGATAGAAAAGACACTAAATTAACGAACTAGGCGAATAACCATTACAATCATTCTTTAAAACCATGTCAAATAAAAAGCTAACAAAATTAAAAGAAACTATAAAGAAAAATGATGAGTTAAGGAATCTGCATAATTTCCAATCTAAAAGGAGGAGATTGAGATAGGAAAGAAAGATTGATGTTCTAGTATCGGCATTTTCCACTACTAACGTAAATCGGATTAAGAAATGACTTGAGAGAAAATTCATTCACAAACACATTTGTGCCACCCAATTTTTTATTCTTTGCTGCACCACAAGGATTGAATGGTGCAATATGAACAGACCCCTACGCTCAATTATTTTCATTATACAATTATTTTCATTCACGTGCGCTGACACGTCTTCATTGGCCCAACTACCAGATTCTTGTACAGTTGCACATGAAAAAGATGCAAGACTAGCATAAGAAACCTGAACCGATGTACATGTTCTTGTCTTGGTGTGAACGTTCTCCACTACCTCAGGACCAATTTTCTTGGCCACAAACGAGAAAGAACAGCCATGCTTGGCCAAGCATTCAAGGAATAATTAACCATTGTAACCATTATATGCTGAACATGTATTTTCATTTTTTAATTTAACAACTTCATATTTTGTGTAATTCATATACATAGTTATATTGAAATTAAATTATAGAAAGATGCAAGGTCACATATATACATACGTTAGCGCAGTAGAAAGAGCAGACAAACGACAATAGAGTATCCGTTTGGACGCTAGTGTCAATTTGTTTTTGTCAAGTAGTCTAATGGCTAGAATTCACATTTTTCAAAGTGAATAAGTGGGATGTCTGGGGTTCGAACCCCGACCCCTGCATATAATAATGCATGTCCCTGCCAACTGAGCTATGCTCACGGGGACGCTATTGTCAATAAATTTTATTAGTTTTTAAAATTTAAAATATTTAAAGATAATTATATTAAATTTATAATGATCTTAGACAATATTAGTGTATAGTTAACATACTTTTTCTTCGTATTGAAAACTAAAAAGACTTAATTGTATTTTTGTCCCCTAAAACATCGCAATTGTGCGATTTTGCTTCGATTTTTCGAGCAATTTTTTTCCCCTTATGCTTTCTCTCTTTGAGATTTAACAGTCCACTGCCAATTTCTTCCAAAAAATTTGTGGAGGTTACATTAATTATTAACTTGACACTCAACTCTCATAGTGACGTTAGTATGACTTTTTTTTTAAATCATAAAAAAAAAAAATTAGCTCGTAGAGCGAATGAAATCCATAATTAGGGTTTCAACATTTTGATGTTTTAGTTTTTAATTAAAAAAAAAAAAAGAGGTCACGTTGGTTATGAGAAATTGGTGTTACATCAATAAATGATTGCATCTTAACACAAATTTAAGCAAATATTTGGAGGGAAACTACCAAATTACAAAGGAAGAAAACATAATGTACCAAAATCGCTAAAAAGAAAAGTTGAGAGACAAAAAATGTGATGCTTAACTTGTTGAGAAATGTTACGAACATTTTCTTTTTAACATTCTCTTTAACACTTACTTTGAGTAAAACTCAACTCATTTGAGTTTCACCTAATAAAAAAAATAAGTGTTTAAAAACTTGTTAAAAAGAGAGTGGTCATAATATTCATCCTAACTTCTTTCATAATTTATAAGTATATTTTGATGGCAACACATAATTATATTAATAAGTTATAGTGACAACACATCACATATGCATTTAGAGAAGAAGATGACTATTTGAAATTGTGGACATGGTAAGCTCGTTTTTAATGTTGATGTACTCCAAGTTGGGAAATTATGTTAGCTAGAGAGTCTATATAAGTGGGCAATCCAAGTTTGTTGATACATACATAGTTAAGAGTAGTCGTCCAATATTCCATGCTTGCAAATACAATGGCTGTTACAGAACTTAGAGTTTCATATCTAACAAGCACACTTGCTCGTTGTAATTTTGGGACTTCTACTTATCAATCAAGCATCTTATCACTACAAAATTCAAAATCAGGAAGCATGCATGGTAAATTATGGATCAAGTCCGTTGCTCTGGATGACAACAAGGTACCTTTAATTTTAGTAATTTCTCTCCCTCTCCCTCCCTCTCTCACACACACGATATATATTTGGTTAATTCTACAAGATTATATGTTACTATTTGTTTTAAAGTTCAGTATATTAATTAAAACATTAGTAAATTGATTTTGAATATATAATCATCAAAATAAGGTAGTAGTATTTTTTTTTGGTGGTGAAAAGTATAAAGTTATTGAAAAAAAGATTTTCTGAGTAAAAGTTATTGAAGTTGTTATGGGTTCAAATCCGCAACTTTCGATTTCTCCATATTTAGTGTGTTTGATATCGGTTTTTGAAATCAAAAAAGTAAATTATACTATTGAGGTGGGGTTATAATATGCCATTTCTGGCATAATATCATATAGCATCAAGCTTCTTTAAATGGCTAAAATCCAAATAGTTTGCGGTCATTTAAGTTAAATATTTAGTGACAATAAAACATTAGACCATCTATAATGGAGCGTTCTTCCCCTCTTTAGCATCATATCAAATATACACCGCTATTGTGACATCAATGAATATGATGCTTATAAAATGAGTGCTTTTATAAACATCATTTCTCTCCTATTACCATGGGTCCCAACGTACAACTAATTCTATTTTTTTTCTCTATTTAATTGTTGTATTATTTTAATATTAAAAAGGTAAATCATATATTAGCTTCAAGAGTAATATTTAATCAATCAACATTGGATTTTCAACGGAAACCATTTTTTACAACAACAAATAATTCACCCATCAGAAGGGAGAAAAAAAAAACAAACATACGGTGATTGGATTTAAACAAAACAACAAATAATTTACCATAATTTATTTAATATTGTTTTTTTTTCAAGTTTTAACTTTTTTTAATTATGTTAAATTACTTTAATATTTTAAAATTATATAATTATAAATGAGTATATATCATGGTTAAAATTTAATGATATGGAGTTATTGTTACGACCCAGTTAGTAATTGTTTTGAGGTGATAAGTTAGAGAGATTGAATACTTATTAAATATTAATTATAAAACGAACGACGTATATAATTGAGACCCGTTTAAGTACCCAAATGAGATGTTGCATTGTGGATGTTCTTACTTGAAACTATTTAACTTCTCAGCACACTGTTTCCTAGTCTCAAAACTCATTAACCAATATATCTATCTAATTGATGTATTATACACAAAATAATAAACTATAACTAATTTTACGTCCTAACTATGAGTGATATATTACATAATTTAAAAATACTAGAGTAAATTTCTCTCATTTATGTTTATTTATAAAAAAAACTATTGTGTTTCATTGTTGGTGTTAGTTGGTACCTTTACAAACTGATGAAAGGACCAAAAGTCTGGAGCAAGTCAAAAGAAGAAGCCGAGAGGCATTATTAAACTCGAGTGATCCTATGGTAACATTGAAGATGATAGACTCAATTCAAGGGTTGGGAATTTCTCACCATTTGAAAGATGAGATAAATGTACAACTTAGGAGGATATGTGATCATGAGGCTTCAATGGACCTCTTTGGCACATCCCTTCAATTTCGGTTACTAAGGCATAATGGCTGGCCTACATGTTCTGGTACATTATATATATTTCCGTTTTTGATCAATAATTTAAGTATTGCTAAAATAAATAAACAAACTTCCTGATTGGTTAGTGTTGTTTTTTGGTTGTAGACGTTTTCAAGAATTTTTTGGACAAGAGTGGCAATTTCAAGGAGTCCCTCACCAAAGACATTTGGGGTATGTTGAGCCTATATGAAGCATCACATTTAGGAACAGAAGATGAAGAAATATTGAAGAAAGCCATGGAGTTTTCAAGGGCTCATCTGAATAAGTTAATCCCACACCTTAGTCCTGAAGTAGGTAGGAACATTGCCAAATCCTTAACACTTCCAAAGCACCTAAGAATGGCAAGGTTAGAAGCTAGAAACTACATGGATGAATATAGCAAAGCAAGTAACCAAATACCAGCTCTTTTGGAATTGGCAAAGCTAGACTCTGACATGATTCAGTCATTACACCAAAGAGAATTAACAGAAATTTGCAGGTATTTTTATGTTCAAGATTACACTATAACAAAAATTTGAATTAAGCGTGTATTGAATGGATTTGGATTTAAAAAAGATTAAGATCTAGATTCAAGCTCAATATTTAAATTTCAAAAATAAAATTCACTTGTCTTCTACACCGCCCAACCTTGATCCAATGATCACCAGAGTGTTGACTGTGTAAATGCATGAAATGTGTGACTCCACCAAATCCAAAACCGTACTTAATATTATGTCACATTACCAAGATTACAATATAAATTGGATTAAGTGTGTATTGAATGGATTGGTTGCACCATCATATCATGACAGTTTAATACGATCCAGATTCAAGCTCGGTATTTGAGATTTAAAAATTAAAATTTTCTTGATTTCTACACTATCTGACCTTTATCCAATGGTCACCAATGTGCTGAATGTAGAAATGCAAGAAATTTGTGATCGCACCAAATTCAAATCCGCATTGAAAACTATGTCACACTACCAAAAAATTGAATTAGAAATAGATTCTTAAATATGAAAATTGTAAAATTCGTCTTTAATAATGTGACTAGATTTGGTGACCACAAATTAGAGACAAAATTTATTTATTTTTTTCTCAAATTTTGATTTTTAATTTTGCTTTTTCCTAGTAGTGCTAACTAGTTTTTCAAATTCAAATGATGTATGCCAACTTTGATGTATGCCAAGAATGCAACAATTTCCCTACTATGTTTTGAGAAATGCTACATTTTGTAACTAGTTTATTGGAATTGTTTAGGTGGTCAAAAGAGTTGGGACTTATTGAAAGACTAAGTTTTGCAAGAGATAGACCAACAGAGTGTTTCTTATGGACAGTAGGGATTTTTCCAGATCCATGTTATTCAAATTGTCGTATTGAACTTACAAAAACCATTTGCATTTTGGATGTTATTGATGACATCTTTGACAGTTATGGTACATTAGATGAACTTGTTCTTTTCACAACAGCAATCAAAAGGTTTGTTTCTATAGAATTTGAATGTATTTAATCTTCATTAACCATAGAAACTAATTATAAATTAACCATGCTAAACTAAACTTTATGTTTTGCAGGTGGGACCTTGATGCAATGGAGCAACTTCCTGAATACATGAAGATATGCTATATGGCATTATATAACACCACAAATGAAATTGCATACAAAATTCAAAAAGAACATGGACTAACTGTTGTTTCTTACTTGAAAAGAACAGTAAGAATCTAAATATCATATTTGTTAATTTAAACCAAAGTATAGCAAATATTAATAGGTTAATAATTGTAGACTTGGTGATTAATTTGTGCAGTGGATGGACATGTTTGACGCATATCTTGAAGAAGCCAAATGGTTCAATAGCGGATATGTGCCAAATTTTAAGACATATTTGGATAATGGAACAATTTCTGTTGGATCATGTATGGCATTGGTGCATGCTACTTTCCTCATTGGTGATGGTCTCTCAAAGGAAACCATTTCCATGATCATGAAGCAGTATCCTAGACTATTCTCTTGTTCAGGAGAAATTCTTCGACTATGGGATGACTTGGGAACTTCAACGGTATCTCCCTAATCACTGCTGAAAAATAGTTAAATTACATATACAAAAGTTATATAGGAAAAAAATTAAATATATGTCTCTCAAGTCTATTTCGAAGTGTTAGAGAATCTGAAATAAGAAACTAATTTCATTTTCTTCTTTTTTCTTTTTTATAACAATGAGGGCCTAAGCCCAAAATGAAAGAGATTACAACGAATGGGGGTAGAATTCCCCAACAAATGAGAAAGCATCAAATGACTAATACTTCTAGGACAAACATCAAAGAAACAGCTACCCAAGTCAATCGAGCAACCATAGTTAGCTAAAGCGTTCGCACATTGGTTTGCTTTATGGTAGGAGTGTTGAACAAAAAATTCCCAATCAAACGCAAACAAGCGATGAATCTTCTCAATTAGAGACCTCTCTCCACCTACCATGCCCATGCGAAGTGATATCTTTCACAACAACTAGGGAATCAACATACAACTCAATGAATCGAAATTGCAATTTTCTAGCATACAACCCTTCCAACACTCCCTATAATTCTGCCAAATAAGCACTTCCTATTTCAGTATACTTGGAGAAAGCTCCCAACCACTCACCATCACTTCCTCTAATGATTCCACCACAACCAATATATGACCACCATCTCTACAAAATCCATCCGTGTTCAATCTCACTCCAACAAACTAACACCGAACGTTACCGAGTTTCTCTTTGCGTTGTTATTGCATTAACTGCCAAAGAATGATTTCTTATACTTCTCATTAGCACACTAGCTGGGTTATAAGTCCTACTGTAACTATCTTATGCTTCTCCTTGTTTCTCCAACTCCAAATAGAGTGACAAGCCATAGCCCAATAATTTCTCCAATCTTCTTCAATATTCCAACCTTTTTTTCTTCATTAACTTAGTAAATATGATTTTTTTTCCTAGTAGTAATTAATTTATTTATTTATATAGACCTCACTTATATCTTTTAACTAGTAATCATGTTAGATCAATAATATATTACTAATTTTTATGTTCAGGAGGAACAAGAAAGAGGGGATAATGCTTGCAGCATACAATGCTTGATGAATGAAAATAATATTTCGGATGAAAATGAAGCAAGGAAACACATAAGGATGCTAGTAAGGAACTTGTGGAGAGAGCTCAATGGTCTTGCCATGTCCAAAACCATACCTTTGTCTGTTGTCAAAGCTTCTCTTAATATGGCAAGAACTGCTCAAGTTATTTATCAACATGGAGATGATCAAAGCACGTTTACTGTTGATGACTGTGTGCAAACATTGATCTTCACATCATTACCTACTAGCCATTGACTTGAAGAGATACAAATTATGTGCTATATATGAACAATCGTATTCATGATGTATATTTAAGATGATTGTAGCTACCATTTAGATTATGAGTGTGTCACTATTCCCTCAATTCGGTATGAAAATATGCCTATAGTATTTTATTTGAAATAGGGAAACATGCAATTCTTATCAAAAGAAATTGTAAATCGAAAAAAAATCAAATTATAAATGACACCTTTTTGTCATGGATCATATTGTTTATTATATATGACTTCGGTCTTTGGCTAAGTAGAGATAAGGCTACGAGAATTATGAACTATTTTGTTTAGCTTGGGAGGAATTAACCACCATATTTACGTGAGGGATATTTTCATGGAGGAAAAATGGTTAAAGCTATATAACATTGTTAGCAAGAGCAAAATGGGTATACTTGAGTTGAAATATGAGCTTAATGAGTTTTATGTTTTTTCTATGAATTTGTTGAATTTTTGGATTTTTTATGTAAAAAAAGAATAATATAGTTTTTTGAAAGAATGTAAAAAAAGAATACTATTGTTAGCATTTTAGAATGTAAAGGATCAATATGATAGAAAAAAACTGAATCGTTATCTAAAACTGAGTTAAAGATTTCAAGTGTAATTTGCCTTTTTTTTTCAATTGTCTTGCCTACATAAAAGTGCGACTCACACTTAATGGCAATAGAGTATGATTCCACAATCTAATTTTTTGAATTAATTCATATTCATACATTGTTTCAAATTAAGTGTGTTTTTTTGTGATAAAGGCCACATGTCTTTAACAATAATGGATTTGTAAGTGGTAAAGGACTTAAATCTCTTATCTATTAAGAAAATTTAGTTTGGAGCGCAGAATTCAATTAGTGTTTTTAAAAGTTCTTCTACGAAGATTGATCACTTTTAAATTGCATGATTTATTCGGGCATACGTGTTCTTTTTCATTCGGGCTTTTGTTTGGTAGATTTATTCGGGCACGTTAATTACTCTTCTAGCATGCATGTCGTAACTCATATTTATGTTTTCTTCACTTTTTTTTTTTTAAGAGAATGTCTTATAAGTTGACATGTATTATTGGAAAGATGTATGTATCAAGCGGAAATGGAAACTTCAATTTCTTCGAAAATTAATTAGGATTTATATCGACAGTCATATCCTTGAGCTAGACTACAAAGTTTAATGGTATAATTGGTAGGTAATGTTTGTGGTTCTGTTTTACGTTAAAAAAACCACCTAGTGGGACAATACAATAGTGAGTGTGGGACTGTCGTATCGGAATGTTGTCACCATTTGTTGTTGGGGGTGACAAATAGCTGTCTAATCCCCATATATTTGAGTTTACGCTAACTTATACTTTGGAAACTATTCTATCTAAAATAAAATAAAGGGTTAATAAGGAAATAATCTCTGTAAATATCTAAAATTTTGTTTTTTGTCCCTATAAAATAAAATCATATTTTTCGGTTTCTGTAAAAAATTTCTTAAACATTAGTCTCTCTAAGAAATTTCATCAGTAAATTTTAATTCCTATATAAAAAAAAAAATCTATCATCAGTTGTAATAGATCTCAGGATAGCCCTTTTTTCACCATTATATTAGTGTAAAGTTTTTATCGTTGTTTATTGATAACTAATTTTTCATGGAGAATTTATGCTGCATAGAATCTATATATGAATCAATCTATATATAATCTATATTTTTCCTTCTCACATGCTTAAAAGATCCAAGTCCAATTTACACTTGAATCAATCCACAGTGACAACACTTTCTTTTTATTTGTTTATTTACGTATATATTGGCTACTAAGTCAATAATAAAATAAAATAACCTTTAAAAAAAGTAAAATAAAATAAAAAATGAAGTAATCCTTTTTTTAGGATAATATATTAATGGTCAAATATATCTTTTAGTCCTTTTAGTTTAACAAAATTTTCAAGTTAATTCTTTATGTTTTTAAAGTTTTAAATAGGTCATTTTAGTTGATAAATTATTTCATTGTTACACATGTTGTCAGTCTCCATTTAACTGATGCTGATGTGGGCGTTAAGTTGCTGACTTGGATCAAAATTGATTTGTTTTAAATGATCCTAGTCAGCAACTTAACAGTCAAATCAGCATCAGGTAAACGAAGACCGACAACAGAGGTATCAGTAAAATAGTTTATCAACTAAAAGGACTTTTTTGAAACTTAAAGGACTAACTTGGGAATTCTATCAAACTAAGGGTTCGTTTGTTACGGATTAAAATAAAAGTGATTTTGACATAAAATAATTTAGAGATTTTATGAAGAAAAAAAACAGAATCTATTTTGTGTTTGTTTATCGTAATAAAAATCAATTTTTTTGAACAAATAATCTAGTTTGTTTGGATACAACTATATAAAATGGATTTTTTGTTACAAAATTAGTTCAATCTTTTAAACCATATTTTCTCTCTCCTCTGAAAAAAAAAATCTATTTTTGAGAACTTCTCATTTGAAACTGTTTTTAGATTTTATTTTTTTTAGATTATGATTTTATGTAAAAAAAACTGTAACAAACGGATGCAAAACTCTTAAAAATGATTATTTGTTTAAAAAAAGTGATTTCTTTCTTAAAAAAAAACTACAATAAACGGACTATAAAAGGACCAAAAGTGATATTTGGCATATATTAATAGCAAATGTGTGTCTGAAAAATAGAAGGCATTGTGAGGAGAGAGATTTTGGGGTTAATTTTTTATTCATGATAAAAAAATCTCTCTTAGGGAACTCAAAATTTGTATCTGAGTTTATATGAATTTTTCAAATTCAATCTATGTTTTTATAATATTCTTAAAATTAAAAATATTTTAATCATTAGTATTAGTTTATTATTCTCAAAAAATATGAAAGATTTCTCTATTTTTTCCACCCCCAAAGTCCTTCCCTCTAAACTCTCAAACAAAGGCTATGGATAATATTTTGAAAAGAAAGGTTATATTGAAATTTTCCTACACTAAGATACACTATAGTAAACAAACACGGGCAGCTAAGCACCTTCACGCACCAGTTGCTTCTCCTGCAAGTAATCTATTATGCTCATCACAATTTGCATCGGTGCAACAAGTTTGATATTCTGAGTAATCTAACAAGAAATTATATTTTCACAAAAGGAATTTGATTGAGAGAAAGTTGTAGAAAAAACAAAACAATTTATCCTGGAAAATTCTTAAAGCTAAATCAAGGTCGGAGCTTGGCCAGATGCTGGTTTTTTTGTGTTACTAACTCTGTAGGGAATTGGCTTGAAGGGGGTGGGGATTTGTGTAGGCTTGATATTGACTCTTAGATATTGTTCCATCAGTATGCATATTTTCTTGCTTTGAGGTTGTGGTTTTCGCGTCTTTGGATCTTGACTTGATTTGGAGAAACTTATTGGCCTTTATAATTCATGGCTTCCCTTCAACATGAACTCTAAGACGGACACATGATACTGAGACGAACACATCAACACTATTAATGTAAAAAAATTGGACATTGTTGCCTATACATGAGAATCAAAATATATGTGTATCTAAATGATCAATTTATTGCATTATTTTTAAAATAAAATAAAAAATAAGATACGATACGATAGCATTTGACATTATTTAATCCATTTTCTATCGAAAAAGCTTAAAATTATGTTGTAATCAAATTTAATGTCTTTAACTCCTCATTGATCAACATTGCTGTAACACATCTTTAAACCTTATAGATATGTCCAATGAGTGTGTAAGGTGTATTGAAGCAAAGAAAAATAATAAATGTTTTCAGGACACATGTCTGAATTCCGTATGAGTGTTATGTACAGGTGTGAAACACGATCTAAAGAGTGTCGAAACAAAGAACAAAACAACTTTTTTGAGACACATGTTTGAGTTGGTCACATGTCGTACAAGTGTCCGTGTCGGCAGGACCGGCTTAACATGTCAAGAGGCCTAAAGCAAATTTTATACTGAGGCATTTTAGAATTAAAAAAAAATAACACTATGCTTATTAAAAGCATAATAAATCAAGTTTTGTTGAATCGAAGATTTGAACTTAAGACCAATAGGATTTGATGCCTTAAAATTGACCAACTAAGCTAAATAAATATTGATTACTAATATGTCATATTATATATTTATAGCTAAATTGACTTATTTTGAGGCCTTTTTTTAACCCACAATCTTGAGGCCTAAAACCCTTGCTTTGGTTGGTGGGTTTTCATGTCGAACACCAACACATTATAACACCCTTAATCCTGTAGCTGTATGCTTTGTAGTAGGTGGGTTTTCAACTTGTTTTGGTTGGTGTTTTTTTGCAGTATTACTATGTGGTGTGTCGCTTAGAGTTTTGAGGTGTTGGTGGTCTTTGTCCGTTTGAGCTTGTTTTATGTGCATTATTTTGAATCTTTTTTCTGCACAATTTTGCACTCCTTGTGCATAATTGTAAGCCTAGTAATAAGTTGTCTTTCACAAAGAAAAAACTTACATGGATTGTATTTCACGGCATCCGTGTTAGTTGGTACCTTCACAAACTGGAAAAAGTCAAGAATCATTGTTAAACTCAAGTGATCCTATGGTAGTATTGAAGACTTAGAAGCTAGAAACTACATGGAAGAATATAGTCAAGCAAGTAACCAATTACCAGTTCTTTTGGAATTGGCTAAGTTAGACTCTGAGATGATCCAGTCATTACACCAAAGAGAATTAGCAGAAATATCCAGGAGATTTTATGCTTAAGAAGTTAAGATTATGCCGAAAAAACCCAATTTTTACATGATGATTCAGTAAGTGTCATGATTTGTTTTTGCAAGGGACTAAAACTATTTTTTTCTGCGATGGTCCAAACCAAACAGTGTCCCTATTCGTTTTTGACAGGGACTACTTTCGATTTTCACTCAAAATTGACCTAAGGCCTAAGGGTGTACCGGTCCAAGTCAAAATAGGAATTAAGGAATATGGACTATATGTTTTAATCAAAGTGTGTTTTCAGAAATGCTAAACTTTATAGTTAGTTTATTTGATTTGCTTAGGTAGTGGAAAGAGTTGGGACTTATTGACAGACTAAGTTTTGCAAGAGATAGACCTACAGAGTGTTTCTTATGGACAGTGGGGATTTTTCCAGAACCATGTTATTCAAATTGTCGTATTGAACTTACAAAAACCATTTGCATTTGGGATGTTATTGATGACATCTTTGACAATTATGGCTCATTAGATAAACTTGTTCTTTTCACAAAGGCAATCAAAAGGTCTATTTCTATAGAATTGGTATGTATTAAACTTGATTCATTAGGGAAAAATAATCACTATATTAAACTATTTTTATAATCAGGTGGGATCTTGATGCGATGAATGAGCTTCCTGAATATATGAAGACATGCTATATGGCATTATATATATAACAATAACACCACAAATGAAATTGCATATAGAATTCAGAAAGAACACGGGCTAACTGTTGTTTCTTGCTTGAAAAGAACAGTAAAAACTTGGATATCCGATATCTATTTATAACATACTATATAACTATTGTTAAAAACATATTAATATAATTAGATTTTGCTGGTTAATTGGTGTAGTGGATGGACATGTTTGAAGCATATCTGGAAGAAGCTAAATGGTTCAATAGTGGATATGTGCCAAGTTTTAAGATAATGGGGTGATTTCTGTTAGATCATGCATGGCCTTGGTGCTTGTATCTTCCTCATTGGTGATGGTCTCTCAAATGAAAACATTTTCATGATGAATCCTTATCTATCAGAAATAATAGGAACGAAGATATTGAGATTTCCTTCATAGGAGAAGTACGATTGATAGGAAGTAACATAGGGAAAACCCTTAAAATTCATTATGAATTGTATTGAAGGGACATCATATTGTCCCCATCATATTCTACTCCATCTTCCTATGGAAAGCGCGCACACACACACACGAAATCATATTCTAGGTCATCTTCCTATAGAAAGACGGCTCACACGCGCACACACACAAAAGACACTTATTTACTTGTTTTGCAAAACATAAATGAATATTCCCCAATTCATTGTAAATATTAGATAAGCAGATTAATTTTCTAAGTGTGCCTAAATGACCTGGAAGCGAATGAAGTCAGAGAGATCAAGGTATTCTGCAAGAGAAGATTCGCTAAGCAGACAGCAAACCCCTTAGAGAATTGAGGCGGCTTTGGTGACCTAAGGGATAAGCTGACATTACCTTTCTACGTAGAAACCTCAATTTGCTAAGTGAGTCTCCCGTTCACTGTAGGGGCGGTTTCACCGCCCGGCGACCCCGGCGGTTGCCCGGGCTCGATCAATAATTTTTGCACATTAGACCCAACCCTAAAGCCCATTAACACACTTACAAAAAGAAAAAGTTGGGCAAACTCTGAAAAATTCTCACACGCAAATAGGCTCGAAAAAGACTTTTACCTCCTAATTTTATTTAGCACACTATTGACGGGTTCATCTCTCTTATTTTAACGGGTTAATTGTTCAAATTGACCCTGTAATATACATTATGCCTGAAAAATGACCCTATAAAATACAAAACATATATTCTAGCATTGTAACTTGAATTTATTCTTATTTTTGACCACCCTATAATATACGCGTAATCTAAAAATGAGACCTACAGGTTGAATTTTTCACTATTTTTTTCATACATGTTTAGCACGTTAAAATATAGCTTAACACAAAAAATTAAATTTCTTCAACCAGGGATAAATTAATTATGAATTTTTATTCCCTCATAATTATGAATTTCTTAAATAATTTATAATTAAATTGTATCTCGTTTAATAACTACAAAATTTCATTGTGAAGGTTCTTATCATGTTCTAGTCATGCTTACAAAATTAGGGAACTAAATTTGACTTGTGAGTATACAACTACGCGGAACAAAATTTCAATTTTGCACGTTTTGGTTGAAAAATCAAAATAAATTTAAACGACTTCGAAATGCTATGAAACTTTACATATCCTTTTTATGTATTTTTATAGATGTCTCTGCAAATAATGAGCTCAAAATTCAATTTATAGGTCGAGATTTCCGTTGTTTTGTTTTTTGAGTTTTTGACACTTTAAAAATTCATAATTAATTTGTCGTTTGTCGAAAATTTATAATTTTTTTTGTGTAAAGCCATATTTTAACTTTCTTAAGTCGCCTCTAAGAAATCATGAAAAAATTCGGCTAAAATATGGTTTTGGTCCCTGCAAATATGCCTCGTTTTGGTTTTAGTCCCTGTAAAAAAAATTTGTTGTTTTTGGTCCCTGCAAAATATTTTGTTTTTGAAAATAGTCCCTGGAGGGACTATTTTCAAAAGTAAAATATTTTGCAGGGACCTTTTTAAAAATCAAAAGATTTTGCAGGGACTATTTTTCAAATAAATGGGTTCAGTCATCATGTGTCACGTGTGCAAATCATCACTAAAGTGGGATCAGGGACCAAAACCAAAACGAGACATATTTGCAGGGACCAAAAACAACAAAAAAAAATTACAGGGACTAAAACCAAAATGAGGCATATTTGCAGGGACCAAAACCATATTTTAGCCAAAAAATTCAATCTCTTGGTTGCTTTTTTGGACTTCGCATATATTACGGGGTTATTAATAATAAAAATCTCGAATTACATGGTCAGATTACATGTTATTTAATTACAATTTCAATTTTTCAGACGTCACGTATATTACATGATCAATTTCAATTAATAACTCTATTTTAAATTGTACTTTTGTTGACAAAATAAGAAACCTCTTTTATTTCGATTTATGACTATTTATATATTATGTTATGTCACATGTGAATTTGCGATAAAAAATTTTCCCGGGCTCCATAAATTTTCTGACTCCGGTTCACTGTGCTAATGTCCACTTATCAAGATTTCTAAATTCAAGAGTTTAAGCAAACTCATTTTGTCTATGTAAATTCGTCTCATAAACTTAATTAAATTTGTACGAATTGACTTTATATTAAAAATAATATATACATAACATATATACTTGTATAATACAACAATAACTTATTATTTCAACTTGATTTTAAAGCAGAAAACTTTCATTGACAGAATCAATAAAGAAGAAAAGAAACCGAGTGTGAAAACTAAGATAAAAAAATATCAAAAACTATGTTAAAAATTATTTATGAGTTTACCTGAGTTAACTGCAATTCCAAAATTATTTGTGTTAACCAAAAGAAGTAATGCTGTAAAAAAATATAAAAATGTAAATTAATTGATTATATTGAACCCCTTTTTTCTTCAATATTCCAACCCCTTTTTTCTTCAATATTCCAACCCTTTTTTCTTTAGAGGCCATGCAAGCAAACACATCCATGTAGGCAATATAACACTCAGATTGTACTTTAATGGATGAAATGTATTTGGTAAAAAAAAGATAATGATATTAATATTTTAAACGATAAAAAAGTAATTCGAGAAGAAAAAAAATTAAACGATTCATTCATTACATAAAATTAAATTAAGGGATAGTGTGACTAATTTTGCTTATTTTGATCGATGCCAAAACATGAACAAACCAATATTTGGATAGCAAATATAGTCCTTAAAAAAAGATGAGAAGTGAGGTGTAGAATGAAGAGAAGAAAAGAGACTCATGCAAATGCAATTAGACTTGGTTTTGAGGGGGGTTTTACTAGGTTGGATCATTATATTGGACTAAGTAAAATCATATAAGTGAAACTGAACATCACATCTTTATCCAAAAGTTTAATATATTGGGTTTATGGATCCTCTCACTTATATGATCACAACATCCCCTCTCAATTGTGAGACTCTACATCCTATAATTGAGCAACACTGTGACGTTTTTCTGATCCCCCCATCAAGTCGAATGAGGGCTTTGATACCATTGCTGGGTCATGAGAGAGAGATCCTCATTTGGTTAGATCATTACATTAGGTTAAAAGCAATCACACAAGTGAGATTATTGAACAACACATATTTACTCAAAATTGTCACCCATTAAATTTATGCATTATTCGCTTATATGTTACTGATGACATTAGGTCATATAGCATTTTTGTTATAAATTTTATGTAATTTTAGTTGAGTTCAGGTGATTATGCATGAGGTATGAGCTACATAAGGTGTATTTCACGTGTACAAGCAAAGGAGATATCGTACTACAATTTCTAGGCATCATACTACGTAGCGTCTTGGAGAACTTTTGTCACTGGAAAAATCGTACTACGATCTCCAAGCATCGTACTACGATTTAGTGGAGCGTCTGAAAGAAAACTTGCAGTTAATGAGGCATCGTACTATGATTTTAAGGGATCAGAGTACGATTTTTACGGATCAGAATTTTTCCTATAAAAGCCAAGCTGCATTCTAAGCCAAGATTCAAAATTTTGGAGAAAGAAACTGACTTTTGGAGATGGAGATCTGAGAAGAAGGTGGAAGACCATGAGTAACTGACTTTTGGAGATCAAATTTTGTGTTTTAGCCATGAGTAGCTAAATCCTTTGAGATCAGGTCAAGAGATAATTATGTTATAGCTCAGTAGAATGTAATATGTAACTCTTAATATTTATGAATGTCATTCTAGTTTATTCAGTATAAATTATTCTTGATGCTTTTATGATTCTGACCCAATGTAACTGATTCTAGAGTATATATGACTATTGACACTAGCGTGTAACTCAGAAATATTTTTACTGTTCAATCTAACGGACAATCTAGGGATGGAGCGTTGTTAGGTTGTGACACTTAAATTAACAGACTTAAAACCTTTTATGATTATAGGTTCACCTAAGGGATTAGGGAATTATAATCAGAAAAGAGGGTTTTGGATCATGGGATTGACCTAAGCTATTTTGTTAATTTGTCTCGAACTTTATAGCGTTCTTAAACTTAAGAAACAGGTTGCTAATGAGTGATGAACAGATGAATCGATTGACCTAGTCATCTCTCCATATTATTCCTTAAACCAAGTTTACTTTAAGCATTATATTTTCAATTGCAATCAAAACCAATTTTCCTAAGGCAACCCCCCATTTAATTATATTTTAATGTTAATGTTCTTGCTAAGTAGAGATTAAAACGGTCCCAATGGAAACAAATTATTTTATTACTTCGATTTAAATTTGTACACTTGTTAATTTTCTATCAAGTTACTCAGCTTTAACTCATTTATTCAATATTGGACATTAACTCACACTTGATATATATATCACAACATCAAACCATAGATCAATACTTGTAAAATGCATAAAACATTAAGAATGACTAATTTTCTTATTCAAAATGTACATAGTCACTTTCATCCTCACAATTAACACGGTGACTTGATTAGTGTTGATTTAATAATAATTAATAAAAAAAATTAGTTAGATAAAAAAAAAAATTATCAAATTGACACCGATCCGTCTATTATCTTAGAGGTTGCAACAATGAAAACCGAGAACTTCTAGTTCTAGTTGTAAAAATTTATATTAGCCATTGTTAACCTTTCGAATAATTTCTAATGGATGTAACCAAAAAAAGTGGGTCGTGGACCACACATATCATGCTATCACGTACATGCAACTTAATTATTAAAGAACATAGCTACATTTGCCAATTGCATGCGAACAAGGGACAAGATTGGGTGGGAGAAGGTGAAGAAACCAGAGCACCACATCACACAACGTGATTGAAGAAGGATCCAAGAAGACGTAAGAATCACGTGCATGAAGTTATGCTACCTTTTAACATTAATTTATTGGTAAATGTTTGATGTACACTCATTCATATTTGTATACACTTTAAAGAAAAAGAGATAAAAGAAAATAGTATGATAGATATTATAGGTTATTAACATGATAAATGGATAAAAATATAGATAAAATAAAGTGTTAAATAAATGTAGAAGAAAATATTGGATGTTCAAATACTAAAATTTGTTGTATTTTATTTCATGCATTATTACTATGTTTTATGCTTTCCTATCCATGAAGTAGGCTTCTTCTATGTTGTTGTCAAATGACATATTTCACGTGCCATTTCTGCAACATATTCAGCATAGTATAGTGCCACTAGTAGTAATCTTGGCTCACTAGTCAGGGAACATTTATATACCAACACATCTCTTTGGCTAGCTAGCTATGACGTTTTCAACCACAGCCTGAGATGAGACAGAGTTTCTTAGATTTTGAGGCTATGGAGAGTGGAGACGTCACCCGATCATAGCACATGTTAATTTTCAATTTCACCACCAATATGAACTTGTATTATTTTATCATTTTCAATTCAATATCAATTGTTTCTGTATCTTATATATTGATATCTCTCTGTTGCAATTGGCTCAATTGTTATTTTGGTACTATTGATTTTTTAGATAATATTATTAAAAAAGTATAAATGAATAATGTATAGAAGTGAGATCTGCATAGATACTTAAAAATATGTATCTCTATTGTTGATGCCCTGAATATCAATAATATTGTGTCGCATAAGATCGATCATATATGCATAGTTCGAGAAAAAAAAATACTTAAAAAAACAGATAAAAAATGTGGTCTGAGTAACTCTAGTTTAGTTGATTGATATTATTTGTAAAGATTGGAATTTAAACTTCAAATTCTTGATTTCTTCATATTTAAAGTGTACGAGTCTAACCACTATAATAATTTGAAAGAAAAAAAAATGCTAAATTGCATTTTTTGTCTTTTAACTATTTAGGTAGTATCGTTTTGGTCCCTTAATTAAAATTCGATTTATTTTGGTCCCTTAATTTCTTTCTATTACATATTTTGGTCCTTTCCGTTAGTTTTAATTCAAAAATGTTAGGTTTTCTTCATCTTATTCTCCTCTTTTTCATCTTCATATCATCTCCATCAACTTTCAACAACAAGAATCCCAGAAAAATTCCAGAAGAAAATGAAGAAA
>Ga0315914_1004378_pt1 | contig 21153 bp, 14 predicted proteins | sample MpolenodulesMG_FD_203920 | JGI IMG/M metagenome (GOLD analysis project Ga0315914, IMG submission 203920) | Medicago polymorpha root nodule microbial communities from Los Angeles, California, United States - elongated nodules | ecosystem: Host-associated > Plants > Roots > Nodule | place: USA...
ATAGGTAGGAGTCTCCTAGTTAACCCCTAATTAATAAGGAAGATTAATCAACACAATCAATACAATGACTAGTGGAGTTAAAACTAAATAGTCACAACTTTTCAATATCTCCTCCACTAAGTACTTGATTAATTATTCTAACACAACTAAGTCCAAAATGGTAAAATCAGTGTTTTAAAAACCAAACGAACGATTCAACCAGTTGAACCTTGAACCAGTCTTTAATATGTTATGGTTCAGTTATTTAGGCAGTTTGATCGCAGTTTCATCTTGGTCTGAGTGGTTTAAGCCACTTGAACTATACCCATGAGATCCGCCTTTTCAATGTCCAGTTCGTTTTTTAAAACATTGGATAAAATAGAATGATGTCATAGGCAAAATTTGGATTAACTTACTGGAAGATTTCAATCAAAATAAGTTTATATTCTTAAGAAAAACAACCAATAAACTAAGCTTTCGAGGATAAGTTAAATGTGAAAGCTTTTGTAACTAGTTTACCTTCTTCACTGTCATCAAAGAGCAACTCGTTGTGAACTTCATCTGGATTTTGAGAAGTTTCACAATGTGCAACTATTGCATGCCCAATTTTCCCATCATTTATCTTGATTACACTGCCATCACCATCAGCAAAGGTACAATATCCAAAATGGGGAATTTTCCTCCTGAATGATGTATTAGGAGGAGGAATGTGCCAAATAGCGACACAACAAGAACTAAAGTCTCTCCTCTTGAAGCATTCAATCCGAAACTTCCAAATGTTCCTAATTTCAATTTCAGTAACCCAAAAACAAAAGGCATAAGAATCATGACCAAAACATCACGAAAACAATACAGAATATGTCCCTGATTGGATAAACAACTTCAATGCAGCTTATAGCATAAGCGCTTATCATGATAAGTGCTTATGTATAAGCTAAAATCAACTTATGAACAAATTCATAAGCTGTTTTCATAAGTTTACTCAAACAATCTCACAAAACTTATGCCAATAGATAAGCTCAAATAAGCCAATCCAAATAGTCCCTGTATAAATATTAAAAAGCTTGCATTTTTACACGAATTTGCGTCAACCCATTACAATGCAACCAATTGGGTAGCTAAATTTGAACTCTATTATGCATTTAAACTGAAAAAGATTCAAACTTTACTGTGATTTTGCTTCTTCAACAGTAGCAAACAAATGGGTCATAAATTTTTGGAGAAAAATGGAATTATATAAAATAGTAGTTACCTCGGAATTGAAAAAAAGCGAGGTTGAAGATGAGATGAGATTTTGAAGCCAATGTTTCCCGCTAAACTTCTTGCCATGTTCATGTAACCAAAATCTGTGTCTTCCAAGTAGAAAGGGTTTCTTACTCTTTGTTTCTTTTCATTTTGCACCCTCTTCTTTTTCTGTTTTTTTTTTCCTCAAAATTTAATGCAATCTCAAAAAATAAAAAACCCCTCAAATTTATTTAAAAAAACTCCTCAAATTATTCACTAATCGGGTTGTAACTTTCGATCGATGTTTTTTATGAGTAAACACCAGTCACATTGTGATTCTCGATGAATATTTTTATGAAAATGTGAATAATTTGAGGTCTTATTAAAAATCATCTATACTTATATTATAGCACTTGAATGTTTTGTTTTCAAAACTTTTGGTATGAGTATTCAAAATAGATGTACATCTTATTTAAATATTAAAATAGGATCCTTCAAAAAATTTAACTCAATTTTTTTAAAAACATTTAGTCTAGGGTATTTTTGGTAAATTGAGCAATTTTGATCCATTTGGATTGACTTATTTTTTAACTTATGAAAAATAGTTTATGCAAAAATAAATAAGTTTTTTTGTTAATTCATAAGTTCTCACTAACGAAAATTGTATTTTCATAAACTGTTTTCTGATAAAATACCTTGACAAGCTTATGAAAAATACATAAAAACTTACTTATTTACATATGTTGTTGAATTTTGCTCTTTACCCAAATGGATTCGCTCATTCTCAAAGTAAATGTCCAAAATACCCCTACGCATGTTAACTCACGTAGCATGAGTTAACTCACGCTAGTGTTAAATTTGCGTGAGTTAACTCACGCTGCGTGACTTTAGTCACGCAAAAAAAACACACTAAAACCCAGCGTGAGTTAACTCACGCTCGTTTTGTTTCCATTTCCAATAATTCCATTTGCAAAACCACTACCTATATGTAACAGTCCAACACTAGTTATAATCAGCATGCCATCAGAAACTGAGTGGGGTAAGCATGACTATATATCATTTATCCCGAGTGCATGAATAATTATGGTGGTGAAGTTATTACTGAACATGAAAATCACATAGAAGGAACTGAGTGGGGTAATCATGTGATGCCATCAGAAACTATCGGCTTTGTAAATAACAATGACAATCTTAAACCAAATACTCAGCATGAGATTGTAAATAATAGAAAAGAGCACTTAAACATGGGGGCTCAGCTCATGCTTGTAAATAGCAACAACAGGCCTCAAAATGAGCAACAAAACCAGCGTGAGTTAACTCATGCTGGGTTTCAGTGTTTTTTTTTTGCAGTCACGTAGCGTGAGTTAACTCACGTTGTCATTTACATTAGCGTGAGTTAACATGCGTAGGGGTATTTTGGACATTTATTTTGGGAATGAGCAAAACCGTTTGGGTAAAGAGCAGAATTCTATGTTGTTTTACATAAGCTCAAAAATAAGCCAATTCAAACTAGCTCCGTCTTTTCTCAATCATCTCATGACAATCTGCTAGGTTTTCTCAAATGTCAACCCACTAATCTTTAGAGTTTAAACTATATGTTCATGCAAGGTAACATATAGTTTGGATTTAATTCTTTACCACAAATTTTAAGAAGCTATAAAATGTAGTTTTGAGTTCGACGCACGTTTAAAGACTACCCAGCACAAGAAACAAAATCTTGTCAAAAATTGTTTTAGATAAGATCAAACTCAAGTACTATTTGAATAGGTTCAACCTTATAAAAATTCATTAACCATTTGAATCTAATTAACCATTTTTTGGTTTACAATAATGAATTTTTCAAATCTAAATTAATTGAGAGTTGTATATATTTGACTTCTTATAGGTTGTATGATAGAATTATTTTCAATCTTTCCTTTATCGATTAAAAAATAATTTTCAAATCATATAAATCAAATAGCTCAAAGAAATAAGGCCCATTGAAACGATACTTTTTTTATAACTCTTGATCAAATCAAATCAAATGCTAATAAAGAAGATAATGTATGAAACTAAAACTTTTACTACCAAAAAAAGAATGTAACGTTTCTACAGAATACTGACAATGAATTTCAATCCATTCTCCAAGCATATAGAAAGTGAAGAAAACTTTTGGTGGATGAATTCTCGTCTACTAAGTCATAGCTACTACTATCCTCATTTCTTTCTGTGCATTCTCTGCTATTAGAATCATTTGTATGTTCTGAAATTCCTGGCTTGAAAATAAACACGGCAGGGCCGGAACCAAGGTTATTGAACAACCAATCATGCACATCCCAAAAGATCTGCACAGGTAAATTATTCACCATTACTATTTCATTTCCTCTAAATTTCCAATTCAGGTTCATTATTCTACTTGCCAACATTCCATCTATGCTAATCCACATTTCTGGATCATCAGGTCCAGAAAGGGAAGTCTCGATGACAACATCATGTTCTGGTTTACCCTCTTCTAGCATGGCTCTGGTACAAAACAACTTCTTCCCTTGCACATTCTCTTTCTTGCATAACAAGGTAGCTTCTTCTGAGGATGGTTTTGATTTGGTTCGCACATAAGCATCATTCGTTAAATCTCCAAGTAACAAAAGTACCTCTTTCTTGTAAACCAAGGCAGCATAATAGCCTGAGCAAGGTTGTGGATTTGTGGAGAATTTTGCGTGTCGAAAATCCCAATAAATATCTACTCTTGCACCTTCTATTTCAAAGGATTTGAGACCTTTTTTTCCCCAAGATTGTCCAGATGCTAAATCAATCTTGCAGGTAAATTTGTTTTCTTCAGAAGGTTCTTCAACGCTCATGGAAAGGGAATGTTCTACGAGGTTTTTGCACCATGTCACTGCTACGCTGCGAAACGAATCTCCTAATTTTGTTTGATAGACATAGGTAACAGAACTATGAGGGGTTAAATTTTGTATGGCCTTATCCTTTGAAGATTTTTTCCATGGTGGCGGCTCAGGAATGCTCATTGGCACAACTTCGACAAGAGAATTAGCCGTTGGCATTGAGCATCGGCTATATAACTCGGACAACAACTCAAGATTGAGCCTGCAAATGTTTAAGATTTTCTTATAGGATTGAAAGTTGATACTCTTTGTCCTCCAATGAAATTGTTATATAAAAGAGACTTATAATAGGTAAAACCATAGAAATTTCCTACAAATAAAACAATAACGATGAACAATCATCATCTTTCACCTCTTGTAGATTCAAAACAAGAAAAACTAGAAAGGAGTTGTTGATCAGGGGTTGAATGCTTAATCAATAGCAATGTAAAGAAACGATATGCAACATAATAGCCGTAACATTCAGAAATATGTGAAAACTAAGAATCGTTATGAGGAATAAAATATATGTTGAGGATGTTAATAAGGTGCCAACAATATTAGCTTCTTCTTTTTATTGTTGTTATCTATTAATAGGTTATTGTTCTTAAGTTGAAAAATAAAAGCAAGTTGCAATCTACTAATTATAGTAAATGTCACGTTTAGAAGAAACCTAACAAGCTTTTTATTTTTATAATTAGGCTTGCTGGTTTTTGTTATTGGTATTCAAAAATTAGAATATAATGATAACTCTATTTTAATTTGGTTTAGATGTTTATTTATTTATTTTCAAATATTGCTTTTGGGTGATGTTTTTTTTTGACATAAGTCTCATTCATGGTAGTTGTTGATCCATCTTTAAGTCATGACTGATATAAGCATTATTATGCTTTAAAATAAGTCCCTTAGTAACTCAGCTATCATAGCAATGACCAAAGGGGGTTTGATTCAACCGTCTAATTGAATACTTATTCAATAAATATATTGTTGGTAGGTAATGTCCACAATAAAGAAGTTTCATATCGGATGAAAATAGATTAGTCGAGTAACATGTTTCATGTCCAAACCAGTTGTGTGACTGCTCTTAACCGATTGTGATGGTCCCTCAAGATTCAGACACCCCTTATGACCTAACATGTTTATCATATGAATATGAATTTATATACAAGTTGTTTATACAATCAAATCAAAAGAAGAAATAGACTAAAACTTGAATAGGCACAGCATAAACTGTTTCTACAAGTTATCTTGAGAGAGATTGTAAAAATAATTTAAAAATGACTTCTAAACATAAATTTGTATAACACTCACGCATGTGTTTGTGTTTGTCATGGAATAAGAGCAATCAAACTGTTTAATGGGTAATTGAGTTCATAGAATGCAAAAAATAAACCTTACATAAAAATAGTGTTCTATAGAACAACACCTAATGATTTCAGAAGTATAATAGATACCATTTTAAATTACAAAGGAGCATGACAAAACACAAAAATAGATAAAGATCACACAAACTGATCCTTATGGCCTCGAAGTCTATATAAAAATCATGTGAGGTGGTACTTCAACATGCACATCAATAACAATCACTATACATAAATACATTATATAAATTAAAAAAATATATATATTAACCTGAAATCTTCATTATAATACAAAAAACTTTCCTCGTGGTGTTGACCGGCTTCTTTTAAATTCATGCATAGATGTATTGGTTCCTTCCTTAAGATTGCGACCTTGAACATTTAAAAGTTTGTTTTCAACTTTACTAGCAGACAATGGTTCAGCTTCTTGCATAATTCTTCTGCATGTGACCAAAATAAATGCTTATTTATGGTTTCTAAAGATAAAACTAAGAGTAGACAATTTCAGTGGTTCTTTTAGCCATACCTTGATTCATGGTTCTGAGAATTCTTTGAGATGTTGTGACGCATCTTCTTAACACTTAATACACCATTCACTGCAGACTCCATAAAAGTAAAGTCATTTTCTAGTTCAGAATAATCACACTTTTGAGGTGCCTCCATGATTTCACTAGCAATATCCATGTCAGGAATCAATTTAGGTATTAAATCGGTCTTTTGAATCCTAAAGGGCGATCGTTGAAGATGTTTCGCTCTGACCTTATTGTCAGCTTTGTTATTCCTAACACCACTTTGTCTTACAGCCGCAAATGGTTGTTTGACCTGTTGCTCTTCGTGTTCTTGATGAACTTTCCTGAAGCTTACTTTCTGTGCGTTAAAGAGAGGTTCATAAACGAAATCGTGCTTCACCGGCTCTTGTGGTGTCATTGTCATTGTGACAATAGATTTATTTACTGGCACTGTTCTAGCTGTAAATGGATTCTTCGAAATTGGTTGGTTTTCTAGATTGTCGATTTTGGTCTTGTTTTTAATGACAGAACCTCTATCAGTAGATATTGATCTCCTAATTGGAGGAGATGGTGACCTGCCCCTCCCTGTGCTCACTGACTTTTCTTCAGACAGAAGAGACATTTTTGGTATGGAGTCCTTGTCCATAAATGTTGAGGGAAATCTTGGCCTTCTTTGTTTGCCCGAAGAATAATTTTTAGCCTGAAAATATAATTTCAATTTAGAAAATGCAAAGTATGTACTTCAGTATGCTATATAGAACCAACACTTCAAAGCGATGGTGTGTCTGGTATCTGACATGTTTCACTGTCCGACGTGTGAAGTTACATTTGATTACTTTCATTTTTTAAACTATTACCGGTGTCTACATGCAAGTGTCGTGTCTGGTGTTTGTGTCTGTATCTGTGTCAGTGCTTCATAGTCAGTATGACATATTAGCCAAGTATTACTTTAAACATAAATGTATTATAAATGGTTGTTTGTGCATTCAATAACCTCAGAGCTTCTATCATCCATGGATCTTTGACTATTGTCAGGCTTTATGCTGCCACTGGTACTATATTTGGGCATACGGAAAGGTGAAACAGCTCTTGGTTTCTGAGATTCTGTGACATTCCGTGTATTTCCAGTTTTCCATTGCTCCAGTTCAGTTTCCTTCCTCTCCAATGCCGATTTGATATTTGATATCTATAAAGTGTTCAAACTGGTATAATATAGGCAGAGTTAAATTGAAAATTGCACTAGTTAGTAGTATGGTAGAAAAACAAACCTCTTCCTTGAGCTCACGGATTTCACCGGTTTCTTTATTAGATTTCGCAGCCCCAAGTTCAATGGATGCAACCCTCTCAGCAAACTTCAATGTGCTAATTGTCTCCCCAAGAGCATTGATTTCAGGATTTATATGAACAAACATCAAAGTCTTTGCATGGCCACCTATTAATATGAAGAAAACACAGACAATGTTGTTATTTAATAGAAAATCACTACGTTCCCACATGATCTTACCAAGTTATTTTTATCCAAATATATTAAATATCAATATTCAGATATCATGGTTACCTAATGAATCTTGTAAAACTTGTGTAAGCTTGCTATTTCTGTAAGGAATGTGTTGACTCTTCTGTGCCAAAGCGGAGATAACATCGCCAAGTGCAGACAGTGATTTGTTAATATGCTGAGCCTCCTTTAGTCTCTCGCCAACAGCCTCGGATTTCTCCACTCTTTCACTTCCAGCCAAATCCACAAGATGGAGACAACCCTTCAGAACTGAATTAGATGCCAAGTCCATTCCTCTGACGTGAACTGTCAATACACTGCAGGTAGCATCAACAGTTAAATATATTCAGTTATGCTTAGAGTAGCCATCTATCTACATTAGTGAGGAAGACATTTTACCTATGAGAACGACTGCTTCTCTCATTTAGAGCGGTAGCACCAACAGCACGATTCCTCTGACCAATTTTCATTAAATCAAGAACATCTTGAGTACAACTAACCGGAACCAAACATGCATCAGGCACATTCAGACCATTCAATTGAGAGTTGTTTCGTATTTCTAATGTATATATATTGTCAAGGAAATTAACCAAAAAGTAATTGACTAATTGTTGCAAAAAGTAAAGAATTTGACGTATAGTTATATAGATAAAGTGAAATAAAATAAATACAGCAAATATGGTCTTGTGAAGGATATCTTCTATTAGAGCCATCACTGACTAATAAATCTCTGACTTGTTCATTGTATATTTCAATCATCTGGACGCCAACTTCGTATTTTATTGCATCTGCTCTTTCCTTTGATATATGAAATAAGTCTTGCAAAGCCCTATAGTTTACACCCCATGTCTCTTCAGTCATCAAATCTGGACCACTCTATACAAGCAGAAAATCCAGTTAATTAACTTGAAATATTATCAGTATCTCTCTTTCGGTGTGACTTAGGTTTCAAGTTCCATAAATAGTACACTCTTTGAGCTGACGAAAACATATTTAATGCAAATTTCTGAGTATAAGCTGTCCAGTTAAGGGTTTCGATGAAAACATTCAATAAAGGTTGGTTAAAATTTTAAACTCGTCTCCTTTTTAGTACAAATATCTCCAAACCAAAGTACTAACTAACTAAATAGAATTCTGTACTATGAGAAATCATATGGTAGATTCTTAATTTCAAATGTCCAAAATGTGCACCACAAAAATACATTGAGCTTGAGAAAGTATGTGGTTTCACCGGTTTGCAACCAGTATAAGGAAAGAAAGTTGTTGATTCAATTGGAATTACTCCAATTGAAGTAAATGCTTAATGAAACATTATTATGTGATAGAAGTTAATACATGCAAGTTTTTTCTAAATATAACATTACCATCGTGTAGGTTTTCCCTGAGCCAGTTTGTCCATATGCAAAGATGCATGCATTATAGCCATCTAAAACTGATCTGACCAATGGCCGAGTATCAACATATATTTGTTCTGTAGAAGAAAAAATTATTGTCATAAAAAGCTTCAAATAAATTTGTGACTTCCATAATTTTTTTTATTTGTAACAAATACTTCAAAATATGATAAGAAACAAGTAGAACAAAATATTACATTGTGGAATAATACGTCAAAAATAAAAAATACCTTGTGTGGCATTTGTCGGGAACACCTTATTGAATGAAAATACTTTTCTAGCATCTTTTCCCTGCTTAAGGGGATTCACAATCATTATGTTTCCATTTTCTCCTATATAATCGACTGTAGATTGTCCATTTGATTGCCCTGGTAAGAAAGGCCTCACTCTACAATAGACCCTAATGGATCCTGTAAGACAAAATGTTTATAAATATACATAAATCATGTAAGTAGATTATTAAAAAAGTGTTTAGATTCTTATTCTTATGTACCTTTGAGGTCTATCACTTGATTGTAAAGAGAGCGGTTCTCTTCTAAAACTTTGTGGTAGGAAGAGGAGGTTACCTCAAGGCTCTTTATATGACTCTCTAAAAATTACATAGAACTCAAGTCAATGTTATGAAAGAATATTTCATCAAAACATTTTATGTGTATGGTGGTAATTTCTCATGGAAAAGTGATTCTTAGATCCTTACCGAGCCTGCTCAGTTCGTGGTCCCATTCAAATTGAATCTGTTTGACTTCCTTTTTTATCTCCGCCAACAAGTATTTCATTCCCTAGAGCAAAAAAATATCATTTGAGTGTGTGGTGCTAATCTAATCTCTCGTGATAAATCATCTTAAGCAGTAGATACAATTTTGCACTAATATACCTTAAGTTGTTTCTGCTGAGCATCAATTATTTCAGCTTGTTTGGCTGAATAATCGACATTATGCTGAGAACTATTACGTTTTCCCCCACAATTGCAGAATTTAGATAAATCATTTGACGTCAAACTACTTCTTTGATTAAGATATAATGTGATAGCTTCCATGAATTCTCGCTTAGAGAGGCAGCCACTATCGCCTTTCAATATTTTTTTGAGGAAAAATGCAAGCTGCAAACAATTGTTCAGAACTATATTTTAGATGATTTTTTGAAGAAAAAGGAAAAGACTAAATTACAGTCAACTTTAAAATTAACTTTGGTGAAACAACAAAAGCGAAGGTGCTTTTAAATTAACTTTGAAGTACCTGAGTGCCTTGAGAAACAAGCAACGTTGAGAAATCCCTTACTATCTTGCTGAGAAAAGTATCAATTACCTACAAAATTTCACCTAATCAAATAAGATTGCACGAACCTTTACACATGAATTCAATTTCCTAAAAAAAAAAAAAAAAAATCTAATTTCACACTCTTAAAAACTTCGAGAGTTAAATTTCCAAATTGAAATAATACGATATTGATGCAGATGGCATTAGCCTATACTCACATATGCTTATAATATAATAAGAGTATTCTTTGCTTAACAATCGGTGTAATCATTTTTTTAATGTAGCCAACTATTAATCATAGAAGTAAACAAAAAAAACTGGTGTAGATTTAAACAAGAACAGAAGACAAAAATATAGCACATTGGAAAAGATCTTACCGACCATTGAATTGAGCGGTAGATCTTCAGCCTCATCAGTCTCTCTAACGAAAGCCTGGAGAAGTTTGAGTCCAAAATGGTCAAACAAGAAAGTCAGAGCACTAGCAGTTTTGGTTTCTTCAATTGAGACATCCGGAGACATATGAAGAAATTCAAGCAACTGTTGATACTGTGAGGACTGAAACTCATCAAGGGACTCGTCAGCACTTTCACTGCCCAATATAGAGGAAGAAGAAGTTCCTTTGGGGAAAGACGTAATCCTGACAGTTCCTCCATACCTCCAAACCCCAACTCCACCAGATAGCTTCCATTCATAATACCCTTTCAAACAGAGAATGCAGTCCACAACTTTACTAGATGAACCACCCTACAATCACACAGAAGCAAACGCTAAACCTCAAAAACAGATCATTTGAAAATTAAGTGGAAATTGAGACTCTTGTAATATGGCCTTGGTCCTAACACCAAAAACTAGCTCATATGATAGTTGCCCTTCGGACCATATGACTATCTAGTATTAGGCTCAACTCACCCCTTCACACCCACGGCTGAACATCTGACTGAACCTTGCAGGACTAGACAAGTGGTCTAACAGATAAGATAGACTTTCATAACATATAGAATTTGGGTTTATTTAGGCCTAAAGCTTATAACATGATGGAATTTGGACTTAGGACTAACTGAATCTCAAAAGCTAGCTCATGGTGAGAGTTGTCCCACTTATAACTACTATTCTTGAGACCATATATATGATTATCCAATATATATGCATCGCTCATACTTCAGATTGAGCGACTTTGATACGCCGATACTGATAATTTATGAAAATGGAAATAATTAAATGTAACCACACGTGTCTATGTCTTGTTAGTGTAGACACGTGTCTTGAGGAAATAGTCCTGTTAACACGGTGTCCGGTTAGGAGGCAAGTAAAGTTTGACTAAAGATTATTTCAGCCGGTATTCAAACTTACTCTCTAACCATGTCATATATCTATCTAACTCTAAACTTAGACAAAGTAGCATAGCAAAAGGGTCAAGAGGAAATTTTATCATCACTATGCATTCAAATTTCGAACCTTTTCCAAATCAGAAGCTTCAAAGGTCAAAAGGGTCATATCCCTAACAGCATCAAGAAAATTCTTCATGTTCTCAAAATACTGAATGGCAGAGTGGGCTGGACCCTCTAGAGAGTGAACAGCAGGGAGTGGATTGTCCACCACCTTGAGGACAGCACCAGGATTGACTTTGTTGAGAACGTTGCATAGAATGAGGCCATTGCGGAGAGCGAGGCAGAACTCTTCCTCAGAGGGTTGTTTGGAGAGTGATGAAGAAGCTACATTGTCCATTTCTCGAAGCCATTCTGCTGCTTCATTCCTCCTTGATGCTGCAATGCATGCAAACACAACAATATAGTATCAAAATTTTAGGAAGTACCATTTTAAAAGTAATTTCAAGCTTGCAACGATTTTTCTAAAAAAATTACAAAGAATTTGGTTTGGACATTATAAAGGTGTCTCATTTCATGATAGAACATTAGAACATATATTTAAATATATTTTTAGTCCTCAATATTTTAGAGTTAATTTCTCTTTAAAAAATTTGTCATTTTTTACTTTCAAAACATTGGTAAAAAAAACTCTCAAAATACGAAATAAAATACATTCATGAAGTACTACTTTTCTTTTTTACTAAAGTTAGGTTTTACTACTGTACGTGAGACTAATTTAAAAATGTACTGGTTCCAATACAAAATATTTATTTTAAACTTTTTAACATGTGCAAAGTTGTACATGATAGAAAAACCCTTTTAATATATAATATAATTTTTTAAATGGTATCATCTGTAAAAAGTTTAACAGTGTTGTTTGAAAGTACACATCCTAAGTCCTAACAATTTGAATGAAGTAATTTTTTGAAAATGTAGATGGTGGAAATAATTGATGTAAGCAAAGAATCTGAAAGAAGATTCTGTTAGAGAGTAAAGTCCGCAACACATTCCCCACTTACTTGAGTCTATCAGTACCTACGTACTACACATCTTTTTGGTGTGTCCTGTTCTTTTTTACCTTTTTCAGACACTCTTTGTTCCATTTGCATATTCAAATCATTACTCATATTTTTTACCACATTTTTACTCCTTATGCTAATCATATCAATAAGATGCAACAGGTAATTTAGGAGTTTAAAGAATTAAGAAAAGCATGAAACAAATAAATTATGTAAAGAAAACCAAAGGGAAACTTTTTCTATGATCATAACATAGAAAACATGATTCAAAATAAATGTCCTTTTAAGCAACAAGCATGAAGCATGTTTCACTATTTTGAAGATTATGTCGTCTTAAGCATTTAGAGGAGGAAAATTACACCACAGACTGTGAGTAACTTTTGGTTAAGAAAATTGATTGATTACTCTTAAACTAAATTGGCTTGCACGTAAACATGAATGTCAATATCGTCTCTAAGATTTTGACTAAACTTCTGAATAATTAATTAGAGGTTAACTTAAATAAAATAATCATAATTATAGAAAGAAAAATTAGGTGACAGAAATGGGAAGGAAATACAATGACACATTACATATTAGTACTACTAACCTGCTTCCTCTGCTTTCCTGTAAGCCAATTCATGATCATTGATCTCCTCACTCACCTCACTGTTGTTAAAAACTGAACCCTTCAAATTCAATATCCTCTTTGATGATGGAGATGCGAAAATTGAGCTCAGTAAGCTACTCTCTTGAGGCATTTCTTCCACTCTGAAACCAAAAACATGCATTTATATTATTAAATCAAAATTAATAATGCAGTTTCTTTAGTAATATGATGAAAGATATACCTTACCTGGGAAAGTGAAAGATGAGGAAGAGAGAATGTGTACAAAGATGGGATCTAAGAGAGACAAGAATTGAAGAAGCAAGGTTCTCGTGAGTTTTAATGAATGAGCATTCAAAATATTACCATACCAAGAAGCTTATATTAAATGCTTTGTTTCAATGTGAGTGAGTGAATGTGTTAATGCCCGTTGAGATTTTTGTTTACATAAAAACAGAGATTTTAAAAACTGAAACCGAATTTCAATTTCAAAAAAACGTTGGTGTCTCCGTCGTTTGTTGTCTTTGAAATTGAAAGCATCAAAGTCGTATCTGACGTGGCATGAGATTCTGTGAAAAATGAAATGTTGTCTTGCGTGGGACCCTTTGATCAACGGCATCATGTGAAGTTTTTGTTATGGGAAGAGTTTTTATATTTGAATGTATCCGAATTCTCATTTTTTAAATTAATTATTAAATGAGTTGTTTTTTTGAAGAAAAATATATTTTTTTATCATTTATAATTATAATAACTAAATTTTATTCATCAAAAGTGTCAACGAACTAATTTTTTTCTTTTGAATTTTTATCACATAATTAAGAACGTTGATTATTTTTTACGATAATATGTAAAAAAATTACAATAATTTTTATAAACAATGAAATGATGTTTTTTCTTATAAAATGATGTTCTATAAAATATAAATATTGACAAATAGCTATTTATTACACAAAAAATGATCATTTATTTATAAAATTATAAATGAAGAGTACCGATACACCTCATTTTGTGAGTGCACCGTAGAAGTTCCTTTTGAATTACCTCTTTTTTCATGTTAAGATTACAAAGTGCACGTGGGACTCGTCAATGAGACTAATATAATAACAAATTTTTAGAACTAGTGTAATACGTAAAACTTTTAAAATTGTAAATGATACTTTTTTTTTTTTTTAGACAATTGTAAATGATACTATTTTTAATGTATATTTTTTAATATAATCGAACTTTAATAAATGGAGAAGATCTTGACTTAAATTTTCTACTTTTGTTTTTCTTCACCACTGGTTAGCATCACACTTATTCTAATATATAGTACGGTCACAATTATAAAAAAAAAAATCACTTTTTAAATTTATTTGATAAATAATATATGTGGTCTATATATAAACTACATACATTATTTATTGAATTAATCTAAAAAGTTGATTTTTGTTTATAATTATGACCAGAGGATATATAAAATATTTATTGATAAGCACATGAATTAAATATGACACAAATTTTTTTTTTGAAGGATATGACACAAATTTATAAGCCAAGAATTTGATAAGAAATAAATTGACACAAATTTTAAGATACAATTTTTACATTCAGTTTTTTAACATGTGCATTATTAAGCACATGTTAGTATTTGTCTATAGATAATTTAGTATCATTCATTAATGACATGAAAATTAGAGATTAAAAGAATTAAAATTTAAAATGATAAAGTAATAAATAGTAAATTGTGTTATAGGAAAATAAAATTAATACCTTAAGAGTATTTATATTTTTATTTTGGACAAAAATAAATGATATTCATTCATTTAAGTTGATAGAGTATATCTATACCATACAAATTCGTTAAAAACAAAAATGATGAATTTACAAACAAACTCACAACATCCGTGTTAATAACATAAAATGGCAAAATATAAAAACTTATACATATGACTATATTCAATTCTTCGGAATACACATGTCTCCGGATATGCAACGTGGACGACGTCAATGTCATAGTATAGTTATAGTATTGAATTTGTTGACAAATGATATGTTTTTCCCATGTTTATCCTTGTATCAATAAATTTGTTGCGAAAAAATGTGAGACCGAAGGCAGCGCCTCATTTTCCCCCTTTGAGCTAGCCATGATTGACGATCATTTAATAAATTATAAACACATAGCTTATCGTATCTATTAGAATATATTATCAGCACAAAATATCTTTCCTAACACAAGGTGTGCAAAGGAAAAACAAAAGATCTGTACAATAATTACAAACCGATGAAATGAAAAACAACAAAAGAGCAATGAAAGAAATAACAACTAAGTGTAGCCCATCATAGCGAGGGGACTAAGCCACCAACCATGGTAATTAATTAAGGGAGAATAGAACAAATTTCTCCTTTAACCACGAAAAGGAAAGCGACTTTATTTTGTCCACTATACGCATTATCGAGTAATCTTTGTCTTTGAAAATTCTGTTATTTCTTTCTTTCCATATTTCCCAAATTGTAGCAAGCCAAATGATGTTTAAAAAATTGTTCCGCACCTGATAGCCACTGCCACAAAAAAAGAATTGATAATAATGGTCCGAGACATCAAACGGAGCGACCATGGAAAGGCAAACCCAATAAAGAATACAGTTCCACACTGATCCAAAAAAAGAGCAGTGCAAGAATAAATGATTAGCAGTTTCCATAGAACCGCATCCAGAAACACACAGATTATTATCTATAACGTTACGACGAAACAAATTATCTTTGGTTGGCAATTGATTTTGGAACAGACGCCAAGCAAAGACCACAACCTTTAGAGGAATATTCTTTTGCCAAAACATGTTCACATCTACGGGGGCGACAACATCAGGCTGAGCAGACTCAAAATTGTAAACACTCCAAAGAGAGTACACATTTTAAGGAAACATGTTATTAACTTTTGTACGTTTACTCTTTTTATAAAAAAAAAAAAAAAAAACACTTGTACATTTATTTACACCGTATAAATTAAGCTCATAACATTTTTTTTTCTTTCAAAAATAAAACAAAACATTTTTTTTTGTTTTGTGTTTCTTAACATCATAACTAACCTCAAACTACTTTTAAACACATATTAATTACTTGACTTCCGAAACAGATCACAACGTATTATCGCTGAAAAAGCTCGTGATCATTAGGAATATACATTTCGGAATTGCATGCAGACTGCACTACATCTTTCTCCTCTTAATCACCCTCAAAGCTGGATATGGACAATTCACTGGCTGTTGCTGTCGTTGACGAAAAGGTTTGCATCGATTTACCTCATGATCTTGTGCTCTTCATTTTGTCAAAACTGCCTTTAAAATCATTGAAGCGTTTCCTATGTGTATGCAAATCATGGTCTCTTTTATTCGAAAATCCCAATTTCATGAAGATGTACTACGACAATATTTTATGTAATGATCATTCTGATTATGATGATACATTTCTCGTCTTACATAAACTACCTTTTGATTATTATCATGGCCAGCATTGTGAGTTTTATTGGCTCTTTGGTGAGAGGTTTGAGAATCGGGTTAAATTAGATTGGCCGCCTCAATTTCAAGAGATTGATACTAATATTTATGTTGTCGGCTGTGTTAGTATTAATGGCATACTTTGTCTCAAACAAGGATTTAAATATACCCATCAAGTTGTGTTGTGGAACCCAACTACTCGTGACTCTAAGGCCATCCCTCCCAGCCCTGTTGAGAATATAAGACCTAATCGGACTCCTTTCTTCTTTCTTCATGGTTTTGGCTATGATTGCGTTAGCGATGACTATAAAGTGGTTCAAATGACAAATTATTTTCCAGACAATGATCCAGACGACGAAGAAGATTTGATATGGGAAGATAGATCTTACGATCCCTTGTGGGAGATATATTCTCTCAAAAGTAACTCTTGGAAGAAACTTGAATTTGATATGCGTAATTGTTATTACTATACGCCTTTGCGAGGTATCGGACTCTACACGGATGGAATGTTTCATTGGTGGGCTAAAAGTGAATCCAAAAATATTGAAGAGTGTTTGTTGTCATTTGACTTTAACAATGAGGAGTTGTTTACAACACACATACCCTCAAACATGGATGGTAATTTCGATGTTGAATTCGTGGAGAGACACTTGGTGCTGTTAAATGGCACCATTACTTTGATATCAAGTTATCCAAGGGAGGCTACTTTTCGCTTATCAATTTTGGGTAAACTTGGTGTGAGAGAATCATGGATAAATCTCTTTATTGTGGGGCCGTTTCACGAGCAGTTTGGGTCGTCCTTTCCTTTTGTTGAGTCGCCCATAGGACTTGGGAAGAAGAACAATATAGTCTTCTTAAACTTAAGAGATGATAAACTAGTTTGGGTTGATTTGAAAACTCAGATGATCGAGGAGCTTGGTGTTGAAGGAGACAAATTTGGTTGTCATATAGGACAGTACAAAAAAGGCTTTCTTCCGATTGGAGGAATAAATACGTAGTTGTTTTCTTTGTTTCCACCCAAGAGGTATGTTATTGGATATTAGGATTTTACCTTGTATGCAACGTAGCTTGCCAGTTGCGTCTATCATAATTTAATTATTATCAAGTGACAGGAATATGAAAATATGAAGCCATGAGATGATATTATATATTTTTTTTTTTATAAGAACATGTGTTGATATGAATCATCTTTATCAATTTTGTTTTGAAGGGTTACTCTTTTTCTATTTACAAATTGATATGGTTTCTATTTCAAGTACAGTATGCAGGAAATATTTAGGCCTTTGTTTGATTTTGTGCTTTATTTGTTACTTTTACGTCCTAAATCAGTAACTAGGAACGATTAAGCTTGATGGTTTAGCAATTGAGCTTATGAGATTTCATATCGATTTCGCAAACAAAAATGTAAAAGCACCCTTGAAATAAACTAGGTAATATATAGGAAGGAAGATACAAAACAAATTTTTTTAACATATTGAAATCAAAACACATATTTTGAAGTTTTTCGTCTGGTCTTACTTCTGAAACATACATATAGGTACACTTGCAATTTTTTATTTTGCCGTGCTTACTCTTACTCACTTTGTCGTGGGATCCATTGAGTTGTCTGTTGTGGTAGTAATTTGTTGTCTCAATTTACTGTGGCAGGTGTATTTTTGTGACTGTTCTACGGTTTCATAGCAGTTGTTGAAAAGCAACTTATCTGAATTTGTGCTGCATAGTTTCCTGCCTCAGACTGTGTTGGTTCTGGTGTATTTTGATCTGCCGCGGCCTGTTTTTTCCTTATTGAAGATTTGGTCCTCTTAACTTGTTTAATTGGTACTAGTGTTAATGTTATATTTTGATAGGGATCTTGGTGTAGTTATTTGGCTGCACTTTCATTGCATTTGTATGCTTAGCAAGATGAGCTAGGTTCTATATTTTGCTTAGGAAAGTTTATGTTTTCTTATCTTTAACTGCTAGTGCAGGCTGTGTACCTTTTGGCCCTTTATGGTTATTTTTTGAGATCGGTTTAGGGGTGTTGCGTTTCAATATATTTCACTTCTTTTGAAAAAAATTCTTACTCCCTTTGCAACTAAAAGTTGCTTTGGCTACAATGCTCGATGTTTGAGGTTTAATTCAGCAATGAAAGATATATTTTTCATATATAGACTATGACACATGGTTTTACTTTAGTCAAAAAAATAGCACATGTTTTTAGTGAACCTGCTTTACTGTAAATATTTACTCATATTTGAGTATACTGTAATGAGTTCTTCTATCATAACGATTTAATGTCCTCTGATAATGCAAGTCGCTATTTGATGAAAGAATGTGGAAGTATAAGATAGTTATCAATGCCCTAACATGTTGTATTTGCACTCCAACTGTTTTTTATGACATGCTTGGTTGTTGTGTGCTAGGTTCCTATTCCTAAAAGGAATCAGTTATTTTTTAGACCTCTTATTGATGTTTTTCACCAGCTTAAAACCAAATGATTTGTTTCAAAATTCGTCAATATATTGATAAAATTCTACCTGGTAAATAAGGGCATAGTTACTGCTACGCGCAAACTGCACATGCGAAAGTTATAATACAATTATTAGATTTTATATCAATCAATGCTACATTAACCTTTAAATATTTTTTTGGATCTGTAACCTTTTACATATTTTAGTTTAGCAGTTTTGTTTATACACACAGAGGGATATCTCTGATTGTAACTTAGTAAGGAGCTTGTCACCTATACACATGCTTATCTTAAGTATAATTTCAGTTCATATCAATATTTAGATGAAAAATTATTAATAGGGTTACATGCATTTTTGGTTCGTTGGGTTATTGAATATCAAAATTGAAAAATTTAGAACCGGACAAATTCATATTTCTTCAATTTTGTTCAGTTTTGGCACAGATTAAAGAATGTCAGGTAGTTTTCATGCTCATCGGTTTTGTACAAACTATTTACCCACCTATTGAAACCAACAAAATTAAAAAAAAAGTTCGTGCTGATTTTCTCTTGAGGAAGAGTTTTGCTAGTCTCTGCAGTTGTGTGCGTGCAAACTGCAAAGGATACCTATTTACATAGAACAAATTATAACAACTCAGTATAGCTCCTTCCCTCTTTGTTCTATATTTGCTCTCTTTTGTTCTCTCTTACCCATTCCAGAATCACAATGTCACCCAAGTGCTACCCCTCTTCGTTTGATTTGAAACTCAAGTGTGCTACAGTTTGCGTGTTTATCAGCTTCCTGCTTTGAATTCTGTTTGTTACTGCTTTGATTTTTTTCTTGTTAATGTTATAGCCACTTTTTTATTGTTCTTGTGTGACCCTGTTAAACACGATTTTTGCTTCGATTTATTCACATTACTTGTCCATTCTTCTGGTCCTTTTACGGTCAGTTTTTGGAAAAATAAAGTATTTGATCACAATAGTTCATTTTTATCAACTTTACTTCCAACTTCGAGATCTGGTTTCGCTCATTTCAGTATTAACTTGTTTAACTTACATCAATTTGAAGTTTTACTTGCTTTTGTGTTTTACCAAGCCAAATGAAGCTCCCCATAATTAATTAAAGGAAAATTATTGGTAAACACCCTTTTCTTGTACACACTTTGTGTACCACCCCCGTGTGGGGTAGCACTTGGGTGACATTGTGGTTGGTGACATTGTGACATTGGCCAACCACAATGTCACAAGTGTCTTTCTTCTTTCTCTTTCATAATATTTTTTTGTTTCTTTGTACATGTGTGACATTATGGTTGGTCAATGTCACCAATGTCACTTACCACAATGTCACTCAAGTATTTTCCCCCATGTGGGATCTGCGTGGCACTTTATTTAAAAAATAAAAAAACTGACAAAACCCTTCTCCGGATTACTGTCTATTGTCATCTATACTGCGCAAATCCAACGGCTGAGAGACAAAGAGGAAAATAAGAAATAGTGACGTTATAGGAAAGAGAAACGAACGTGTGACTCAATTGTGAACTCTTACCTCACACATCATTCTTACACCCAACCAATTAAAATCTAACACCTAATATCAAAAAAAATTTCTCATTATTTTTAATATTTCTCTTTCCTTTTTCCACTTTCTTTAACCGACAATAACCACTCACTATCTTAGTTAAAATCACACTTTTTTCAAAGTTTTTTTTTGAACAAACTAAAATGAGATATATTGACAACAGTGAGTCACCCCGCACAAGGTGTGCAAAGGGGAATCCACCAAAGTATTTACAAGAGCAAGGTAGTTACATCAAGTAACCACCGCCGAAAATAAAACGAATTACAATTGGAGGCCCATACATAAGGTGGGATTTTGCCACCATTCATGATAACTATATGCAAAGTTAAATTGTTTCGATCTTAACCATAAAAGTTAATAATATGTGTCATTTTTTCCTTTTTTCCTTGAGATTTAATCATCCTGGTGTTGTTGTTGTGGATTTCTTCATCTTATCTTCTCCTTTTCAATTAGAGATTGGAATCACTGATTTCTATTTTTATTGTTAGGAAGCAGAATTACAATTTTTGTCAGAAAGGCATCGAAAGAGGAACAGAAAATCATTGTTAAAAGCATAATCACAATTCCACATACCATTGAGGAATTAACAATTGGATTTTGGAAGGATTGATTTCTT
>Ga0315914_1004388_pt1 | contig 21124 bp, 6 predicted proteins | sample MpolenodulesMG_FD_203920 | JGI IMG/M metagenome (GOLD analysis project Ga0315914, IMG submission 203920) | Medicago polymorpha root nodule microbial communities from Los Angeles, California, United States - elongated nodules | ecosystem: Host-associated > Plants > Roots > Nodule | place: USA...
CCTAACTCCAGTGATTTAATCTCTTTCTAAAAACTTATTTCATGTTGTCTTCTCTCTAGTGTTTGGTATACTTAGCTTTACATAATTAAAATGTCAAAGAGTGTAATGAGAACTTTCTTATTTTAGTTGTATTGGTAGCATCAATGATTTGTGTGCCACTTACATAATAAAACTATCATTGTTCTAAAAAAATGTCAAGTTGTTTATTGACGTTGAGAGATTGTGTGTTGTGTTGTGTCCACAGTCCACCATGGCTTCGGTTGGATGCTTTGTTTTACTTACTACTACTTGCTTAACACTTTGTAACATTTGTAATCATTATTAATGCGACATAACTCCTTGCTGCCCTATCTCTCATGCGTCATATTTCTCCTTGCATATCCCTCTTTATCAATACAAAATCCCAACACACACAAAGAACAATTTGACATGCCAAAGGCCAAGATGATGGGTTTTTGACCAAATTGTCGAGAGCAAAGAGATAATTCCACCACAATGATGCGTTCATATAATTTAGGTCTATGGTCAAATCATACTAGCTTCCTTTTCTTCAATTTATTTTATCAAATAATTACTTCAATTTCATCTAATTGACATAAAGAATATTTTATCAAAAACTCCAAAGCAAACCAAACAAAATTGCAGTCTACCTCCTACCAAAATCGCCAAAACCACAGCGCAAAACAATTATTAGGAGAAATATATAACTAATATCACCTTAAAATTTGATTGTAGTATTAAGACAATTTAATTTTACAAATAGATCAATTTTTATGGGATAGATGCACTACTATTTAATTACAATGTTCCGTAAATCGAGTGTTAACTCTCCGAGTTTTACGAGTTTACATCTAACAAAAAAAAATTGGCCCTTTTTTTGGGTCCATTTTTTTCAAAACCCAATTCCTTTTCTACAAGCCCAAAGACTGAAACGTTTACTGAATAATTACCTTTATAGTAGCACGTTGTTCCTGAGATGAAATGTTTCTTTTTCTTTCTTTTTAAGCTCTCAAACCATGAACAGGGGAGCACATACCAGTTAGGGTTGCGATTTCGACGGTGGAAATTCATATTTCGACGCTGATGACTGCAACGCCGGTCACGGTTGCGGTGGTGGTGTTTGTTCACCTTTTGAAGAAATTAACTAGTTAATTTTTTTAGATAGTTTTATTAACAACTTTAGGAACTTGTGAAACTTGCTTTTTTTAGGAACTTGTATTTTGATGCTAAGTTGATCATAACGTTTTATTATGGTAGTTTGATATAATTTGCCTTTGTAATTAAGTCATATTTTGCATTATTGACCTATTTACAATATTGTATTAGCTTATATATGTCATTGCATATAATAAATTTTATATAATTTTAATTCTAGGTAAACTCGTACGAGTTCTCGAGTCGAGTTTACCTAGACAAAACGAGTTGAGGCAAAACCTTGTTTAATTATTTATTTTCTTTCAATTTATTTATTTATTTACCCGGGGTAGTTGTTGAAACTCGAAAGAGATAGTTCATTTTTGTCATCTTCGAAATTGTGTCTCCTGGTGTACATGTATATATAGCATTCAACGGTGGAAGATGTTACAAGCAAGCACTCAGTATTTGAAAATGAAATGTATGTCCATACTACTATGCTTAAAGTTGGGGTTTACGTGGCCTTGTCCACCTACTATGTCCAACCGTTAACTAATAAAGAGTACATGATGTGGGGAATCCCTAACCCCCACCAATTATTTGTTCTAAACATCATTCTTGTGCACCCACTCAAAGTGAAAGTGGAAGGTGAAAGTGATGATAATTATTATTACCACATAACTCTAAAAAATAGTTGTGATGAGCTACTAATTAACCTTCTTGGCTGGAAGTAGGGGTCATATTCATTGGAGATTAGTGAAAGTGAGATCAAATTAGAGGGTACTGATGAGAAAGTGAATGGTATAAAAGCGAAAGTATAATATTATTTTTCTTTTAGTTGTACGTGTTATAGTAATAGATATTTGATCTCAATATTGGGAGAATGTAAGTAAATGTTTGGTATATATACAACAAAATCACAATGATTCACCGTGATTCTGACATTTCCACTGTTATATAATGTCTATACTTTGAACCCACCACAAGTTCAAAACTCAAAGTCAATTTGATAAACCCACTCAGTCATTCATAGAGAAAAGAAAAAAAAGGAACGCTCAAGTGTTTCTTACTCTAATTTGATTTTAAGGAAAATACCCCCAAAAAAAAGTAGCAGGATGTATTGGACAGCAAAAGCTAGTGGTCACAATACATCATTAGCATAGGTCGAATATACATCTGGATCTTCTCACATAGACCACAAGTACAACACTCTTCCAGAATTCCATTTCGTTGGTTGGTTACACTACACAAGTGCGCAGCCCCTGTTCATGGAAGATTCTTAAAACTTCACTCAATTTTTTTTAAGGGAAATGATAACGAGTGCACTAAGTATTTTTAATGATTTTAAATGATAATTTTTTTTATAAAAATTTATATTTTCAATGTATTATAAATTGAAGTATTCAACATTTTTTTAAAATAATTTTTTAATTTAAAATTGTTAATTTTTAAGAGTTTTTCATTGTCATTCGTTGTCGAAACCCTTTTGTGAAATAATCAAGTAAAGATTACGTAACAGACTTAGGTGATGCCAAACTTTTTTAAATAGACTTAAGTGAGGTACAATACTTTTTATTTTTATATTTTAAAAATATATTCATTTTATTTTATTTTTTTAAAATGAAAGACTCTTGAAATGAATTATGTGAAGAAAAGAAGATAAAAGGCTAATTAAATATGATACACCAGAAATACTGGAAAGTAATAATTTTTTGATGTTTTCATTGTTCTCATAAAATGCATACAATTGGTCAAGAGTTTAGGTATCTCTTTCTTAGGTTTTTTTCTTCTCTAGATTATCTTTAAAGAATGATGTGTGATTTACCCACCAACCAATAAAAACGAGTCTTTGTTAGTGGGGTCAATGGTAGTTTGCAGGTGTCACTTAAAAATATACTTATGTGGCTTATGATTAATGGTTGGTTAAGTTAACACAAATTTTAGGAAATGGACACAAAAATTGTTTTGACAGAGTAAACACTATCTTAGTTATATATATATTTTTTTTACGATAACAAACAAGATCTTTGTCATAAATTAATGTCGATGTTGATTTTTGGTTTTGAACGGAATCTATCAAAAATATAAACAAATGAATGTTTAGCATGGATCTTTTTATGGTTCAGGATCACCGACAATAGATTATTACCAATGAATTAAGGCATTTCAACTATCTTTGATAGATCAATATGGTGTACATTTTTTTTAGCAGCAAACAATAGAATTTTATTCATTACCAGAAGGGATAGATTCTAAGTTTTTTTTTGTTTGTTTTTGAAAGGAGATAGATTCTAAGTTATCATCAACTTTTGATTTGAAATGCATACGTCTATAAGTAACAATTTATGATAACGTATGCGTTGTATTTAATTATTAAATAAAGTACAACATTATTCATTTACATGCTTAAGGTAGGAAACTGATCTGCTTGAAGCCAAATTATGGCAAAAGCAGATGAAATTAAAGAGAGTACAGCATATATTTTATTTCATGCGTGACAGAGAGGATCTAAAATCATCTGTACTTCTTTTCTTTCACAGGTCCCCTTGGAATCCTATTGAGAACTGTAGAATCCAATTTGTTGAACAATCTCTTCACGTCTTGGTTTCCTTTACTTGCTAGATAATCCACCTCATATTCATACCGCTTATACATAATGGGAAGTGTCACCAGGCACAAAAATGCTGTAGCATAGCATCACATATTAATAATTAATAGTAAGGCCCAAATAATAAAATGAATTTATTTGGAATCTTACTTGTATATAGTAAATTGACAGTGCTGAAGAAATTTCCAATAGTAGACATGATCCATAGACCAGCTATTGTCTGAAATTCAATCACTTTGATGTCAACAAACAAATTAATTCAAATCAAAGTCTTAAATATTTTTTTAGTCCCTATAATTTATGTTATCTTATTTTAGTACCTATAAGTTTTTATCAGTTTTTAGTTCCTACCTTTTTAGACACAGGTACATTTAGTCCCTCTATTTTTATAAAAGATGCGAACTAAAAATAGTCAAAAAAATTTATAGGGACAATTCAACTTGAAAGATTTATAATTTTATAGAGATTAAAAATCTATTTAATTCAGAAAGAAAAGAAAATGGTCTATTTCATAATACCACAAAGAAGAATCTAAGATCTTTCCCAGTTGAAATGTCATAAAATTTCCTCAAGAACAAGTTGAACTTTTTGTGAATGAATCTAACGGTAGAATCTGGGATTTCAAAATCATAGATATCAGGAAGTTTCCTGCAATGCAACACATAAATAATGTTTACTCCAAATGTTACAAAAATAAGGCTTTTGAATAGGGACAGCACATATTAATAATTTTTATAAGGTTAAAAATACAATTACCAAGTGATTAATCCAGCTGCATTATACCAAATAAAGAGAATGAGCATAAGGGCTATGAGGATGTGGCATAGCAGAGTAACAAGATTATATTCAACCACTTCGAAGAGAAACCAAACCATTGAAAATCCGGCCACAATTGCTGCCGATGATTTCATATCTTTCCATAGCATGATATCAGCAACTGCAAAATCAGAACAATCATACCACTAAGGATTTTTCAGCACATATCATTTTTTTTTTAAACTTGGTATCCGATCCAAGAACTAACTAAACTGAGGTACCAATCCGACTGTCCGCTTGCAAATTGGCACAAAAATAATTCAAACATGAGACATTAAAGGAGCTTCCTATTTCTATTTCTACCAATAAAATAAACATTTTAAAAGAAATAATTGAAGTTTTTGAAATATATTTATTGTAGTTAGTTTTCATCTTCTCTATAAGACTACCACGACTACTAAAAATGAAAATTAATAAGCAAATATCTTTCCAACCATCCATATATAAAAGTAAAATTTTAAAACACCCGCTTACATTTTTTTGATAAAAAATATATTTAGATTAAGGGAGGCACATATTGTATAAGGTTAAAGAGAACCGCCAACCCATTGCAATTTTGATTAATGGCTTAAATTAATTGATATGGTAGGTTTTAATTTTATTTTCTATTGTAATCAACACTTATCACTATAAAATAGCAAAACAATAAATGTCATTTAATTGATTGATTTATTTTTCATCTCCCATTGTTATTTTTGTTTTCACGTTAAAAGAGTTTTTGAGGTTTAATGGTAAAATAAGCATTTTAATTTGTTGTTAGAATCCTGCTTTTTTTACACGTATGCTGTTCCTATGTATACACTTTTTTAACAATCATGAGCTCTTTCTCAAATAACATCATCATCTATGTATGTCCATGACAACAAAAATATTTTAATTTGTCGTTATTTATATAAGAAAATGTACCAATTTATTTATTTTTTATGCAATTATTGTAAATAAATTGGATGTAAGAAAAGACCAGGGTTACTTCCTCTATCGTATTGTTTTTTTCGTGACAGATTAATACAAAAATGCGTGTTTACAAAAAATATAAGAAAAGATCATGAAGCAATGGGAGAAGGAAAAAAAAATTATGGTCAAATAAAAAAACTTTGATGCTTATTTTACCACTAACCCTAACAAATTCTTTTAACGTGAAAACAAAAAAAAGCAATGGGAGAAGAAAAAAAAATCAATCAATTAAATGACATTTATTGTTTTGTTATTTTGTGGTGTTAAGTATTGACTACAATAGAAAATAGAATTAAAGCCTGTCATATCAATTAATTTAAGCCATTATTCAAAATTGCAATTAAAGGTCAAGATTTGGAGTAAGTTATTACACTTACTCTTGGAGTCAAAATATCCCCCTCTTAAATATTTACTATTAAATTTATGTATAATATATTAGATACATGAAAACGTGATGCAAAAGGTGTGAACTCGAGAGATCTTACTCTTTCCTCCACCAAGGACTGCGTGAAGTGGTCTACCAAACAAACCAGGTTGATTGGAACGGATTGGCATGACTATGGATTAATGATTGAAATTGTCTTAATTTGTACTGATTGTACCAAACCAAGTTAATGATTCCTAACACTGTTATGTTCCATGCGCATTGAGGCCAATAAATACATTTGATGTACCAATGGAGATTGTGGTTCTAAGCTTTGTAACCAAGAAATTAATCAAATCAACAACATTTGTATCGAGAGGTAAGGTATGGCTTTAGCATGGCTTTCAAGTTTTAATTAATTCCTCGTGCCCACACATGATTAAGATACATTGGTAGGGTCTTGCGTTTACCCTTATACATGTCTGATATTGATACTTTGTTTTCTTATGCGTTTCTCCTATTTTTTGTTTTTTATTTTATTTTAACTCAAAAAATATGTGTTTCCTTGTATTTGAAGGTTTTCGTTTTTGCGGGAGTATTATATATACACCAAATAAAAATGGAAAGTTGGGCGGTGATATACAATGCATTTTAGTATGTCCTCGTGAGGATATTCTTTGGTGAACATGGTGATACTTTTGAAGTTTGATTGAACATGTTATATTTTTGTATTAATTTATTAAAAATTGAATTAAATTTTTCATAAGTTTTACCTATGGATACCGATAATCAACCAAATTTCACCATTTTCTTTTTCACTTTAACTGAAAAAAAAGGTGATACAATAATTGGAGTTTGGTTTTTTTTTTTTTTTAAGGATAATTGGAGTTTAATTGGAAGATAAGAAAAATCAGCCAAATATTGTTCAAATCACTGATTGTACCTCCTATCAATTTTATCGTTTTTTTTTTTTTTAAGGATAATTGGAGTTTCATTGGAAGATAAGAAAAATCAGCCAAATATTGTTCAAATCACTGACCTCCTATCAATTTTATCTTAATCGAGTTCATTAACACTTTGTCAAATAGACCACTAAATTTTCAAATTATAAAAGATGAGCACACCGGTATTCAATTATACAATATCATATCATATTTTTGTATGAATGTGAAAAAAAAATCAATTTTTAAATGTGTTTTGAAGTACCGTTACCCAACCACACTTCAGACTACCTAACAATTCTCCGTTATAAAATATTTAGCAATAGTATGTTAGGCTGAAATTATAGGTAATGCAATACAATGGGTAAGGTATATGCATAACAATTATCCTACTTCAAAAAATATATAAAAAAAGTGAAATCGTTTTTATATAAACTATAGATTATTTTCACGAGCTATCTATATAAAAAGAGATTTACTTTTCTCACCCTGCTGCCTTCTCGTATGCCCTGCAAAAATTTTAAAAATACCCCTAGTCCGGATTATATAATTCGGAACAGATTGCTAGTGTTATCCAGAAAACGGAATCCGGACCAGATGTTATGTGTTTTTTTTTGTCTTTCTTTGATGTCAAGGGTCTCTGTTGACCGTTATATGAATCTCACACAAGCTGCAATGCAATTGCAGGGTTCATATGAACGGTCAACAATGACCATGACACCACCGACACCCCTAAAAAACTAAAAACATTTGAAGAAAATGGAAAAAAAGAGGTGAAGTGAAGAATGAAGCCTATTTATAGCCTAAAACAAGTCTTAGGTCATTAGTACAGTCAATGAAAACGTGTTAGTGGTTGTAACCATCCAAACCTACATTAATGAGTCTCTTTCAAAAGAATCCAATGTTGAAGCTTTCCGGATTATACATTCTGGAACTTCCTTAACCGTATAACAAGTGCCAACTTTTCTCTCGTTCACTAGTATCGTATGAATTCGGAAAATATATTCCGGAAAAAACAGGTGCATTCCAGATTGTATTTTTCGAACTGCATCAGTTTCATGGCCGGTGGTTTGCACCACATGTTTTGTCGGTGGTCAAGTAAAAAAAACGTGTTTTACCATGTTTTTTGACTGCATTTATGACCTCCCAACCGTTTTTGACCCACCCCTCCCTATAAATAACCTTCCAAACCCTACCATTTCTCACACCATCCTCTCCTATCCTCTCTTCCTCCTCTTCTTCCTTCTACAACCATGGTTTTTCATCGTTGGCCTTTCATAGATAAGGGCCTCGTTGAAAACTTTCAGGGTTTGTATGAACAATCAATGAGGATGGAACCGCACTGCAAAGAAGTGCGATTCATCTCGGGGTCATGTGGGTCAGTGTAGTTCTTAGCTTGACCTGTTTGGACGCAAGTTTGAGCACCCCCCACCTCCCTCGGGGGCATTATTTTCTTCTTCTCGCCCTCCTCCCCTGGTTGCCCTCCAACAGGGAAGCTACTGGTATGTCCTATCACATACCAGTAGTTAGGTTCTTAGGAGATTAGAAATAGATTTAGGTTCTTATGTAATAAGCTTAAAAAGCTTCAACATTATTGTAATGTATTGTTCATATATTAATAAAATGAGTTGTTTTTATCTTTTTGTCTTTTTATTTCTGGTTTATAGTTTATTTGCATTTATTTTACGAATTTCAAAGCTTAAAATTCTGGTAAAAGACCTTTTTCCAAGATTAATGTTTTTTTCTTTTAATTCTTTTTTTTTTTGGTCCGTTTTATTATTAACAAACACATTAGAACCCTTTTTTTGTTCTTATTTTTTTTTTGTTCTTTTCATTTATTCATGTTATTCTTTTGCTCAAACTTATAGTATAAAATAATAAAGCTCTAACTGAAGTAGCAATAAATGTCACAAGAAAGGGGAGGTTTGAATTGTGACCCCTTTTTTGTAAAAATTATTCCTGAAACTTAAATAAGAAAATATGCTAAAAAAAAAATCTTGGTTAGTGTGAGTCGTAATAAAATATTATAATATTGAGACCAGAGAACTCTGGATAATAAAATAAATAAAAGGACCAGAAAAATTCTGGAATAAAAGACTGAAATAAATAAAGTAGTAAAGGACCAGAAAACTCTAGATATATATAACTGAAATAAATAAAGCGATAAAGGACCAGAGCACTCCGAAAAATTAATATAGTTATAGGTTAAATGTGACGGCCAGAAATTAAGAGATAAGAGAAGAGAGAGAACACAAGAGATTTATCCTGGTTCGCCTAACCGGCTACGTCCAGTCCCCACACTACGTGTGAGATTATCCACTATAGTATCCTGCTATCAGAAACTTCTGAATAGCACTATAATATGTTGATCACACCAGATCAGTCCGATTACAGTCTGTATTATCAACCTCAGCAGACTTCTACGATTCTTGATCACACAAGAAAAGTTCTATCTCAAACTATTAAGCCTAATAGATTTGAGATCTAGTTACACTTTGTATGGTGGTGAGTGTTGGTTGAATATGGTATCTCTCTTGGAGATTTTAAATGGTATCTCACTTGGAGATTTCTAAAGGTATCTCACGTGGAGATTTCAAAATAATATCTCAAAGAGATATTTTAAATAATACCCCAACTTGGAGATATTATCAATACAAACTTATTGTGATATCTTAAATACAAGAGATGAAAGATGTTTGCTATGTTGTTGTAGTTGAAGAGCTTTTGAATATTTTTGATTAATATTCACGTGAGAGAGAGATTTTTTTTGTTTTGAGAGAGTATGCAATCTTGTTGTAAGCTCTTGCCAATAGATGTGGAGATGTGATTGTATTTATAGAAGCTTATGTCTTGAAGCTTCACAGACAAAGATAGATGTGGTGTCCTTTCTAAAAATAGCCCATGTGCTTATGTTTTTAATGCTTGATGCGCAAGAGTGCCAAAAAAGGAAGCCTTTGTGAGTTGCAGAACCTTCTTCAGAACATTCTTTGTGTTTCAGCTGTTTTGGAAAGTGCACATGCGTGACTGTAGGCCAGCTGTGATATGGTGGCAATTAGGATGTCATCCTTATCTTGTTGTACCTTCAACAGAACATTCTCAAGAACGTTCTTCTTGTGTAAACTTAGATTTATTTTTCTTCTTTCTTTTAAGACTCGCATGAGTCTTTGGTCTTTTGATGATGATTATTCTTTTTGTTGCAAAGCCTTGCCATGACACATAGATTGCTTTCCTTTTTAGTGTCATTTATTAAATGTAACTCTTTATCCTCTTTTGGTGAGACAATGGGAATATTTTGTTTTTGCTTTCAATGATGCAAATGTTGTAGCATAAAGTGTATGTGTGTCCTTTGCTATTTTGCTTTGATGAGAAGTTTTATAAGCTTAGAATGTTCTTCTCTTTAACAAGAACATTCTTCATGAAACATTTCTCACAAAACACTTTAGTAGATTACAAGTTAAAAACTATAAAATGTTTGTGATCTTTAAAACATCAAATAAGGATTTTGTCCTCAACACTAACAACAAAATTATAATTATTTTCGTAAAAAATAAAACAAAACAAACGTTATAAATATTTTTTTCTCTTTAAAAAAAATTGAGTTTTTTTTCTTAAGGGCCTCTCTTTATTTTAAGAACCGGACCACAAATTTCATAGGAACGGACCTGTAAGTTATATCCATGATTTATTAATAAAAATAATTGTATCTATAAGTTCTCCAAAAAAAAATTATAAATGTTATGTACGTAGACAAGTTAATTGAAATTGGCCCAATATAAGTACAATGTTCACATTAAAAAATATTGTAACTCTATTAGGTTGATGCCTTCATTTGATGTATTATTTATTAAAAATCAACGTCTTTTTGTACATCTTATTTTTTTGTTCTCTATTTGTGGCCTTATTTCTCTTTTTTACTTTTATCCTCTGTCTTTTTTTTTTCTTTCACAAAACCTTTATCCTTTTTCGTTGGACAAAACAGTAAATATGATCATAAAAAAAACTCAAATGTTGACTGTCCATCATGTAGCACATTTCACATCGCCGAAAGTCTTTTGACCCTCAGCGTGACATGCTACAGAATGTTCCTTAAAAAATGCAAAAGCCATGCATTATAAGAAATTGCTCCCAAGTCCCAACCAAAACTACACATTGTGGTTTTTGACAATGCCTGCCTGCTTCACGAAGTCTGTAATTCTTTATTATCAAAGGAATTCATATAGTTGATTTGACATTAGTAATTTTTTTGCTTAATATGACACAATATAATTGAATTCTTATTTTGCAAAGGAAATAACAATTGAATATTTATAGTATAGAAGAAAAATTGAGACATTTTGCAAAACAAGGAAGGAGTTTGAACCCATATCTCATTCTCATGCGCCTTACCTTTGATGAGTAGGCAGGCATCATATGGTGGTGATTAGTGATTGCCTAGTTCCGGCTTAAATTATGTAGTTTGCTTTCTGTATTAGTGGGAGCCTTCTAATTTTCTATTTAATTTTATTGTTATTGTTTTATCTTAATATAAAATACACATATTCCCTGGAAAACACAAATGAAAATGGTTCTAAAAGGTAAAGTTACTTTGGAGAATAAAATAAAGAATATCGATTACTAATCAAAGATTTAATTTTATATACTTTGATATGTTTATAAACTGACTCCATTTATTTACCAATAAAAATGATACTAATATATATTTATTATGGTTTATGAGCATAGTTTTCGTTTCAAAAACTGACTCATAGGTAGAACCGTAGAAGAACTCTCGATATACAAATAATACACCAATCCAAATCAAATGATACACCAAACCAAATCAAATAATATTTTTGTAGTAAGTTTATATTATTTGGGAGTAAATTTTAAAATTTAAGAACTAAGCAACGTAGCCATGCAACTACGAATATTTTTGTATTCATTAAACTTAGTCTAATGACCAATCCAATGAGTGAGCAATCCAGCGATGACTATTCCATCAGAAAAGAAGAAGCAATGACTAGTTGACTACTCCGCAAATTCATGATCACCAAACTATGGGGCGACCAACTTTATTAGCACTATTATTCTCCATCCACGAAACATTTGTTCATTTGATGGATAAGCTACTACAGTAGAGACACCACCTAAGTCACATAACTTATTAACACGTGTCTTTATAGTATATGTTAATGAACTTAACATAGAAATATTTGTTTAAAAGTCGTACATTCAAATTTTTAAAAGTTAAAATATTGTTGTCATCAACGTAAACTTATACTGTTTTTGAGCTTCTAACCATGTGTTTAGTTACAAGTTAGTACGACCATTTAAATAATAGTAGAAATAGTTTATTCAAATTACAATGTAACTCTAGATCCCTTCTCATCACACTATAAATAGTTAAGAGAGCCATACCATGATGCATATTTCCATTTGTATGTCCTAGAGTCTCGTACACTCATTAATCACCACTCAAATTTAATTAAGATTTTTTCTCTCTTTGAAAATGAAGATTTCATGTTTAACATTGTGCATTATGGTTACTGTGCTCCTTGCAAAGAGAGAGTTATCAATGGAAATAACATGCAATGCATTACAACTAAGTGCATGTGCAAATGCCATCATTTCACCCAACCCTCCTTCTGCAATTTGTTGCAGTAAACTGAAGGAACAAAAGCCTTGCCTTTGCCAATATTTGAAAGATCCTAACCTTAAGAAACTTGTTAGCTCTCCCAATGCCATCAACATTGTCACTGTTTTTAAGTATGTTTTTTTCTGTGTTGTACTCTATTTTGCTTCTTAACAATTGGGAAAGTTCCTCTGATTATGTCTCAATTTGGTGTGGTGTGTTACAACACTGTGTGTCCCTTGTTCTGTTATTGTTGTAGGATTTGATCTTATAACACCTATGTTTCATGAATGTAGTTTGTTGTTGTTATGACTACTATGAAGTTTATTTGTGTTTTTGTTCAAATTATCTCTAGGAACTTCTCACCACATTTTCAGTGAGACTACATTATAATTAATCCCTTTGCATAACTAGTTATGGCTATGGCATATGACGAACGGTCCCGTTTAACCCGTTATAAAGCCAACGAGTTGAAGCTTTGAACTTGCTAGCACTATTTGGCCCTTTCAACCCGAAAAAAAAAGGGACCGTAAAAGGTGGACGAGTCGACCGGTCAGGCCATTGTTTAAATTTTTATTGTTGCTTCTTATTTTAATTGTTTTGCAAGATATTTGACATTCTATGTCAAAGAAACAAAACAAAAAAACTGGGTATTTTAATCTTTTGAAAAATTGTTATTTATGTATTTTGATTTTCTTGAACGACCTTTGCTTCATAGATATTACATTCTTTGGTGAATAAACTAAATAGTTAATCAATTTAACTCTTAAATTTTGACAGAGCAACCCGACACTCCAATGTACAAAGGGACGGACAAGGTTTTCAACCCTGCAACTATAGTTGGCCCGCCATGTTGTTTGAAATGAGTTAATGAAGGGGTAAACCCAAACACTACGTTTTTGCAATCCTTAATCATGACATATTCTTAACTACTGGAATACTGCTGGATAATTAATAAAGTTTTGGGATAAAAAAAAATAAAATGAATTTTCCTTGTGATCGAAATATAAATTATTCATTCATAGTTCAAAAAACATAGTTAGATAAATTTCAATTAGAAAATGTGCAATTTATGCACGTGAACGGGGGCAAATAACTAGGACCACAAAACTGAGAAAATTCAGTTTTTTTAGTGTTTGTTAACCCCCCTTCTTTCCTCAAGAGAAAGTAGTCATGATTCAACTAGAGTTCGACCAAAAATAAAGTTTGACCGATTATTTTAAGTAAGGATCAAATTACCTTACTTTCTTTTACACACTCAACCACATTGCTTTATTCAATCACATGAAAATGATATAAGAAGCAAAATAATGACATGGTAATGATAACATTACAAATTCAAACATAACAATCACTCCAAAGTTAAAAACGATTATCTTTGGGTGAATTGACTACTCCAAAGTTATTCTAAACCTCTCCTTCACACATTCTCATAATCTCACAACCATCGTTATCAACAGAAAAATTTAAGAAGTTCAAGAAATTAATACGTGAAAAGAACCAAAATTAACATAAGTAAATTTAAATATGACCACATGATGAGCAGCAAGGAAGTAGAGATAGGTTTACTAAATTGATACATTTGCACAAGAGACTTGTAAAGTGATCATTCTTTCTGGAAAGTGGAAAACTCGACTAAAAGGCTTTCATAATAATTTTACTCAAGTTACCAAGAATTTTTTTTTCTTCACAATAACTCAAGCATTAGATGCACTAAAGCAAATGGTTGGATGAGTCCATTTGTTTTCAATAGCAACACTTTCAAACTGGAAACTAGACTATACTGAACCCCCACCATACGACTACCATCTATTTATCTATATATTGTTTCAAGCATTATCCAATTACGGCATAAATATTAAATATACTCTACCAACAAGGTTTTGAACACATTGTTCCTTCCTTCACCACCCAAAATACCTTCATTTTGGTAAAAAAGCATCACCAAGATTGTATAAATTAATAGCCCAGCATGTTGAAAGCAGTAAACCTTCAGGGCTTATCAGATTCAGGACCGTGATTGTGTGTGGCCAATCCAATACCTTCATTTTGGTGCTTCTCCCAGAAACCAGTGTCAGCCTTGGCGTGTGCCCAATAGTACAAAATAGAAGCCAACATAGAGAACAAGGTCAAGGCAGCCCCAGCAGCAAACACACCTTTGCGAAGTGTAGCGCAAGACAAGTCGTGTGCAGCAAAATATCCTCGGTACTTTGTGTGGTATGCATTCCTAGCAGAGCCTGCTAACAAGCACGCCTCTGCTGCCAAAAAACCAGTCCTGATTTTACAGCAACAATAACAAAAATCATCATTATTTCATACATTTATCACTTCAGGTCAATGTAGTCAAACTCAAGATTCTATGTAAGATTGGGACTTGGGAAGGGGTTGAAAGATTGTAAGTCGAGGATCATAACACGGCTGTAAGATCCTACTGAAGGGCAAAATTGTGTTATACATATAAACATACACAAGGAAAAAAACTATTATACATGCATAAAATAACCTCTAAATCACTATTAAACTAAGAAAAAAATACAAAGAATGACTTTGGTTGGAAATGTGTTTGGGCCATACAGTCCAATTCCCTCATCCTGAGAAACACATCAAAGACTAAAGCAAAAAATTAAATGAGTTGGGCCTTGTCCTCTTCACCGAAAAAACCCTAGTTCTAGTAATCAGTGAAAGATCCTGAGGGGTCAACTCTCATAATGTCACAAAAAGAGGAAGTAATGGCCATGTGAAAGAAAGGAGAAGGTGAGCAGGTCGCAGGCAGCGGCGCACATGTGAGAACTGCGTCAGAATGGGTGGTGGCACAAATACGAACGCCGTCACAGGGAGGAGAGACTGTGAAAGAGTGAGACAAACAAGGAGTTTTTGCAAAAGACCGTGAAAGCCCGTTGCAAAATGGTTGGCTTAACAAGTGTGATCCTGCAATCCCACCTCAAACTTAGGAGTTTGACCGCATCGTGCACCTCCAGCGATCCTACAAGCCAGCTAACAATCTTGACTACACTGCTTCAGGTAAAAGTCATGTCCAACACTTACACTCTATCACTTTCATTGTCTCAAATTATTAATGGTGTCTACCCGAGATCAAGCAATCAGCAATCCCCCGCATTTATGTAGTTGGCACATCGGTGGCAGTTACGATCGAGATTGAACTGACATGATTTCAATTCAGAATTTAATTTTGAAAGCAATTTGAATTCATGTACAAACACTTCAATTTTTATCAAATTATTAGAGATGTTCTACATGTATATGAACTCAAACCAAATGCCAAATTCCACACAATTAATTTTGAAGTGCTAAGGAAACAATCAATTCACGAAGTTCATTTGTTAAATAAAAAGCTGTAATGATTGGAATAGTATTACCATGAGAGAATGAAGAAGATGACAGCGCAAGTGGTAGAACAACCAGAGATGAGACCTTTACCACAGCAAAGACATCTAGTGACGGCGTTAAGAACAGTTTGACTGAGAAGCAGGAGAGAGAAAGCAGCAACACCGTAAACGGTGGAAGCGTCGGTGGTGTAAACACAAAAAGTATGTTCATCGTACTTATCAGGAACCACTTTGGCCTGAAAAGAGATTAATCAGATTTAACAAACAAAAAAGCAGGATTAGTGATGAGATTAAAGAAAGGATAAAGATTACCTCACTACGACGTCGTTCAGCGCCTATAGCAAAAACGAAAGCTAAGAGATGGAGAGAAATGATGAGGACTATAATTGTTACAGACATACCCATGATTTCGATGTTCAATTTGTTTCAGCAACAACAAAACCCTTTAATCTGTCTTGTTTGTTCTGTCTTTCTTTTCACACTCACTCACTCATATCTTGAATGCCTTGGCATGCTGTGTGATAGGGACTAGTGTGTCCTTTTTTCGGCTCCGGTTTTTTTTCATGTAAATAAATATTTTTCTTTCTTTTTTCTTTCTATTCTCTTCTCACTTCTCCAAATCCACTTTTTTCCTTTTTATCCGTTTTGTTTACTTTGTTTATAATTCTTTCTTTAAAAAAGAAAACTAATCATTGTATATCAAAATTATTTTTTCTTTTAAAATATGGGCTTTATTACTTATCTAATCCATTTCATACTCTCATTTTGATTTGTTAAACCAACAACTATGCTTCTACCAAAAAAAAAACAACTATGTATATTACACTTACACTTAAAGTTTTTGATTTATACAACGATTAATTTTTTTTTTTAAGGAATACAAAGATTAAAATTATTAAAATCTATAATTATAGAAAGTATAGACAACAGAAATGTTAACAAACATCATCATAAAAAGTCTAAAACAACTAGTATTATAAGAGAAAATAGAAAATGCACTATCATTGTTAAGTAGTTTTATGGGACATACAAACATATTAAATGTTCTTTTTGTTTGAAGGAAAATCATACAAATATATTAAAAATGCTTGTGAGTTACCTCAATTGGTATGGACAATGTAAAATATATGCAACGTTTAGGGTTAAAACTCCGACCACAAAAAAAAATGGTTGTATGGCATGAAAGAATAAGAGAGATTGATGATTTTTTATTGAATAATAGCGTAAAACTATTTTACACTCTCTCCATTAAATACACATTATAAATATGAGTTTAATCGTGGTGTGTTGACCGCCCAAAACAATTTTGCATACACGATTAATCAAAATATTTTGAATTGTCACGTCAATTAAAAAAAGAGAAATAATTTAATTGACGTGACAATTTAAAATGTTTTGATTGGTCGTGTGTGCAAAATTGTTTTGGATTGTCAACCCATCACCATTAAACTCTAAAATAAATAAATAATAATGATAATCTTTTCTTACTCTAAAATTTATAACAACAAATTGGTGTATAAAGTTTTTTTTTCTTTTCCGAGAGATGGTGTATAAGGTTTTTTCTTTTTGTAGTGGCCGGAGTTCAAACCCTGAACCTTACATATATTTTATGTATTGTCCATACCAAGTTAAGCTCATCAGGTGTATAAAGTTTTGATGGTCAGCTATTTCGCCTCTTTATTTTCGTGAGTTTTTTTTATCCTCAATCCCCGTTTTAGGTTCAATTTTGCTTATTTACCTTGACACTATCTAATGGCGTGGCAGCACCTAGGTGGACGTAGTTAGTATACATGTCATCATTTTTTTTTTTTACATTATTATCACTTTTATTGGATAATTGGTATTTTATAAAATATTTTATTGTCAAAAAATATTATATTTATCAGAATATTATTTACTATTTAGAAATTGGGAAGCCTAATTCCTAAACCTACTCTCCTTTCGTAGATTTTCCCCTTCTCCTTCCTTCTAATTACATCATCTTCACCAACTTCTTTGTCTTCTTTATTTTCATCTTCAATTTTCTCCTAAACCATTTTTAATGTAATTTCCCCGGTAGTCTTCCATGTTTTTTCAATTGTAACATCCTTTGCTTCAGAACTTCGCTTTCTCTGCATCGGCCTTATTTCTCGATCCTCTATTTGTTTCTTTAATGTATGGTGTTCCAATGACTACTTTATCATGTATTTTCCTATGATTCTTCATGGTAGCAATAGGTTTTTTTATATCACAATAACCTAAGCATTTGATGCACTAAAGCAAATAGTTTGATGAGTCCATTTGTTTCAAGAGCACCAATTTCAAACGGGAAATTATAATATACATATTGAACCCTTGCCATACTACTACAATCTAGAAAGTTTCAAGCACTCATATTACGACGCAAATATCGCATGTACTCTACTAACAAGGTTTTTTAACACATTGCTCCTTCCTTGACACCCCAACAAAAAAAAACTAAACCAACAAAAATGAATAAAAACAACCAAAAGTGAGTAAATTAAAATCCCAGCTTATTCAAAGAAGTAAATCTTCATGGCCTTTCAGATTCAGGAATGTGATTACGTTTGTCCATTTCAATATCTTCATTTTGGTGGTATCTCATCCAAAAACCGGTTGTGTTGGCTTTGCAGTGTGCCCAATAGTACAGAGTAGAAGTCAACATTGAAGACAGGGTCAAGATAGCCCCACAGCAAACACACCTTTGCGAAGTGCGCTGCAAGACAAATCAAACGTTGAAATCGAATGATACCCTTGGTATTTGTTTTGGTATGTTCTTGTAGCAGAGCCTGCTAACAAGAGCCTGCTAACAAGAACGCCTCTGCTGCCAGAAAATCAATCCTGATTTCACAACAACGATAAAAATCATGAGTACTTTCATCCATTTATTAAGTTGTGACACTTCACGTGACAAATATATATATATATATACACACAAAACAAAAATATCAAAATTGTTGGTATTAAATACTATAAGCTAAATTCAATTACTAATACTTTCTCATGTCTCCCTCGTGTCTCATATACAAGCAACAATAACATCAAAATTGTTGGTCTTAACTATAAGCAAAATCCAATTGTATATTTATGGACAAATTTTTTTAATAAACAGATGCCTATTAACCACCTCATGCAATCGAAATTCAAGTTCAAGCACTTCAATATGTATCAGATTATTACTGATTCATAGATTTTTATCCAACCCAACACTAAGAGTGTTCACATCCAAAATTATCTAAATTAAAACAGCAAAACAATCCAAAAACAAACAAAAATCCAAAAAAACAAACAAAAATTCTCTGTTACATTTAATTTCATTAGAGTGTTGAGTATTTGTTTGAAGTGCGTATGAAGGTAAGCAAGATCATGTTCCTTATTGTCATGTTAGAAGCCGAGTTAGGTGAAAGGAAATATGGCTAACAAGTTCTTTTATGTTGTGATGTGCTTATAGTTTTTGAAAGGTAGTCTTAATGATAAGCTGGCTCATATGAAGCCATCAGAGGAGAACTTTAAGGATTACTTGTGTTAAAAAAAAAAAAGAAGACAACTTTTTAGTATTATAAATATAAATATTCTGTATTTGCAACAAACTTTTTCTGTTCTATTCTAATTCATAGGGTCTGTTTGATAGTGATTTCAATGGATGTAATGTTTGTAATTCAGATGATGACAATTAATTTGAGCATTCACTTTTCATGTTTCCTTTTCCTAGAGTGGTCTACCATTTTCATAGTCTTTTATTCTATCACTTTTTTCATCGCTACAGAGCAGCACCTCTTCGCAAAACTAGAGGCGACGAAAGTATCTTGGCCAAGAAAGCATTTTGTAACTTCAAATATGGTTTTTAAAGAAATATTTTGTAATTTAGGATAACTAATGTTGCCTGCAATTCATTCCCAACAATAAATATGAATATCATATTATGATTAATGGTAATACAAGTTTCATGTGCAGGTGACTTTTCAAGGTGAATCCATTGCATTGTTCTTCCCTCTTTTGATTTTATTTTATTTTCTTATACCCTTTGTTGTGATATGTCAGGGTATTTCATTGTTGTATCTTTTGCAATTTTGGACGACCAATATGAAAAGGTTATAGAGAAAGCACAAACGACAGTGTCCAATGTAGCTGTCAATTTGGATTTTTAAGATAATCAATTTTTTTTGAGATAATTCATTACCTACTTTGGTTTTAGAAGGAGTGTAGCTGTCAATTTTAAAGCTATCTTACTATGATACGATCATTTGCAAGTAAAAATAGATTGATGTTCAAATATGTATCAATTCTGCTACTCTTAGATAGGTAATACAGGTGTAGATAATGTATGTATCTCTATGCATCAGTTTGTTGCTATTTTCTCCATAATTATCCTTTCCATGATTTACATATTTTCGTTACAGTTATTGTAGTAATTCTTTTTCCCCTTCGTTGGTTTCTCTTATGCTGTGAAAATCAATTTGGTTAGCCGTGCATAATGTTGTTGGTGATCTTAATGCCACTATTTTCATTACATTCTGATTGTTGTTTTAGGATTTTAATGGTTCTTTTAAAAGAAATTGATTCAACTCACATTGATCTCTCTTTGCACGGTATTCATTGATCCTCTATTGCAGTTGAGTGCCTTAGGGATATTGTTGAAGTGCAATTTGCTTAAAGTTTTGAGAATCTTTAAATCTTTTACTTTTCATTAGATGTGCTTCTTTTTGAATATTCACATTTTCATTCTTACCATACTCTTTACTTATCCTCTTACCTATGTTTTTGCTATGGATACAACTTTTGATCTCTTTAGTGCAATTAGTCCTTCAAGAGAGACGTGGAGCACAAAGGTAAGGTCTGGGTTTGGAAACTCCCTGCCTTTTTGAATCATGATATGACTAACTCACTATAGATGTCTCAAAGTTGCTATTTTTCAATTTCCAAGGCACTCATCTTTCTTTGTTCTTTTTCAAATAGAGAAGGCTAAGAGGAAAAATCATGTCATTTCTTGAAGTCTTATATAACCAAATCATTGTGTATGGAAGTTTAACTTACTGTTGAATAGCATATGTAATTTGAATTTTAAAAGTTAATGATAGTTGCTTAGTTTGATTGTTTTATTTAGACTTAAATTTTATTTGGTGAAGGTGAGTAGCTTGCAATTTATGGTTCTGTGATCGTACTAATTGATGGGCAGTATGGTGGAGCTTTTAGGTTCTTTTCTGTGAGTGCTATTGGTTGCAGTCCTATTTCTACTTTTTGACTATACTTTTTTTCTTGGCATGTTTTTTTTGTATTTTGTCATTATGGTTTTTAATTGGCATACTTGGAGAGGATGTTAGCATGTGTTTATGAGTTTTGTGTTTGTTA
>Ga0315914_1004390_pt1 | contig 21119 bp, 11 predicted proteins | sample MpolenodulesMG_FD_203920 | JGI IMG/M metagenome (GOLD analysis project Ga0315914, IMG submission 203920) | Medicago polymorpha root nodule microbial communities from Los Angeles, California, United States - elongated nodules | ecosystem: Host-associated > Plants > Roots > Nodule | place: USA...
TTATCCTTTATATTGTTGTTGAATATATATGAGGTGATTGTGCATTGTCGAGTCTTTACTTGTATGTCCATGCATCATAGTCATGTTGAGTTGTTGATGTTGTAAAAGAGGGTTACTCTTTTACTTTGGCGATAATGTAAGACGGGCATGAAATCTTACATAAGATGTTCTGTTGGCATCTTGAGGTGACGACCTTTGTTGGTGATTGGTACCACATGCATATATGTGTCGTGAATAGGCGCATATCATAATTAGCATGAGTCTTAATTGTTGCATGTGGATGATGATTGTTTGATGATAAGTGTGTTTGATGAATACATACTCGTGACATTTGATTTGAGTAGTTGATGAGCCGTGTCATAATTGAATATGCGACTTGGTGAATTTGTGCATTGGTGAAATTTGGTGAATGTTGTGATTATGTGGATTGGTGTATATGTACATTGGTGGATTTTGCTGATGATTGTGAATATTTGAACTAGGCTCTAATTGCGTGTCTTACTTGCTTGTGCTTATACACTTGATGAATATATTTGATGATAATTATTTTGGTAATAGTAATGAGGTGAGATTTGTATATGTATGTATATATGTATGATGTGGTGATTCCTTTAATAATGATAATTTCTTGCTTATACCTTTGAAATGATGAATTGTACTTGTTGAGTTAAGTATGCTAAATGAAGAATAAGGTGAATAATCCTTTCATTGATTGATGTTGATAAATGATGAGCTTATGTTGATAACTTGATTAGAGATTGAATATGCTTGCTATGTTAGTGATGTGATAGCTCGAGGTGTATGGAATAAGGGATAATAATTATGTGATGTTAGTATTCTAGGAGGGATGAGTATGTATATGTGTTATGTATGAAATCCTTGAATGCTTATGTTTGTTTATGTTGATTATAATTGATGTGAAGCTAACCCCCAGTGGTCTGTGGTGGACCGCCTACCTATTTGTATGAATGGGTAGACGGCGTGCAGGATTAGTTTTGTTGCTTGATTGGTGAGTGCTTGAGGATAGCGGAGCTACCCCGTCCATCTGTTTTTGGTGTCTTAACTTAGGGCTCTGATCTAGGATGTCTGTCTTTATGATTATTCTAGATTGACTATGCTGGATTTATGTTGTTGTGTTTTTACCCATTTGTCGGGATTTGGAGATTTTATATGATGATGTATATTGATCTTATGACATGTATATTTTGGAGATGCATGACTTATATCTGCTGCGACTGTTGATAAATCTTATATATGCATGTTGTTTGAATTTTGATGTGAAGACGTATCGTCTATTTCTTGAATATTTATATTATTCGCGTGTATTATCGCTTTAATAGAAATATGGCGTTATAAAATATACATAACATGCTCATTCAACAATCTCACAAATATCCTTGAGACTTTTAGAGACTCTCATAATTTTTGTTTTTGTTCTTGTCTCATAGCACACTCGTACCTTTTTATTATTATTATTATTATTATTATTATTATTATTATTATTATTATTATTCATAAGCCCTCACTGTTGTTATTCAACTGCTATTTCCCTGTTCACCATGCTTGTTCTCTTGTACACGTTTACATTCACAGTAACTATTTGCAGATTTATAAGTTTTTCGTTTTTTTTATGTCTAATTTATCATTATTTGTTTGTGAGTGGTGCTATATCGCACGACACTCTAATTACACGACAATGTTTTTTTCCTCAATTTGCTTCGAATTCCATCATAAATCTGCTTTTGCTTTTTATATCTTAAATGAATAGAACAACACTTAGATAGAAGTACACCGCCCACCTCTCAGGGAGAAGTGAATTTTTTTGGCATTTGAGTCAAAATTAGCACATAGTTTATATAGATATATTATATCATAGAATTGATATGGAATAGCACAACACTTTCACAAGAGATATGTATATGTTGGTATAACACTAGCACAACACTGTCATCAAATAAAAGAAAGAAATATGTTGTCGTGCAACATGCACGAAAAATTATGTCGTGCTCTTAATCATTATCCTTTGTTTTTTTAGCAGTTTGTTTTGTTGTTTGTATACCTTACGCTACTTTGCAACCTTTTGTTATTATTTATTAGTAATATTAATATTTTTTATTTTGAGTAACTTGTTATTATTAATATTATAATTATTATTAGTAAATTCCATATTTTAAGTTAATAATTTTTTTCATTTACTCTTGTCATTTTGAATCTTTCTTAATAATCCATATGATTCTTTCAAATCTTATAATTTCATAAAATCTATTGAAATCTTTACAAATCAGTCTTATAAATCCATTAAAATCTTATGTTCAAAGTCCTAATTATAAAAAGTCATTTTAAAAAAGTCTTTTAAAATCCCATAAAATCAATAGAATCACACAAAATCTTTTAAAATCTGCAGGATTTTGTTTGCCAAAATAATTTTTTAAAATCTCAATCAAATACACCCCCCTAAATCAAACAAAATGAATTTCTTTTAAAATAGATTATTGCTCTTAAGAAAATTCTTGTGTATAGCATTAGTCGAGATCGAGTCTATCTTTTAACGTTAGCACTGGAAATGGAATTTTTCTAATTTTTAGGAATCACTAAATATTGTTTGGACAATTAATTTAATTTTGGAATGCATTTATTATGAAATTAAACCCAAAATAGAAAAAAGAAACCCGCGTACTGCGTACATAGTATTGTTCACTAACAAAACAACCCAAAAACCAGGAAACCAAACAAAAAACCACAAACATTTCTTTGCATCTTCTCAACTCCATTGTTTCAAGTATCCCAAAACTATGGCCATCAAAGCTCATCCATTATTTTCAATGGTTCTAGAGTTCACTCTACCCTGGATAGCATCACTGCTACTATTACTTATGCTCCTTGCCGGCGCCTTGGTCATAGTAACGTGTTACCGCCTTATCCAAAGGTTCCAACACCAGAGTTTCCTCACTTCCATCTCGTTGAACGATGTGGAGTCCCAGTCCACAATGGTGGAGGCCCCACACGTACATGCTTGTGGCTTGGAAAAGAGTGTTATAAACGCCATTCCCTCGTTCATCTACAATACCACTAAATCTAAACAAGATGAATCTAAGCGTGAGTGCACCATTTGCTTGGTTGAATTTGAAAACAATGATTACATTCGCACGCTCCCTCTTTGTTCCCACACTTTCCATCTCGTTTGCATTGATGCTTGGCTTCATAAAAAACCTAACTGTCCTCTATGTCGCTCATGTCTTCGTTGTGATCAGTTTGATAAGTCCCCTTTCAAACCTATCATGGCGGATAGAATCGACCCCTCCTTTCATGATCATGTGCCTTTCCAAATCTCTCATTCTCACTCTGTAATTCAATCAGTGATGGAAATCACACTCTGCTCCAACAATGACGATGATAATCACGGTGTAGGAGGCGGGGTACCGGTGTTTGGAGCAACAATGCAGGTTCCCTAGGGATGTCAAGCATGAAGTCGTCTCATTTTTTTTCTCTCTTTCAGTCAAGGAGGTTCTCGACCCAGTAGTAAAATACACGGGTTTAATGTTTAGTTGAGTTATTAGTTATTATATTAAGGTTGACATTAGATAATTCAAATATTTAGAAATATGTTAATAATTCGTTTGCTGGCTTTTCTAATGCTTTATAGGTGGTTCAATTCATGTTTACTCATTTAGTTTTGTGCATCAACTCTGCTGAATTTAACGTTTAATCAAATAGGAAAACCAAATTTATTCATCTTCTCTTCATATATATTATCAACTTTATGAATGTTTCCCTATATTTCTGCATACATGTTGCTACAATTGGTTAAAATTTTCGTAAAAAAGTAGGTTTTCCAGTGATTTGAATTTAAGCATATCACTAATATCAGTATAACATGCATCAAAATGATGCTTGCACCTATCAACTATCGTTTTCTTTTCTCTCTTTTTAAAAGTGCTATCGTTAGGAATGGTTGTTTTCTTTTTCCCTTTCAAAGTTGTTAAACTATTGTTAGGAAGCATTACTGGCACACCAAAAGATAGCTTACAATGCAGTGCCATTCCTCAGAGGAGATTAATGCAATCAAATGTCCATATATGATATATGATATGGCTTAATTGGTCCAAACTACATAGCATGAACTTGATAATTTGTAAAGGTGAAGCCAGCCATGCCAATAACAGAATGTACAAAGGCACTATAATTTTTGTTATTCATATGAGTCCACTCCCTTTTGATCTTTTATAGGCCTAACTTTGCATTGATTCTGATGGATAGGCCAAAAAGAACCAAGTCAAACCTGTTTCGTGTTTACAATACAAGTTAGCTACTAGTAATGAGTTATGCCATGGTATCCTATTTTTTATGGCCAAAAAGAACTCTATAAATATGTTTTATTGTATTTCAACTCATGTAACAACTATTAATAAGAGTTAAAGATGGTTAATGGCATGGTATCCTCTGTCCTACTTTAACCCATCAAAGTTTCATGTAAACATTTTATTTTACAATTTTATCTCTCTTTTACATGATCAAATGATAGAATTTGATCATAATTTCATATTTGAATCATCGTTTAGATTTAAGGAGTATATTATATTTGATTTGATTCAAATTTGATGAAATCTTAATTTAAATTTTATTTTTACTTTTTATGGATAATTCAAATTTGAATTAAAAATATAGTATTTAGATTAATTTTATCATAGTTTAGAGACAACCAACTATATAGTCTTGGTACAAGAAAATCGGATAGCTAGGTACATGATGCCCGTCTGCACACTAGTAATATATAATATACATGATAATAAATATTAAACTTGACTTTATATGAAATTAATCATAAATTTATCTTTTAATCAAATTTGATCTAATCTTAACTTAATTTTTGAATCAAACTTAATAGACTCGTTAAAACAATCTTCATTCAAGAAAAGCAAACCATGACACCATTTTTAATTAATCCCCAATGTTCCATCGAGCGAAGCAAGTTTTCCATCAACATTGCCCAATGATCGTAAAACCTACGGAATTTATGGATTGCAGGTTGCATGAAATTTAAGCTTTCAGCCATAATCGAGACACCAAAACAAGAATCAAAGAGAAAGATTACAAGATGAAATTGAATTTCGTAAAAGAAATTGAAACGAACGAAGAATCTTGAAGTTGAATAACGAAGAAGTTGAACGTGTGCAATGATATTACTGAACTAACCGACGTGTGTAACCAACTTTCCCACGAAAAAACTATGTTATATTTTTCTTCCAAGCAAACAAGACCCGAGTTTGGGCTCCTGATACCAATTGTAAGTTGGAAATGTGATGCGATTCCCATTCATTATTGATACTACATGGCCCTTATATAGCCATATTACACATACAAGTGATGGTTTCCACACTTGTTTACACTACAAGTAATCTCCTAATTATGACTAATCCCTAGTCTAATAACAATGAATCCTAACAAAAACAAGTCCTAAAAAATTACCCCTGAGAATGGAAGCTTCATAAATTGATTGTGATCACTATCTTTGAAGGATAAATTTAATAATCCACGCTATGTGATGCCTTGTTGAGTAGATTCCAGATCTAGAGAAAAACAAATTGTTCCCTCATCATGTGACATTAATGCCTAACTTACTTTTGCATCAAGATAACGGAAAAAACTGCGATTGAGTAGCAGAAAATTTCTTTCTTCTTTCTTCTTGAGCAAGCAAGGACATGGATTACCATAGGTGACACTAACCAACAGAGCATAGTTGTTCTACACTTTAGAGAAAGTACCCCAAGATACTAGTGAAGTGATGCTTATTTATCACCGCTACCGCAAGGCTACACCCCCCTCCCACACAGTCTTGCAGAAGTTCAAAGTGTTAGCTTTGATAAGCTGTGTGTTTTCACCGCGATTTTGTCAAGGTCTAAACACAAAGATAACTCACAAGAATTGAATTTATGAAGGTTTAAGTGATAGAACTATAGTTTTTGGACTTCAAGGCAGGATATTACATAAGATAACTGAACTCATTTGACATTAAGGTAGCAAATTAATGAACTTGTTAATAGAGGGCCTGACATAGTGCCCACAATTTAATTGGAAACTTTGAATTGTTTTAGCACTACAACAAAAGAGTTAAAATATGAAATTTGTTGTAAGCTTTGATACACATGGAAATGCAAACTACGGTATCAATTTTTCAATGCCATCTTTAAAATTGTATTTTAAACTGTTAGAGGAGTGGGCTGATCCATCATGAGTTTGTGAGTTGCTATATTGTCTATTAGGTCTTGATCCATTGAACTTGTGCACTTCCAAACTTTATATGCATTTTGATTTTGTTCAATCTAGTCAATGTGAAATTTATTGTTTTCTCCAACAAAAACTAAACTTGTATGCATAACATGAGCTTCAAATTGGTTAACCAACACTTTAAAATGACTATTCTGATAAAAAACAGAGAAATCAGTTTAACCAACACTGTAAAATTGGTTAACCAACGCAGGAATCAGTTCGAGAAAAAACACAACTTGACGATGCCACGTCAATGATCTTTTGATAAAAAAAAAACAGTTGTATTTAAATATGATAAACAAAATAAACTGTAATAATAGAATAAGTTGAAAAGAAAATTCTGTTATAACAGAGATATGGATTATAGTAAGTTTCCCAACATAAGATCATAATAACTTGGTGTCACCCACACCAAACCTTATTCCATGCCAGAGTTTAGAAGTCAAATTTATCATGACTTTCATAGTGAACTATGACATCTTTGAAGGGGATTGATACCAGCCCCACTGTTCATCAGATATGTACCTAGTAACTTGCTTCACACTCAAGTAATTATCAAGTCCCCTGAATGGAAAAACAACAATATAAATTCAAACTCTAATTCTCAGGTTTCTTATTAAATTCATTTTGTAGATTTTAGAAAACAAGGGTCATACCATTCTCCTAATTCGCGACCAAAACCACTACGTTTAATGCCTCCCCATGGAGCTCGAATGAAGCCTGTTTGAGCACAATTGATCCATACAATTCCAGATTGAAGAACCTGCAGAAAACAAATATAAAGTTCAAACCATTCGGTTAGTAAAAATCGAATAGTTTTGTTGTTTTTATATGAAAATATATTGGATTAGTCTCACCTTAGATAGGCGCTCACATCTTTCTGAATCATTTGACATCACAGCAGACCCCAAGCCGTAGCTGTGAAATATCAAGTTTGTGACTTTGATATCAATCCACAAGTCAAGAAAAAAGTGGTTTAGAAGTGAAATTATGATCAGTTCATCAACTCACTGGGTGTCATTTGCTAGATCAATAGCTTCTTCCTCAGTGCTAAATGTTTTCACAGAGAGTACAGGTCCAAAAACCTCTTCTCTCCAAATTTGCATTGAGGTAGTCACATCTGTTATGATGGTTGGTTCAACAAAGTATCCCTTCTTTAAATTCTGCCATCAAATTTGAAGACATTATTTCTCGTGGAAAATGCAGAAAAACAGAACTGAACGCACATACTCAAGGGCATACTCATACCTCTGGTCGACGCCCACCAGCTAAAATTGTTGCACCCTCACTCTTGGCCGTTGAGATAAAATTCAATACTTTCTTATACTGAATCATATAACACAGATATTAGATATTGTATTGTCTTTTGTTAAGTCAAATAATTCTGAAATCAATTTTAATGTTTTTAAATTGCAAGACCAGATAGAAAGCTAAATCAGGTTAAATACATAAAACTTTAAATCACCACACAATGCATGCAACTTTGATCATAATCACTAATATCTCACTACCGTGTGTTTACATTTTGGACAATGGAGAAAGTTTGAACAAACACAAGATAAATACAGTAAGTCCATGTTAGCAGTTGATTTTCCGGACTGCGTATCAACTGCATGTTTTAAGCAAACTAAAAGTCACTGACTAAAACCCTTATTTTGCAAGTAGAAATGTCTTCAATCGCGAATAGTGTTTTAAACTAAAGCAGTTGATTTCCCGGATTACGTATCAACCGCGAATAATGTCTTCAACCTAAAATTATGTCTAAAGCCACAAAAGTGATAAGCAGCAAAGAGCAAACATACCTGTGCTTCACTGACAATAGGGCCTAGCCTGCAACCTTCTTCCAAGGGGTCTGAAATTTTGATGTTTTTGGCCCACTTCACAAGTCTTTTCACAAATTCTACAGCTATACTTTCCTGAAACCATAAAAGTGTTGATCAATTTTTATCCAAAGCCAATGGAATCTCTATAAGGTTTTCTGACAAAACTCTAACCACAATGTAAGGAAATCTAATACTCCCATTTATGCTGAAAAAATTAGAAAACTGAGTTACAAATGCATATTTATGAGCATGAACATGTATTATTGATGGAATGGAGAATTTTAGCGTGTCTATTAAACTTACATGCACAATAAGGCGAGATGTTGCACTGCATATCTGGCCATTTGTATAGAAGCAGCCATAGATGGTCCATTCAGCAACTGTTTAATGATGGAAAACAGATCAATAAATCATCAACCGTATATGGGAAAATGTTTTGGTTCATGCAATAGGTTTTGGATACCGAAAATTTACTCAATTATAATGCATTATGGGAAATGGGATTCCACAATGCATGAAATTAAAATATGGTCTGTCTATAAAATGTGATGCCAAAATGCAAAGGATAAGTGATTCCACAAACTAGACATATTTGAGAAGGCACACCAACCCTTATCAAGGTCAACATCCTCAAAAACAAGTATTGGGCTCTTTCCACCGAGCTCAAGAAAAACAGGCTGCAAACAAGAAAACACAAATTTGATATTGTTGTGAATTCGGTCACTTGTTCAAAATCAACAAGACAACATGCGAAACAAATAACAATGGCAATAATCTTGTTTAAAAAGAATTTGTAGATATTCGTGCTTAAAAATACCTTGATTAGTTGTGCTGCTGCTGTCATAATCTTGCTCCCAGTTGCAGAACTACCGGTAAAGGAAATCTATCAAATAGCGGGCACAATGGTACAATATTTTAGCAAACTCAAAAGATGGAAATATAACAACACTTGCAAAAATATCTAGCTCCTTATAATTTTGATTCCACTAATGACTAAAATATTTTGAAGTTTCGAACCATATCTACATCAGGATGAGATGCCAAAGAAGCGCCAGCTTCATGGCCTAATCCGGTGACAATATTTAAGACACCGGGAGGAAGGCCAACTTCTCTGCATATTTCGCCCAACTCCAAACAAGTCCTAAATTTGTAAGAAAAAAGAAAACATGATAAATCAACTTAACAAATAATCAAGTTTGTAATAGTTGATGAAAACATACACAGATGCCAATTCAGACGGCTTCAATATTGCAGCACAACCAGCAGCCAGAGCTGGAGCAATTTTCCTTGCCGCCATTGAGAGAGGATAGTTCCTAAAATATAAAACCAATTACTGAAAAGGAATTCATAAGCTAATAAGATGAAGAAAAAACAGATATCATACCATGGAGTAATTAATGCAACAACACCAATAGGCTCCTTGAGAACATAGCTTTTGAAGGTATCCATAGGAAGAAATATAGGAGCTTTTTGCTTTGCATCCAACCCTTCAGCAAGTCCAGCATAGTACTCAAAACAACCGATAACACCATCCTAGATAATCGTCAAACCACAACAGGTCCCAAGTAAGCAAAAATTGCATGGCAAGATGTTTTTCCAGTGACAAATATTCAAATGCTACTAATTACCAAGTCCCCTAGTGCTTCATCCAGTGGTTTTCCACAATCAATTGATTCAAGTTTGCCTAGTTCATTCTTTTTCTCTGTTACCTGTGATAAAGGAAAAGAAAAAGGACAACTAGTCAGGACAAGCACAACTAGATCAGTCAAATAGTAAATTTAAGTAGTCATGTTAAGGAGTGAATCACCAATTTAGTCCTAAAATTGTAGGCATCCCATAATTTGGTCACATAAATAAAGGAAATTCTAATATGATTTCAGAAATTTAAAATCATCGATCACATGAGTTTTTTGGTTAGTCAATATATAATCGCTGAAATTTTCTCGAAAGGGGTAATGCGGTTAAGGATTTTCAATATCATAGATTATTTTGGAATTTTATAAATTTCAAGACCTAGAATCCACCATATAATCAATATATTTTCAACTTTCTTACCAAAAAAATATTAGTTTATTTTTTGTAAAATATCTCTTTCATTTTCTTTTTCTTACAATTTTTAGTGAAATAGGTCACATTTGTCTGGCTTTATTTCTATGCTCTCTTAAGACTTCACAACTTCACATTATGTTAGGCAGGCCATGTCAAAAGGTAAAATAAAGTTAAATTATTTTTTATAAGTTAAGTTGTGTTCATTAGGTATGTTGGAAGATTTATGAAAATATGTTGAAAACAACTTATTTGTTTTCATAAGTTTTCTGAAACAGTCTCACAAGTGATTATATTATATTATTAAATAAGTTCAAGTCAATTCAAACAAACCATAAATTGGTTTTACACTTAAAAATAGAATAAAGTTTATTAGTCCCTTTAATCCATCAAGAACAAAAATAGAAAAGAAATTAGAACCTTTGCAGCGATTGCTCGAAGATAGCCAGCACGAACAGAACCAGAAGCAGTAGACCAATCTCTACCTTTGTTTCTGGAAATGGCTCTTTTAGCTGCATCCACAGCAAGGTCAACATCTTCCTTAGTAGCAGCTGGTATATCCCCTGCATGTGTGTCAACCATTTACATAATGCCACAACTTCGAAGTAGTTATTATCATATCATACTTAATAAAAAAAACCAGAAACATTAAAAACTTGCAAGACAAGATGAGAGGGATTAAACAAAGTACCTATGATGTTTTCATTGGAGGGATTGATTATTGGAATCCTTTTGTTGAGTATAGGAGCTCTGCACTCTCCATCTATGAATAATTGTCTACTTGCTATTGCTATTGCCATTTTCTCCTCTGTCACGCACTGTTAGCTTGTGTATATGTTTCTTTCTTTATTCAAGGATTGGATCAATAATGATCCACGCTATAATCATATAGTAAATAGAAGATTTCTAATTTTCTATATGGCACAACACACTCGGCACACAAACTATTGCACAACACGTGATTTTGTATGTTAATATGATATGATGTGTTAGCTTATAATAATATTTTAAGGAACATGTTATTTGTTCCAAGAAAGTTGTTCACAACCGCATCACGACAGTGTAAAGTAAGCGCAGCATAAATAATTCACTTTGTATTCCATCTATCTATGTATTTCTGGGAAATGCTAACAAATGTTGCAGAGTATTTGGTATTGAATTGAGATTTCATGGAATTTTAAAAGACTTTTTAAAAATAAAAAAGTCATGTGGTATTCAATCAAGATTTTTATGGAATATAAATAAATCTTATGGTATTCAATTAAGACAATCAAGATTGTTTTTTAAAGGCAACGAAATCTGGTGGTATTCAAATGAGATTTGTCCTAACTTATAAAATATCTCTTGATATTCAAAATTATGTAGATTTTAATAGATTCTTTTGTGGAATGGATTTTGTGAGACTTTTTAGTTGAAAATACACATAACATGCTCAATCAACAATCTGATAGAAAACGTTGAAACTTCTTGAGACTTCCATATTTTTTTTTAGCACACTCATAACATTTTTTTTTCTCATACCACACACACTCATACCCTCTTTGATATTATTCCTTTTTGTTTAAAAAAAAAGTGATATTATTCCTTGTTTTCTCATTGTTGTTTTCCGACGGAAGTTGCTTCTCCTTGTTATTGATTGATGTGGACTGTTGTGTTATTTCGTTGTTGTTAAGTGACCATTTTTTTTCTTATGTAAGTAACCATTACTTTTTTAAGGCATTCTGATGACACTCTATCATTACTAGTTTAGTAGATATTTTAATGTATTTTTTAGGGTCATTTATCAAGATAATGGGAGCTGAAAGCACAAAAAAAAACCAAGATTTCGAATTTCCAGCAAAAGGCTAATTCAAGCCCCAATTGGAGCATTCGGGCCCCGAATTCCAGGCACCAGAAGTTATGTTCATTCGTAAAAAATCAGGCCCCGAATGGGAGCATTCAGGCGCCGAATTTGCCAGATGGGGAACACGTTTTTGAGCACTCGGGCACCGAATTAGTGGGCTCGGGGGCCGATTTTGACAAGCTTATAAATAGAAAAGTCCGTTTTCAGAGTAAGGGTTCACGATTTTAGAGAGAAAAGGCATATTTTGGAGCGGAGGCTTTGCAGATCTGTTGGGCAACCATCAAAAATCATTGTTAATCATCCAATACTCGTATGAATCCTTGTTTTTATGTTAGTTATCTTGTACTTTAGCTATGAATAACTAATTTCTTTGTGGTTGAGACTTAGATGAATCTGATGTAATCCTATGGGAACCCTAATTTGTTGAACTCCTTTGAATATCAATGAATGTCTAGTTTTAATTCATATTACCTTTTGTTTAATGTTTTTTGCATGTTCATTATATTGACTACTAACCCTAGCGTTTTTGAATATGCAAACTGATCTTAGAGATTGAATGACCACTAACCTTGGCTTTTGAACTCTGATCTAAGTAATATGTTTAACCTAAGTAATCAAGCTAGAGATAGATCATTATTAGGTTATGACTAATGGATTAACGGACTATTAAAACCTCCAAGGGTTTCGAATTCGCTTAAGAGATTAAGGAGTTGTCACTTGCGGGGAGAATTCTAGGTCAAGAGATTGGGTAGAGTTACTTTGTTAATCTGTCGTTGAATTAGATAATCATTGCTTGAATTAGGAGTGCAAATTACCATAACAGAACTTCGGAGGATTCGAAGGTCTTAATCATACTTCTCTCTAATTTTCTAAAACCAATCTTTATTGTTTTTATTCCATTTAATTTATAAAAACCAATCCAACTGACAAGGGCAAACTATAAATTTAATACATCCTTTTTGATAAAGAAATTGCTGAGTTGAAGTTAACAACGGTCCTTGTGGATACGAAGTTATTCATTACTTCGATAGTTTTGGTTCACTTGCCAAATATCTATCACATTCTTATTATTGTTATCATTTTGAGGAAATTATTATAATTATTATTAATCAATTTCATATTATTAGTTTATAATCTTTTTCATACACCGATCAATTTGATTTTAAATCCTTTCAAATCTTAAAATCTCATGAAGTCCGTTAAAATCTGTATCATAAATCCATTAAAATCATGTGTTCAAAATCCTGATTGTAAAAAGTCATTAAAAAAAGTCTTTTAAAATCCAACAAAATCAACATAATCTCACAAAATCTTTTAAAATCTTCAGGATTTTGTTTGTCAAAATAGTCTTTTAAAATCTCAATCCAATACCTTGCCTAAATTTTCTTTTTGGGTTTGTGTATTCAACATATTGAAACATCAAAAAACAACTTTTTTTACATGAAAGTTATCGATTGTTTCCATTTTTTAATCTTTAACATTAAAGAGCACTTTTCTTAGAAGAAAGTTATCACTTGTTAACAAGACACATATCTACGTTATTCGTGATACATTCGGGACAAATTGCTTCGCTACAAATAGCATAACTACTGATGACACTCTATCATCTCTCTTTATTGTCATTTTTTATGTATTTTTAATGTGAAACTCATTGTAATCTTGGGAGCTAAAAGCCAAAAAGAACATATAATTGAAAATCTCAGGAAGCACAAATCGGGCGTCGATTTAAAGGCCAGGAAGACCATTTTGTTTCGGCAATTTTCGGCCGTCAATTTCCACAAATCGGGCGCCGATTTCCCAGGAGCGGGGAACACATATTTTGATTTATTGAGATTTTGATGGCCGATTTTACACCTTCGGTGGCCGATTTTACACGTGGCTATATAAGGAACACAAATTTTCTGAAAGGGCTCGAAATTTTAGAGAGAAAAGGCATATTTTGAAGCTGAAGCATTGAAGATCTGGTGGGAGACTATCAAAACTCATAGTCAGTTATCCAATACATGTATGAATCTTTACTTTTGCATTAGTTATCTTGTACTTTAGCTATGAGTAACTAATCTCCTTGTGGTTGAGACTTAGATGAATCTGATGTAACTCTATGAAAACCTAATTCGTATGAACTCCCTTGAATATTAATGAAAGTCTAGTTTAATTCATATTACCTTGTGTTTAATGTTGTTTGTATGTTTATTATTGACTACTAGCACTAGCATCATGAATGTGCAAATTGATCTTAGAACTTGAATGACCACTAACCCTGGTTTTTGACTCTGATCTAGGTAATAGGTTTAACATAAGTAATTAAGTTAGAGATAGAAAATTATTAGGCTATGACTCATGTATTAATGGACTGTTAAAACCTCCAAGAGTCTCGAATTTACTTAAGAGATTAAGTGATTGTCACTCATGGGAGAATTCTAGGTCAAGAGATCGAGTAGAATTATCTTGTTAATCTGTCGTTAAATTAGATGAACATTGATTGAATTAGGGTGCAAATTACCGTAGAAGAACATTAGAGGATTTGAAGGTCTTAACCATATTTTTCTCATTAATTTCTAAAAGCAACTTTTACCGTCTTTACACAGATTATGTTACAAATACCAACTCGATTGTCTAGGGCAACCTGAAATTTAATACATTATTTTGATAATGAAATTGCTAAGTAGAAGTTAACAACGATCCTCATGAATACGATCTTTAGTATTACTTCAATAATTTTGGTACACTTGCCAAAATCCTATCAACTACTTTACTTATAGCAAAAAAGTTATAGCATCCATGATTTCAATGCAGCGGACAATCCAACGGCTGAAAATAATTCATGAAAAATTCGGGATGTCTTTTCTCGAGACAAATCGCATAGCTCATTTTTTTAACATCAAGAGAAAGTTAACGCCGGTAACATCTTAGGCTTGCGTTTTGCAAGCCTGCAACAATGGCAACTCACAAGTGATAGCCATGATTGGAGTTTTAGGAGGGAGGAGAGATTATTTTTTAAAATTTTATTGCACTGCAAAAAATATTCTTAAATTAATTTAAAATCTCAATATTATCTTTGTAACAACTTTCATTATTATTATTATTATTATTATTATTATTATTATTATTATTATTATTATTAGGTTATATTATTTGTAACAACTTTTATTATTATTAGGTTATATTATTTGTAACAACTTTTGTTATTAGGTTATCCATCGCTCTTATTTGTTATTTCCTGTAAAAACCACTCTTCCAATCCTACTGCTTCTTCGTTGCCACCAACCGCTGCTTGAGACTTCCTCTAGCGTGAACCGTGAGTAATCCATTATTCTATCGTCTACGTTGTGTTGTTATCGATTACATCATTATTGTTTCGTTACTTTATTATCCTTATTTGTATTATTTACCCATATTTGAGGGGAGATGAGTGTATTTTCCCTAAAAAAATTGATAAGTCCCCCGTTCATTTAAAAAAGGGTAGGTTGTTTTCTTTTTTGATAAGAAAAAGGGTAGGTTCTTCAAAATCTAAACCAACAAACTCTTTCTTAGTAACACAAATTAAATAGCATATATATATATCGATCCTTTCCCTGTTTTTGCTTCTTTCCTCCCATGACACCATAGCTCCAACTCAGCCGCACATGCATCACCCTCACCCCCCATCTTCATTAGTGATGAGTCCTTTCTATTATTTTGCCATGGTTCTCATAGCATCGGTTGTGTTGTATTTCCTCGTTTTTTATTTTGACGGGCAGACGCACGTCGTGGCCGGGCAGACACACGCCGCACGCAACTCAGACGAGTCAGTTATAAACACCATCCTCGTTTCCATCTACACTGCTGAATATGCACAAGAAGAATCTACGCGTGAGTGTATCATTTGTTTAGATGAATTTGAAGACAATGATCGCCTTGGTACACTCTCTCTTTGTTCTCACACTTTTCATCCCGATTGCATTGAGGCTTGGCTTCGTAGAAACGCTAAATGTCCTTTGTGTCGCTCTAGCTGTCCTCTCAATCTCTCCATGATTATAGATGTGACAGAGAGGTCACTCCCCACTCCCCAGTAGCTTAGAAAAGGCTTAGGGTTTAGTTATGTTATAAGTTATTAATGCTTTATAGGTAGTCTAGTTTATACTTTTTTTCATTTTTTTTTGTATCTTTCAGTTCTGTTGAATTAGAATTTTTAATGTTTAGGATCAGTTACAAATTTATTGGACAATTATTTGGGTTTACTTGTCATCTCTTCTCTTTATATTAACAACTTCATGTTGGAACCTTGTTGGGAAAATGTGAACAACTCTTTTAGACTTTGAATTAGTATATATAAATAAAATAGTCCTTTTTGGAAGGATGTTGAGCTGACTTTTTTGTTATTATAATTATAATACCCTTAAACAAATTTTTCTATTATAATGTTATATTGTTGGTGTTATTAAAAAAGATAAGAATTTTTATTATATTTGTTATATTATTGTTGTTATTAAAAAAGATAAATATGATTTGTTAAGTTTGTTATATTTGAAAGTCACAAATATCTATATATATATATATATATATATATATATATATATATATAATATCATTGGTAATCTACATGCGTTAACCCAATAAAAAGAACGAAAAGACGTGTCCATCTTTTCTCCGGTGAAAATAGTGGAAATTCTAAGATGAAATATCAACAGCAACTAATAGTGGTATCTATTTTTAGTATCCCGAAAAAGAAAAATAAAATTACTAAAAAATATATGTGTGTATCTTTTGGCCCAAGTTTTTCTCCCTAACAAATTGAGTCGGTTCTACAAAACACTCCTTGGTCCCTATCCATTTAACTGGACGGTTTTAAAAATCTTGTAATTCCATTTTTGACTTGAACGTATCCATGCTTGAGCCTTCCTCCTCCCAATCCTCAAGTCGGTTGTGGAGTCTATTTATCTATATATAAAGGACTTTGAACAATTTTACTGAGTTATCAAGAATTCTTTCTCTTTTCTAGCTCGATGAATTTTCAAGTCATTTCTCCACTTCTTGTATGTCCCTTTAGTTCTTAATATCATATTAGACCGGTTACAATTCCACATTCATTCGAGTGGTCATATATATTATCATATTATTAAAGGTGTATTTCTAGAATGGATCATACATTATAGTTGGACTCAAAGACGGTTGTAACTGGGTTGTTTTATATTGGCGATATCGTGGTTGATAAACATCTTAAAGGGAGCAACCCGCACTCATTAATAAATTTGATGGCTGGAAATTCGTTTTCATAATGAAATTTAGAATTCCAACATACCAACAATTCAAGAGTGTTTTTTTCTATACTTTTTTTCGTCAAGTAGTCTTAGGATGAATGTGGATAATTGAGGTTCAAAATTTGGCCCTTACATATCGCAATATTCCAACCAACCGAATTATGTTTATGGGCCAAGCTCAAATACTTGTCATAACCCCAAATAAAATTCATTTAGCAACACACTCATAAAATATGTATAATTTAATTATTTAAAAAATATATATTATTTAATTTTCTTTTCTTTTGTACATACTTTTTTTTATTTATTATTTATGTGTGAGTTTTTAAATAAAGTTTATTTAGGCTTGTGATCAAGCAAGTGTAACTTCCTTAGGATCAGTACCAATACAAACTGTATACAACTATTTTAAAAATCACTATGAAGAAACTGAAACTGAAATTGCAGACATTATGTATATCTAATTTCTAACATAGCATTAGTATCTGTCAAAAAAAAAACATAGCCTTAGTACTAGTAGAAGAAAATTCATACATAAATTTTATGACATTGAATTGAAGTACACATAATTACCCCAAAGAGATAACAGAACATAGCTTAAGTGGCGTACTTCAGAGCCAGAGGAGACTAATAAAATCAAATGTCCATATTACGGATTACCATATACTTTTGTTTTCTAATGTTGAAATTTGTTGTAGATATATATGATATGGCTTAATCATATTAGTACAAACTACATAGGATGAAGAAGCTATAAGATGAAGGGGAGAAAAGGAACACAATTGGGAGTATATGTGAAAAGTTAGGTAAAATATTCTTTAGCAAATATATAATCATTAGCTACAACCTACAAGCCTAGAATATAAGGAAAACGTATCCTCAGTTAAAATATTCGATTTCAACAGAATGATTTTATTTATAGTAACATATATGTGACAATTAGTAACATATTGTGGAGGTGTCTTTGAGACAAGAATTGGAAATGAATATTTTTAATAATTTTTTGCGTGACGTGGAGTTGGAGGATGTAAATCCCCTTGGGTGGAGGTTTACTTGGTACCATTCAAATCGACGTGCAATGAGCCGCATTGGTGGAGTGTTTGTTTCGAACGAATGGGTTGACATGTGGTATTGTGGGTTCTTTGTAGAGATATTACGGACCATTGACCGTTGGTGCTTAGGTGGGTGATTGTGATTGGGGTCCGAAATATTTCCGTTTTAATAATCTTTGATTGGAAAACCGGAAGTTCAAAAAGTTTGTAGAAGAGATGTGGAGGTCACAAAATCTAACAGGGTGGATGAGTTGTGTTGAAATCTAAGCTCAAATTGCTAAAAGAAGAGCTAAGAGTTTGGCATAAAGAAGAGTATGAGGATATGAATGCAAAAACGTTAAAGTTGGTGGAAGATATTGCGGATCTACGAGGTTGGAATGTTGACTAATGAGGAAGAAGAAATTAGAAAGTGTAAGTTTGCGGAGTTGTAGAGATTATTTAAATGTAAAGATTCAATGATGTTTCAAAGATCAAGATCAAAATGACAAAATGGTTGAAAGAGGGAGACATGAATTCAAAATATTTTTATAATTGTGTGAAGGCAAGGTCAAGTCGGATTGTCTTAAAGCGCTCAAAGTGGTGGGTCTTTGGGTGGATTCGCCTATTGAGGTAAGGCAGACGATAGTCAAATATTTCAAGAATCAAGTGGAAGATATCCCATGGGCGCGGCCAACCTTGGATGGAGTTCAGTTTATGTCTATTTCCATTGATGATAATAAATCTTTGGTGGCTCCTTCCTCGTTGGTGGAGATTGAAATAATGGTGAAGAATAGTGATGGTCATAAAATTCTGGGTTTGGATGGCTTTAATTTTCCTTTTTCAAGGAGTTTTGGTACCTTATATATGAAGCACAAGATTCGTATTATGTTTCATAAATTTCGTGCCAATGAGATACTACCAAAGTTTTTTTTTATCGTTCTTTGTTATGTTAATTCCCAAGGTTAATAATCCTTTATTGTTGAAGGATTATCGACCCATTTCTTTATTGGGGAGTTTATATAAATCGGTCTCTAAGGCTTGGCATCATGATTATCCAATATTATGAACTCAATTATCTCTATGTCACAATCGGCTTTTTTGAAAGGAAGACACTTGGTGGATGAAGTGTTGATTGTGAATTAAGTTGTTGATTTTGCTAAGAGGTCGAAGTGAGAATGTTTGATTTTCAAAGTAGATTTTGAGAAAGCCTACGATTCCATTGATTGGGGATTTTTTGAGTATATGATGAGAAATTTGGGGTCGTGTGAGAAGTGGGTGGCTTGGATGAGGACGTGTATTTTTGGAGGTAATATGTCACTTTTTTTAAAATGGAAGTCCCGATGTGGAGATTAGTGTTCAAAGGGGTCTAACGCAAGGGGATCCGCTGGCACCATTTTTGTGGCCGAAGGTTTTAATGGCATAATGTGGTTGAAATGAACTTGTTCAAAGGCTTTGAGATAAAAAGTGGAGGCACATTAATATCACATCTTCAATATGTGTATTATGCTCTTTGTATTGGGAAAACGACAACTCAAAATCTTTGGATTTTGAAGGCTTTGTTGAGAGGATTTGAAATATTGTCGGGGCTTAAAGTAAGTTTCAATAAGATTTCCTTGATTGGTGTTAATGTTTCAACGGTGCTTATGGCAATGGCGTGTGGATTCTAGAATTGTATGTAAGGTTTTTTATCGTTTAAGTTTAGGGAGCTAACTCAAGTAAGGTTGCTACTTGGGTGCCAATGTTAGCACAATTGAAGAATAGATTAAATTCTTGGGGAAACAAATATGTGAGTTTAGGAGGACGGAAATTCTAGGGGAAACAATGTTGGCACAATTCAGTGTTGAATTCCTAAGAAGATCCTAAAGATGATTGTTCGTATTCAAAAGGAATTTCTTTGGGGAGGTGCGAGAGGGAGCCGGAAAATATGTTGGGTGAAGTGGAATAAGGTGTGCAAACCTAAAAGTAATGGAGGTTTTGGTGTAAAATATTTGAGGGTGTTTAATTTGTGTCCCTTAATTAGCAAAGTGGAGATGGCGATTGATTCAAGATGAGCAACTTTTGTAGAAAAGGGTGCTAGTTGATAAGTATGGGTGTGTAGTGGTGGGAGATTAGGGTTAGTGGTAGGAGATTAGGGTGCTAGTTGGTAATGGTATGAATACTAGTTTTTGGAGGGATATTTGGGTCGGAAATTCATCGCTTTGCGATTCATTCCCTTTCCTCTTCTCTATTTCCAAGCAAAAAGAGGCTTGTGTGAGGGGTATGGGAGATGATGGGGGTGTGATGACTTGGTCGCTAACATGGCCGAGAACAGGGTCGTCCCTTGGAGGTGCAAACAACTCTACAGAGCTGGGCCTCCCAAGTTTAGGGGCCCAAAATATTTGTTTTTTAAATATAATGAATTTTAGAAATCTATATATACAAGTAATGCGTAGAGATTTCACATATGTTCAGATGGCCCTGTTTTTGCCTTCCTTATCCTAGGTTAAACTCCTAGGGGGGAATGGCTTTCTTCTATAATTATTATTTTTTTTGTTCTTATTTACAAACACAAAATAACTATTTTTTTTCTTCTTAATTTGTACAGCACTTCTTGCAATTTTTGGCCCATTCTTGTGGTATGAAATAACAAAGTTCTAACAACAAAAGTTATAATTTTTTTGAAAGAAACAAAAATTATAATTACTCTCAAAAAATAAAACAACATTTTTTTCCTCTTTAAAAACATTTGTGTTTTTTACTTCTAGGGGCCTATATTTACTTTCAGAGTCGGGTCTCCAATTTCATTGAACGGCATTGGCCAAGAACCCCTTTTCACTTGGGAAGTTGGGTTAATAGAAGAGTTGTTAGTATGCTTACAAGGTTTTTTTTT
>Ga0315914_1004393_pt1 | contig 21109 bp, 7 predicted proteins | sample MpolenodulesMG_FD_203920 | JGI IMG/M metagenome (GOLD analysis project Ga0315914, IMG submission 203920) | Medicago polymorpha root nodule microbial communities from Los Angeles, California, United States - elongated nodules | ecosystem: Host-associated > Plants > Roots > Nodule | place: USA...
ATGACTGCCACGTCATCAAATTTCGTCCCTTAACCCACTTACGTGGCAGTCATTGAGTGGGTTAAGGGACGAAATTTTAAATGATTAAACTTTGCAAGGGTAAATCGCCATGATTAGCGATTACAGGGACGAAATTTTAAATGGTGCCTATTTGCAAGGACTAAACATACCTTTAAGCCGATTATTTTTTACTAAAAAAAATTACAATAATTTTTATAAACAATGAAATGATATTTTTTCTTATAAAATGATGTTCTATAAAATATAAATATTGACAAATAACTATTTATTACACAAAAAATGATTGTTTATTTATAAAATTATAAAGGAAGAGTACCGATACACCTCACTTTATGAGTGTACCGTAGAAGTTCCCTATTAATTTTGGTGTGCCTTGGCTCAGTTTTTTGTTTGTCTCTCATTGCAATGTCTCTCCCTCGTTATTGGTTCTCATTGGTTATTCAATTTGTCTTGGTTTGGTTTTGTTCAGATTAATTTTGTTCAGTTTAATTTGGCTTCGTTTCGTTTAATTTATTTGGATGTTGGGTGAGTCAAGATAATGTTCACAACTGGTTTGTTTGTTTGGTTGGTGTGTCAAGTGCTCACAATTTAGTTAATTGGTGAGTCATGTGTTCACAATTTGTTTGTGAAGTGTTCTCATTAAACAACAATGTTATATCCCACAAATTTCAAAGCCACAAATTCCACGAAATAGTGTAAATGTAGTTATAATTTTGTATTATTTTAATATTAAAAAAAAATAAAAATGGGACGCTTGGTGGAATACAGGTGGGTGTTATGCTTATTCTTAGTTTTCAGTTTTGCGTAGACTTTGGTTTCGTAGAAAGAAGCATTTCCCTTTATAAAACCCTAACCGTCGTCTTTGTTTTGTTATCGTCTTTGAAACCTAGATTGTTAATAAGACCAACACACCAAAAGTTGAAATGGAGTCGGTAATCATAGTCATGTGCTGGATTCTTTTGTAAGGCTATTTAATATAAACATGATGAAGGGGGTAAGTAGCGCAAGAAATGTTTTCTTCCTTGCACTCATAGTGGGTACATTTTTAATTTGATATATTGTTTTTGTTTTATCTTTAAAAAAAAATTAACTCAAATCCGACTCATTAGATTTGTGAACTAAGTTCAACAAATTAATTACCAAACTAAGTCACAAACTATTTTCGAATATGTTCGCTTCATTATCAACTCTACCTCACACACACGTCAATCATATTAACTTGTATATTAGAGTGTCGTTTACTACTGGCGCACTCCTCTACATTCCATCGATTAACCTTGAACGTGAGATTAGTGCATCTTTCTCAAGAACTTTGGTTCTACTTCAGAAAAAAGTACTCTGTATGTGATTCAAACATATTTGCAAAAATTATTTTCACTCTCGGCTCCTCCCATCACTATTCAACCTCATATTTTTTATCCAAAACAAAATACGAACCATCGCCGGTTGTTTCTTATCTCTCCCTATTTATTTTTCCCTTTCTAATTTGAATAGTTGGCAAACTGGACCACCCTTTGTTGTGTATTACTTTTATTATTCTATAATCACAGTTTAATACATGAATTATAGTTGTTCAAATAAAATCATTTTAAATGAATTTTTTCACACTTACTACAAATCTTAACTATTTGTGAACTACATAAATAAATATTTCTGAGGGAACTACATAGATATATATTATTTATAGAACAGCACATCTGTTTTTATCAATTAGAAATCCATATACCTTTAGCAACACGCATCATTACTCACTCTAGTTTGTCTTTTATGGTTGCTGCATACACTAGCCATACGTTAAAATGACCTCACAATTGTAAGAACTAAATTTTGAGGGGAAACAATGACAAGACACGTGCTATTATTATATATATAATAGATAAATAAATAATAATAATAATTACAACAACAACATCAACGTGTTTTTTGAGAGGAAAACAACAATGTGTTGTTTATCAATAAATAAATAATAATGTGTCACTTTTTTCATAAATATATAACAAAGGTTAATAAAGTGTTTGGTATTTGTAAATATCTTAAATTTTGTATTTAGTCTTTTAAAAATTTTAATCAAGTTTTGACTCATCAAATGTTTTCGGTTCAACTTTTGCTCCCTTTTTTTTAAGTTAATTCATATGCATTTTTTACATTTTTGAATAATTTTTTTTATCAAGTCGTCTAATGACTATATATTCTTTTTTTAGGAAGCCTAGTGGCTAGATATTCATCACATAAAATGAATAAATGGGGACGTTCGGTGTTAAACTCGAATCCCAGTATATTACATACAATGTCCCTTCAAATGAGATAAGCTCACTCAGACACATTTTTTAGGCTAGGGTATGCTCGGCAGGGACTAGAAAGGAACATTTAGTAAAGGCAGTGCTTAGGGGCTGTTATTAGTTGTTGCTTTTTTATTTACTTTGTTGCATATATTAGCATCATGGTTACCTTCTTTAGGTTAGTGTGGAGCTTTTTTTCTTCGGTGAGGTGGCTTTTGGTGTTCTGTTTATATGCGGTATTTTTTTGTATGTTTCGCTCTTTTCTTTTTTATCCACGAGCGGTACTGCTTTTTGTACAAATCGTCATGAATAATATTAGCTGATTAAAAAAAAAACTCACTAAAATTTAGAATTTTTTAACAAAATATGAAGTGAATATGAATTTTTAAGTACTAATAACTTCAAAATTCATATTTAATTCATTCCTTGTTAGAAAAATAAACTTTTGCATGAGGGTTTATATAAAGTACGAAACATGCATTTAGGGTGAAAGGAAAATGTCTCAACGCAACACCTCAGTCCAAGATAGGAAAGTTTTTCATGCTCAAAGATTGCTTACAAATGTATTTATATTTACTTACATCCAAGTGCACTAGTTTGTTCGAATACTATTTGTCTTTACATTTATAATAAGCGAAATTACACTTGTCGTTCCTTAACTTAATTTCATGTATTCATTTGATCCTTTATATTTTTCATTATAATTTTGTCCTTTTGGTCCATTTGCATATGAATTTTCAACCTTCAAATCTATGATTCATATGCAAACATAGATGAAAGGTCATATATTGATAATCCATAAGAGAGAAAAAAAAATCAAGGATTAGAAGCTTGAAAATCCATATGTAAATCAACCAAAAGAACAAAAAAAAAAAGGTGAAGTTAAAATCTACTCTTTAGTTTAGAAACAAAATGTTAACTAAGAAGTTGTTGACCAAAAAATTAAATCTATCAGCAATCAAGCAAATTGTGAGTTGGTGAAACCTTTTGTTGAGAAACAGGTGAAGAAGGTGGTTAGAGAGTGTGATGGCTATGAAAGTCTTTGATCAGATGGTATCAATTTTGGTGTTCTAAAATACTTTTGGTCATAATTCAAAGATGATTTTTGAGATTTATGGACGAGATCCATTAGAATGGAAGATTAGAAAAAAGGTTAAATTGTATGTTTGTTTCTTTGATCCCTAAAGATGTTAGTCCTTAAAGGTTGTTTGATTTTAGGCTCATCTCTGTAGTTAGGAGTATGTATTAAGTGTTAGATAAAGTTTTCGTTAATTTTCTGAAGATAGTTATTGGTAATGTAATTTCTAACATTCAATTTGCGTTTGTGAAGGGGAGGAAAATTTTAGATGGTATTCTTATTGTTAATGAGGTTGGTGATGAAGTGAAAAGATGAAGAAAGATCTTGTTTTGTTTAACGTGGATTTTTAGGTGTATTGCTTATGTGGAGTGGGGTATCTTGATGTGATGATGGCTAAAATGAATTTTCATGAACGTAAGTTTGGAAATTGCTTGTGTTAGTAATTGGCAGTCAAATGGATGTGTTTAAGTTGAGTAGGAGATTGAGACAATTGCTTTTGTGATAGTAAATGGCAGTCGAATGAAAATTTCTTGTTTATGATATTGTTGTTGAAGGGATGAATGTTATGTTGAATGCCTTAGTTGAAGCTAGTCTTTTTTCTATTTATAAAAAAACCATTTGAAGGTGTGTAGTCTCTCATCTTCAATTTCCGATGATATACCGATTTTAGGTGAAAAGAATTTGGGGAATATCATGGCCCTGAAATACAATTTTATCTTCTTTGAGCTCATTTAAGGATTTAAAGTTATATTTCATAAATATTGGCCTCCCTATAAGAGGTAATGCTCAACGGTTATGTTGGTCAAAATCCCTTTTTAAATCTTGGCCTCCTTATTGGAGGTAAAGCTCAGCGGTTATGTTTTTGGTATCCTCTGCTTGATCGAATTAAGAAAAAATTGTCTGGGTGAAAGAGCAGAAATCTTTTGTAGGGAGGTCGACTGGTTCTCTTAAAATTTGTCTTACCCTCGTTATTCGTCTACTTTCTTTTCTTTTTTAAGGTCCCTGCAAGTACAATCACCTTTTTGGTTAGACACATGGCTGGATGGGGGACCTTTATGTTTAAGATTTACTAGGTTGATTGAGTTAGCTAAAAATCAATTTGTGTTTGTTATGAGAATGTGTAGTTTAGGTTGGGGTATTGAGGGCGTTGGGTGCAAGCGGCGTAGGAGGCTTCATGCCTGGGACGAGGAGAAGTTAGGCAAGTGTTTTTCCTTGTTGTATAATACTTTTTTTTTGCAGTTAAACAAACCATGTGCATGTGATTGACAACTTGATACAGGTTTAGGTTATTTAGTTAAAGGTGTTTGTCAAAAGTTAGCTCATGTGAATTTGGAGATGTCATCTTCGATTATAGATATCATGCGGAACAAGGAAGCTCCTTTGAAGGTGGAGGTGTTTTATTGGTGTCTTTTGCAAAGTAGAATCTCAAATATGGACAATATGTCATCGTGAAATTTTACATGACATTTCTCGTCTTTGCTTAGGAGGTTGTCAGTCAGATGAATCTGTTAACCGTTTGTTTTTTATATTATTTTTTATTGGTTTGATAAAATCTGGGTTCTAATTTTAAATTGGCTAGATATTAATAGTGTTCTCTCTAATTCTCCTTTTGCTCATGCCACTCAGTGTGGTGGTACGGGTTTTATGCTCTATAGAGATACAATAAAGTTTTTATCTTTTTTGGCTTGCTTGTGTTTAGAGTATTTGTAAGGAGAGAAATGCTTGAGTCTCCTTTTACATGTTTGACGGATAAATTCCTTAATTTATCTTGGAATGTCCACCTTGTGATTACCAATTTGGCTTTGTGACACCTGTGTATATGAATTTTGTTTGATGCGACTTCATGCACATCTTATACTGAAATGGTGAATATTTTTGTTAATTTCATTTTGACTTCTTAAAAAAAAAAAAAAAAAAACTGAAACATTTGGATGATATGAAGAGATACATTTCTTATAGTTGATACCTTCAAAATGCTCTAGCATTAGAACTCTTACATAAAAGTTTTTCCTTTTTCTAAAATCACATCACCTTACTCGTTGATTTGTACTTAATATATAGAGACACATACAAAGAGGGATTAACATCTAGAAGAAGAAAAAAACCACACCAAAATTAAACGAGGGGTAACAATCCCAAACATTTCAGCAAGAACCAACTGAATAGTAACCATCGGACACAATTCATAAAAAGTCAAAGGAAATTTAACTTATCCATCAACACAATTGTTAACCTCACAGTAAGAAAATTGAATTTTGGCTTTCCAGTCTAAATAAAGAAGCTGACAAATCTGATGACTAAGACTCCAACAACAAGAGATACTCCACACATAATATATTTTTTAATAATCAAAAGAATTATATCAAATTACTATAAGAGGTACTCCATGTCCCCTTAAAAAAAAAAGTTACTCCAAGTCAAATACAACATCACAATATAAGTTAAAAAAAAATCCTTTGTATTTCTAAAAAATGATTTCTTTTTTGAAAATTTACTTAAAAATAGTGTAAGTTATTTCAAACTCATTTGTTTTTTTTTTATAAGATTCAAACTCATTTGTTATAAGTTAAAAAAGCGATTTTAATATTCACTAACTTAAATACTCATTGTTACACAATAAAAATGACATTTTTTCTTTCAAAAAGACATATTTCAAGAATGATTTTCATGAAAGGCTATTTATTATAGATTTTTATTTTAGAGATTTTTAAAATTTTATTATCCAAAAAAAAACTAACAAAATATTAAAATATTTACAATGATATTTTAAGATATGTGTTATTCAACGAATTTTTTATTTAAAGGTTTCTTTAAATAAAATCTTTGTTATCCCGTGAACATAGCTCAGTTGGTAGGACAATGCATTATTATATGTAGGGGCCGGAATGCGAACCATGAATATCCCACTTATTCACCTTATAAGGTGAATTCTAACCACTAGGATGTACAAACAAAAAATTATTTATTAAAAACATTATAGCAAAAATATTTTACACTATAAAAATCCATTTTAAAGAAAAGTTGTAGCAAACTGGCTCATAATATTATTCATCCCCTCATGATTTTACATTTTTTTTTTACCCATTCTCCTCGTGAATTTAATTCGTTGCTAGTTCAACCAAAGATATTTTCAAAGCTCTAACTTTTTTTGACAAAGGCTATGACTTTTTATACATAACAGTTGTATAGTAGATGAATATACATATACATGCCGTAGAAGCATGTCTTTCCAAACATGCTAAGTTTTGACGGGAATCTATCTTATTCTCCTGAATAATTTTATATTTATTAACTTAAAAATTAAAAATAATTAAGATATAGAGTGAAAACAATGATGTGCATGATATATCTGCCTAACTCAAGTTAATTCTATAAACAAAACTGATCCTGTCACAAGTCACGACATATCAAAAGTGAAGTAAGTACAATGTGTGAGATCACATTCAAACACTTGGGTTGTTGATGTTTCATTTTCTTCAAAACGAAAGATGGAAGCTGGATTTTCTTCTTTCTTTTTGACTCAAAAAAATTTAAAAATGTTTATAATTCATTAAAAACTTGTTAAATATGCTTCTAATATGGACTTAAAAAAAAGTTCTTAAGATGAAAAATTTTGCAATTTTTTGTATAGTATCACATCCTTATTTTTGTTTTATATTTTACAAAATTCATTATATTTAACTAAAAGTGGCAATGATCCATGATTTAACCCTTATTTAGATCATACATATTAGAAGGACCCGTTACATAAATTATATCTAAAGAATTTTAGATTAAAAAAAACAATTTACTAGACCAAAAAAAAACAAAAAATAAATATATTTTTCATTTAAATATTTTACTTTTTCTGACCCTAATAAGCATTAGAAAATAGGCTTAAATATGTTTATTGGTCCACGTGATTAGTTTTCTTTAATGAACAAAAATGATTTTTTAATTATTCTTTAAAAGCTTCAATTTTATTTTATTCTTTAAAAACGTAAAAGAAAAAATTCTTTATAAATTATTATTTTTTATAATTATTCTCAATAAAAATAGTGAACAAAATAATAATATAACATAATAATATCATTGAAAGTTTTTTTTTAAAAAAAAGGTCCAGGGACCAATACTAAAATGTAGAGACCAATATCAAAAAGTACTGAATTTGTATGGACTAATGGTATTTTAAGTCAAAAAATAATAATAAAAAAGTTCGAATATTTTTTTGTCTTTTAGTGTGCCACGTGGCATGAAATGATTGGTCCATGTGGCACACCGTTAGTTTTTGATTTTTTTTTAACTTGGACTTAACAGAAGGACTAATAGCAAAACTTTTACAAAGCGCATGAATCAATGTCAAACAAAAAAAAGTGCAGGGATCAATGCCAAAATATGGTACAAATGCAGGGACCAATGACATATTTAAGCCTAGAAAATATGTCTAATCAATTATTCGGAAAAATATGTTTGTCTCTGTGAGTTTAACTCAGTTGGTAAAAACAATACATAATATATGCATGGTTCGGAGTTTGAACCCTGGACACCAAAAAAAAAGAATAAGAAAAATATGTTTAATGGGTCGACTTATTGGATTTACGTGTTATGCTAACAAATTAACCTATCTTCTTTCTAATAAAAATGGTGGAAAAATGTAACCAAAAAAATTGGTGGAAAATTTATATAATAACAATGACATTAATGATTAATTATATTACGATTGTTTCGGAGGGATCCAAACATTATCGATTAAAATTTAAAAGTCAAACTCTAACAATTAATCTGACACCATTCAAATGGTTAACATAGCTTAAAACAATAACTTAATACATGTTTATAAACAAAAATATTTTAACTGCACTATTTAAAATATAATATTGAGTTATCCGTCATGTTAACAAGTGATCTAATAATATTGTTTAAAGAATGATGATTGTTTTGAACATTCTCTTTTTATCTCTCTTTCTAATATTCATTCCAAAAATACTTATATAGTCACAAACTCAAATAAATTATCTTTGGGTACACTCACGTATTTACACAAAATTTAAAGAGAAAATAATTAAATAGTGTTAAATGGTTGACTAAATTACTTTTCTTTTAATTTTTTCTATTTGTGTTTGCGCCCAAATATTTTTTATTTGGGTTTGTGACTATGCAACTCATGTAGGTCTTACACTTTGGAAATGAACCCCACATAAAATAGTGAGACCCGCATGAGGTTCATCTAAAAAGAGAGTGTGTTTTAGAGAGTGTTAAAAAGAAAATACTTACAAAATTTTATCTTAAAAATACAAGTCAAACAATGTTATAGTCATAATTACATCATTTTTTTATGTAGAAGACTAAAAGTTGTTTATTTTGAGTCTTTAAACAATACATTTTGAACACTTGTTAGAATTTTTTTTTTAATTATTTACCTGCTGCAACATATCAAATCCAGACGGTTCACCTTGTATTTTTTAGGTGAAACGTTGAAAATTATAATCAAAGAAATTATTACAAAAAATATAGATAATAGTAATGTTACATTAGTTTATTATTATTTTTGAGAAAACGTAACGTAATTTAATTTCATTTAACATGATTGAGATTGATCTTCTATGTAGCTGACTCCATAGTATCTTTGTCTGATTATGTATAAGTCATATCGTGTGTTTTTTTTTTTTTTGGAGTAATAGGAATATCATCATGTGTTGACAATTATAGAAATATATGCTACAAGTTCTTCGGTTCATAATCTATTTTACAAGTTTTCAGGAACCAAATGATGGAACAACTACGAAAAAAGAATATCCCTTCAAAAAAAAAAATCAACCAAAAAAATATACTAAGATAATTATTTTTCTATAAGGTAAAAACTTATTTAAGAAAAAAAGAAACACTAGAGATATAATACAAATAAAGAGATTATCATATTATGTAAATTTTCTATCCCTTGAATGAGTATTATGTAGTTGAGAAATTAAATCATTTCCATAAAACACTCTTCAATTGTGATTGTACGTTTCTGCAAATATTTTACCATTGTCAATTTCTCTTTTTCATTAGTGCATATCTTATATATGCTTAGTTTTTTAACTTCTTTATCCTTCAATATCTCCAAATCACCAGAAACATAATTGGGATTTATATCGAATGTGCACCACCAAGATGGAAGATATCGAATATAGTTTTCTTTTCTCACTATGCATTGTTATGTTGTTTCTCACCAATATGCATAACATGTACCAGAACTTACCCTTCCTCGTGAGTTTAACTCAATTGGTATGGATAATGCATAACATGTACTAGAAGTTACCCACAAATTGTTTCAACAGTAACACTACTAAAAAAGTAAGGAATTCCTTGGTCGCAAAATTTAGTGACGGAATTTGAGAATCGAATCTGAGACCCTGAGGAGGAGGACACTACAATGTTCCAAGCCAATATACCACTAGGCCAACCCAAGTGAGTTCATTAAAAACTTGTTAAATATGCTTCTAATATGGACTTAAAAAAAATTGGTCTTAAGATGAAATCTTTGCAATTTTTTTGTAAAGTATCACATCCTTATTTTTAATTTATATTTTACAAAATTCATTATATTTAACTAAAAGTGGCAATGATCCATCATTAAACCCTTATTTTGATCATGGATATTTGAAGGACCCATTGCATAAATTATATCTAAGGAATTTTAGATAAAATAAAACAATTCATATCATATTAAGATACGTTAAAATTAAGATTATCATTGTCCCCGTGAGTTTAGCTCACTTGGTAAGGGATAATGCATAGTATATGCAGGGGTCGGGGTTTGAATCTCGAATACCCCACTTATTCACTTTTAAGGTAAGGTAAATTTCTCTAACCGTTATGCTACTTGGAAGGAAAAAAAATGATTATCATTGGTATAGCATGTTGGTGTACAATAGTTAGTAATTCACTTAATTTAGCCATATAAATGAGACTTATTTTCTTCTTAAAAAAAAATGAGACTTATTTTCGTTTATTGATAAAAAAAAACAAATCTATTCTTCGTTTAAATTAACATTTTACTTTTGTGACCCTAACATGCATTAGAAAATATGTCTAATCGATTGTTCGGAAAAATGTTTAATGGGTCAACTTATTTGATTTACATGTTATACTAATAAGTTAACCTATCTTCTTTCTAATAAAAATGGTGGAAAATTTACAATAACAATGACATTAATGATTAATTATATTCCAATTGTTTCGGAGGGATCCAAATATTTTACAAAGTCAAACTCTAACAACTAATGTGATGCCTTTTGATGGTTAACATAGCTTAGGGTAATAACTTTATGTTTCCAAATAAAAATATTTTAAGTGCACCGTATAAAATATAGTAGTAATAAATTATAGGTCATGCTAACAAATGTTTTAATGATATTGTTTAAAGAATAGTGAATGTTATGAACACTCTTTTTATATCACTCTCATTAACATTCATTCTCTTATTGATAAAACTCATGTAGGTCTCACACCTTGGAAATAGATCACACATAAAGTGATGAGACTCACATGCGGTTTATCCAATAAGAACGTGAATGTTAGAAAGAATGTTAAAAAGAGAGTACTCGTAACTTTTCTCTTAGGCTTTGTTTGCGAGTTTGGAAGGGAAGGGAAGGAAATGCTTGGGAAAAAAGGAATGAGTAAATGGAAGAAATAGAGAACATTGGAAGGAGGGGCTTTGGAGGGCTTATTTTTCTTCGAAATATAAAACCCTCTTTGGGAGAAGTAAAAAATTGTATTGGAGGAGGGTTTTGGGGGGTTTGGGAGGGTTTATATGAATTCTTCAAATTTAATATATGTTATTACAATATTCTTAATTTTTTTTAGGGATAATATTCCTATAATTAAATATATATTAATCATAAGCATTAATTTATCACTCTCTAAAAAAATACACTTTCAAAAAATGTCAAAGATTTCTCAATTTTCTCCTATATTTCTCTCCTCACAAAGTCTTTCCTTCCTCTCCCTTCCAAACTCCCAAACAAAGCCTTAAAGAATAGTTAAAAAAATATATCTTGAAAATACAAGTCTAACAATGTTATAGTCATAATTACATTTTTTTTTTATGTAAAAGTTTTTTTTTGAACGAATCAAAATGAGATATATTGCAAACCAAATGGTGAAGCCACCCGTACAAGATGTACAAAGGAGGCAACCTGAAAAATATTTTCAGAGGTGTGCAAATGAAATATTTTGTGTCTTTAAACAATGCATCTAGGACACTTGTTAAAATTTTCCTTTTAAATTATTAACCTGCTGCAACATATCAAATCCATACGGTTTACATTGTATTTTTTTAGGTGAAACATTGAAAATTATAATCAATGAAATTATTTAAAAAAAGAAAGAGATAATAGTAATGTTACATTAGTTTATTATTTTTCAGGAGAAAGCGTAACGTAATTTAATTTCATTTAACATGATTGAGATTGATCTTCTATAGTGTCTTTGTCTGGTTATGTATAAGTCATATCATGTGTTTTTTTCTTTGAGAGTAGTATCATGTGCTTTTTACTTTTTTTTCTTTTTGAGAGTAATATGAATATCATGTGTTGACAATTATAGAAATATATATGCTACAAGTTATTCGGTTCATAATCTATTTTACAAGTTTTCAGGAAACAAATGATGGAACAACTACCAAAAAAAATATCCCTAGAAAAAACAACGAAAAATATATACTAAGATAATAATTTTTCTATAAGGTAAAAACTTATCTAAGAAAAAAAAAAGCAGGAGATATAATAAAAATAAAGAGATTATGTTCCCGTGAGTTTAATTCAGTTGATGAGAACAATGCATGATATGATATTTGTAGAGGTCAAGTTTAAACCTCAGATACTCCACTGATTCATCTTAAAGATGAATTACTAGCGACGGGCTGCTTACAAAAAAAAAAAATAGAGATTATCATATTACATAAGTTTTCTATCCCTTTAATGAGTATTATGTAGTTGAGAATGCACCTCGCTATCACAAAGGTCTCTGACTTAAGATTAAATACAAAGTAGTACTTGAATGTGCACTTCTGTTATCAGTTTAGTCTCTGACGTTAAAAACTTTTGTTAATTGTATCGACATGACAAATATTTTGTGCTGAGAAGTTGCATGAGGTCTCATAAGGACTAAAGTGAAAGTAGAAAATAGTCACTTTGACCCCAAAACCTAAAATCAATAACCCCAAATTGAATATCAAATCCCAAATCACTAAATCCCTAAATCTCAGTTAATTTCCTCTTTTGTTCAAAATCAAATCTTCCATTAAACACCAAAATTGAATCACATGATGATGGGTGTTGGTGCAAACTCGTCCTAGCAAAGTGTTGCTCATTCGTTAAGAACTGAGTCATATTCCTCAATGAATTTGTCTAGAGCATATAGAATAAACAAACATAATACATTAAAATGGTCAATAAGGTCACTGACTGTACATACTTATTATCAGTTAGACCTTGTTAGTATATACTTACTATCACTAAGGTCTCTAACAAACCATGAGTATTAATGTTGAAGAGAATGATTTTCCTAACAACAATGACAATTACCATTCTAAAGAACTAAGGAGCCTTATTAATACCAATGATGAAGGTGATGGAAATGGAATGCAAGTTTTCCCTTAGTTTAATTCAAATGCAAAGTTTGGTCAGGTTCACTTGAAGTTAGGAATGACATTTGAAACTTTGGATATATTCAAAGAAGTTGTGAGAAACTGCATTGTATACCATGGAAGAGATATAGTGGTAGAAAAATGACAAACAAATTAAGGTGTGTAGCTATAGGCAAGGATGAAGAATGCAAATCAATGATGCAAAAGTTACGTACTTTTTATAGTAATGACTATTTTTATATGTGCATGTGATGTTGCGACTTTGTGCTTGTAAGTGTTTTCTAATTGATTATAAGTACGCATAGTCAGGGACCTTAATGACTATTTTAATGTTTTCTGTTTGTTTATTCTATAAGTTCAGGACAACTTCATTGAAGAAGATGACCTAGTTCTTGATAAATGAGCAACACTTCATTTGGACGAGTTTGCACCAACACTCATCATCATATGATTCAATTTTGATGCTTAATGGAAGATTTGATTTTGAACAAAAGAGGAAATTATATGAGATTTAGGGATTTGAGGATCAAATTTGAGATTTAGGGATTTGAGAATCAATTTAGGGATATTGATTTTCGGTTCAGGAACCAAAATGACAATTTTTTACTTTCACTTTAATTCTTGTGACAGCTCATGCACCTTGTCTACACAACATTTACCACCTCATCAGTTAACAGAATTTTTTAACATCAAAGAACAAATTGATAACATAAGTGCATATTCATGGAATACTTCGAATTTAATACTGGATCATGGACCCTTATGACAGCGAAGTGCAAAGTCAGAGACTAAAGTGATCATTTATTCTATATATGCTTAGTTTTTTTTAACATATTTATCCTTCAAACTCTTCAATATCTCCAAATCACCAACAACCTTGGGATTTATATCGAATATGCACCACTCCGTGTTGAATATTTTGGATTTACTTTAATTAATTATGAAAATATAAATGAAATATATAGTATTAAATATTTAATGTTATTGTACTTGGTATTTGTATTGGGTTAATTGTGAACGGACCGTGATGGGTTGGACCGTTCTTATTAGTCATCCCATTTGAGAGGTCCCTACCTCCACTGATGAGTATATAATCTAACTATTCCATCACGTTAGACAAATTGAAAAACAAAAGAGCGCTCATCAGTAAGGCGACAAAAGCATCTCTCAACCCTAACCTCCTCTAATGGCTTCTCTAACATGATTTTAATGGTCAATCACCAACCAATTAAATCAGGTACACATCTATTCTATTTTACAATATCCCATAATTTGTATCTATGATTTTGAGTCTCTGTTCAAATATCTTTCACTCCAAAGGTGGAGGATATCCAATATAGTTTTTTTTTTCACTGCATCAGTTCAAGAACATTATGCATATCATTTCTATGTTTGTTTCATAACTTGATTCGCCGCCAAATCTACAGCATGAAGGTCTACTACAACTTACCCATGAACTGTTTACTTGACGATTGATAGCAATATTTTAAAATCCGGACCGGTGATTGACTCGGTCAAGGCACTGGGTCATTGGGTCACTGGTCAGACCGCATGACTATTGATCCGGTCTATATAAAAATATTTATGACCAAAAATTACATCATGAATGAAATTTTGATAAAAAAAATCCTATCATTTTTTTTCTATTTAAAGTTCTTACATTGAAAAATTATATTCACAACGGCAAGTTTGCAAGTTAATTTCTTAACTGCAGCACAATTCAATTTCAAGCTAATTTCAATCCAAACTCAAATGAACTCATACATTAAACAATAATACTGCATATAAAACCTTACAAATAAGTTCTAGCTCAGATTCCATTTTTAAAAGTTAAAACATAGTATGTTCTAAACATTGTTGGAAATCAAAATATAACAGACTTACAAACCCAAGTAAGTTCTAAACATAGTCAACAAAAAACAGAAACACAAATAAGTCATAACAATTCACTAATCAATAAACTATTTATGCTCATGAGTGAAATTGTCATAGTCTTTATATGCCTTGCCTTTTCATTTTTTTTTTTTAAAAAAAATGGTTCGGGTCAGGTGGGTTAAACTGGTTCAGCTGTCCGCCCACTGACCCGGCCAGGTCACAGCGGGTTACAGCAGGTTAATTGCGTATCCGGTCCAGTAGTCTGCCCGAACCGCAGCACCCTCTGGTTCCCGGTCTAATCGGTCCGACCGGCCGGGTTTTAAAACACAGGTTGATAGTACCACTATCGCATGAACGTCTTCAACTTTTGGATTATTATTAATCTGAGGCTTAGATGATTATGATTTATTGCCCTCCAGAACCTCTGCTAATTTTGTAGCGATTTTCTTGAAGATATATTTAGCAATAATTTTCTACTTAGTATCTTTCGTGTGGGCCATTATTGGTTAAGGATCTTTTTCTTTTTTGATAGTGGGTTAAGGACCTAAAAACTGTATTTTTACGAGAAAAATACAGTCGTAAAATGAATTTTTTTAATTTGATAAAAGAAATACTATATTTCCTTCAAAAAAAATACACTATCTTTTCGCAAGAAATTTTTCTTTTAAGGAAATATTTTTTTAGTGTTATAACACATTTTTATTAAATTTAAACACAATATAGTAACATGATGCAATGAAGTGCTTTTTTATCTCTTTGGTTAAGTAGTCTAGTGACTCAGGTTGACACATTTAAATATGGAGAAGGGGGAGTCCAGGGTTCGAACCTCGATCCATGCATAAAAGTGTTGTTGCAGCCGTTGTGTGCAAGTATCAGTTATATGTCTCACATTAGATACAAAAGTGGGGTGGCTCTCTCACTTATGTGGTTGCTCTGCCTAGATGTGGATGGTCCCTAGACTCCCTTCGTGACCCAATTGTGGTATCAGAGTCGAGGTTTGACGAAGGGTTTGACCAACTTCTTGTATCGAAAGTCTTCCTTGCAAGGTGCTGAGGCGGCGAGTTCTGTTGTGAGGGAACCGGAAACGAAAATACAAGCAATTATGTGCAGATGAATGTGGGTGATCCCTCGAGCTCCCGCTGTGACCCAAAAGCATCTACCAACTGAGTTGTACTTATAGGACTATGCAATTTTCGTAAGACATATGACGATTCTAAGACATAAGCATGCATTGATCCTAAGACATATGATGATGCAAGTAAATTTGAATATTGGAATCAAGACATGCAAATTGAACTTATCACCAAATGTGAAACTAGTTGGCTGCATATGGATTTATATTAGTTATTTAATTAGCTTCCATCAATCATTGGTTCCTTCACCAACTTGATGTGCACAATTCTTCTTGCATGATGAATTGCAAGAAGATGTTTAGTTGATCGTTCATTCTTTATCAAAAGCATTGTTTTTTGTTTCACTCTGCTCCTTGTATATGTAGATTATGTGATTTGATGGATATTTGGCAAGTGAACCAAATTCAATCGAAGTAATAATAATTCGTTTCCACAAGGACTGTATTTAACTTCTACTTAGCAATTTCATTATTAAAAAGGATGTAATAAATTTGTATTGATGCCCTAGGCAGTTGAGTTGTTTTGTAACACAAACTGATTAAAAGCAAATAAAGATTGGTTTTTAGAAATTTGAGAGAAGTATGGTTAAGTCCTTCGAATCCACTGAAGTTCTCCTATGGTAATTCGCACTCCTAGTTTAATCAATGATCATCTAATTAAATGATAGATTAACAAAATAATTCTACCCAATCTCTTGACCTAGAATTCTCCCCGCAAGTGACAACCCCTTAATCTCTTAAGTGAATTCAAAATCGTTGGAGGATTTAACAGAACTTTAATCCCTATGTCATAACCTAATAATGATCTATCTCTAGTTTGATTACTTTGGTTAAACTTATTACCTAGGTCAGAGTCAAAATTCAGGGTTAATGGTCATTCGATCTCTAAGATCAATTTGCATATTCATAAAGCTAGGGTTAGTAGTCGATGATAAACATACAAAAAGCATTAAACATAAAGTAATATAAATTAAAACTAGACTTTCATTGATATTCAAAGGAGTTCAACAAATTAGGGTTCCCATGGGATTACATCAGATTCATCTCAGGATTAACCACAAGAGAATTAGTTACTCATAACTAAAGTATAAGCTAACTAACATAAGAAGAAAGGTTCATACATGTAATGGATGATTGACTATTAGCTTTGATGGTTGCCCACCAGATCTCCAAAGTCTCTGCTCCAAAATATGCTTTAGGTCTCAAAATTCGTGAACCCTTATGTCAAAAACGCACTTTTCTATATATAGGCCACTCAAAATCGGCCCCCGAGCCCTTAAAATCGGTGCCCGAATGCACCAAAAATGTGTCCCTAGTCTGTCAAAATCGGGGCCCGAATGGTCTAATTTGGGGCCCGATTTTTTACGAATCAAATTGCTCTTCTGATTCTTTTCAGCTCCAAATCGGCGCCCGAATGCTTCATTTCAGCGTCCGATGGTACTTTTCCTAAACACTTGAATTCTTCCCTTTCTTTGCTTTCAGCTCCCAGAATTACAATGATTTTGACATAAAAATGCATAAAAAATGACTAATAAAAGAGTAATGATAGAGTGTCATCATGATTCTTATTGACAACTTTATATTAGAATTCACTTAAAATAAATTCATCGTACATGATTCCTTCAAATTAATGAGTTAGGTCAGCTTAAATACTTTCTTGGCCTTAAGGTTTCACATTCTAAGCTTGACATCTCTCGGTGTAAGAGGAAATACTACTTGGATTTGCTTTCTGATTTTGGTCTTAAAGGTTCTAAAATTGTTTCCACTCTCTCTAACCCTTCTTCAAAATGACACCATACATCAACAAAATTTATGAGGGCATCCCATACTACAGAAGGTTAGTTGGGAGGTTATTGTATCTCAATACAACAAGGCTAGGCATCACATTCATTACTCAGCAGTTAAGTCAGTTCTTGTCTAAACCTACTCATGCGCTTCATATTTATGCTTTAAAAGTTTAAAGCTATCTTAAAGGTTGATCAAGTTGTGGTTTCTGCTTTACCCGAGATTTATCGATTCAAATCTTATGCTTATCAGATGTTGGTTGGGAACGATGAGTAGATTCCAAAAGGTCAATTTCAGGACATTTTTCCTGGTGAATCCTTGATACTATGGAGGACAAAGAAAGAACTTACAATTTTTAGATCACCATCAGCGGTTGAGTATCGTGTTCTATAAGCTGCAATGTGTGAGTTGCATTGGCTATTGTACGATCAGATATTTGCATGTTTCATGTCTCAAACTACATTTCATCTACTATGATAATCAGGGTGATTTGCACATAGCTGCAGATCTTGTATTTCATGAATGAACCAAACACTTGAAGACATATTGTCACAGTGTTTGAGAGAAATTACAAATCAAAGTCTTGAAGTTACTTTCAATTTTCTCAAGTGACCGTATTGTTGATTTCTTCATGTAACCCCTTCTTCCTCAGCCTTTCAATGTTTTCCGACTTAAATTAGGGATTATAGATATTTACCAACCTGCAACTTGTGAGGAGATATTGTACCATGAGCAAATTGACAATAATAGTTAGTTAATAGCAATTACTTGCATAACAAGTAATCAACATAGTTAGTTAAATATTGATATCATATGGTTGTTAAAATACCATAAGTTAGTGTGTATTGCTATTATGTGTCTAAATAGCTCATGTACATTCAATCATAACTAACCAAATGTGTTGCTTTCATTCAATTATTTCTTTTCAGTTCATAATATCAATGAAGTTTTATATTTTATATATGAGGAGTTGTGATACATTAATTATAGAATATAAAAAAAAAAACTTATTTATTCAACATAATAATAAAAGTATATTTTTACAACACACAATAAAAGTGGGTTTAAATAGATCTTTCGACCCTGCAAATATAGATCATTTGATTTTTTGTCCCTGAAGTTACTAATCCTTCTAATTTATCATTGTAAATATTAATCATTTAAAAAATGGTTCTAATTACATCTGATTAGTAACTTTAGGGACGAAAATTCAAATGACCTATATTTGCAGGAACGAAAGACCTATATAAGCCAACTACATTGCCCAATCATCACTTGCCTCATGGACACCACGTCGCTAATGACAGTCCACCTCAGCAAAGAAAACCTAATTAAGACTAAAAGTCAAATGATTAATATTTACAGTGGCAGATTAGAAGAATTAGTAATTTAGTGACGAAAATTCAAATAGTCTATATTTGCAGAGACGAAAACCCATAAAAGTATTTGGTAATGAATTCCACGTTGCTCATATAAATTTCTCCTTTATTGTAGGCCGTAGGCTGTAGCTGTATACGACTAAAACCATATTCGAGCTGTACAACACATTATTGCTCATGTCAATTACGAATTCAAAACTGTTTTATATTAATTTCTAATTTGGGCTGTGAAATCACCAAAGCCTGAAAAGTATCATTTTCCGTAAATGCATATGTCATAATCAGTTTGACCAAGAGGGTGTATGTGAATGCAAGGAATAAGGATGCCTTTGACCAGTAACCACTGTTTTTGTTTTTGTAGTAATTTTCTTCGAATCGTTGACTGGTAAAACCAAATTGACTCTATCTTTTCTTTTACTTGTTCTTGTGAAAACATAAAAAGGGTATATAGCTATTTCTACATTTTTTTTGTCAAGTAGAACCATAAAATTGATTAATGTTTCGTGAGTTTAATTACTTGGTTTGAACATTGATATATATATATATATATATTGAAATTGGAGTTCACACCCCATACTCTTACTTATTTATTTTTAAAAAGTGAGTTTCTACCACTAAACTACTAAAATATGTTATATAAATATTGAATTCAACTTTTTTTTAACCTTCTAGTTCCCATAATCGAGAAAGATTGGGATGATTTGAAGTTCGATCAGAAAATAAATATAATCTAATAAACAATTGTTCTATCCAAAATACGAACTTAAATTTTCTTAAACAATTCATCTTTGAGTAAAATTCATTAATCACTTGAATTCTTTGGTTAATTGAATTTATTCTTCTATACGATATTTTCGATGTGACATACGTATGAAACAAATTATTGAAATAACTAATTTACTGGTATAAGATGTTTCTTTTTTTTTTATAATCGGTATCACAATGTGAACGCTGAAATTTACAAAGAGTACTCAAATAACAAATTTTTTTTGGGCTACCAATATAGAGTTGTCTTCATCATATTGTTACCAATATAAATGAAAATGTCAACAAAAATAAACGAGAGAATAGACCTGGTGAACTAACTACAGTGTTCCCAATTGTTTATGGTCTTTTAAAGTTAAATAGTACCTTTGTATTTTAGGGGAGGTTTGAGTTAGTGGAGTATCTCACGCTTGATACCGAAGCAATGTAGTTTGATGAGGTGGCGTTTTCTGATAATGACATAGCACGTGTGGACCTTGTCGCCTCTTTGAAGGACATGTGTCAATGGTGCCAAAACTATTACTTTGTCTTAAGATAATTGATAAGGATTAAGATAATTTGATAAGGAAAAAAATAATAAGAATGAAACAATATAAAATAAGTAGTGATGTGATAATAACATAATATTGAGAGAAATGAAATGTTTTTTTAGATGCTAAAATGATATTAAATTAACCAACTGTATTTAGTTACCTTGTATAAGGAGTGTCAGAGAGAAGTAAAGAGCAAATAGTGTTACATCACATACATGTACGATACACCAAAAAGAAATTAAAGGGAATCGTTACAAGAAATTAAGAGGATTTAGCTATCTTATACAGTAGTCAAAAGCAAAGTTGACGTGTTTTGCTTTAAGCCAACCATAAGATTGCGCTTTTATGTTATCTAGCAAGTGGTAGATATTACTATCTTTTTCATTCTTGAATTTCTTTCTTTCCATAAAACCAAAATCGTAGAAAACCAAATTAATTGAATAATGTGAAGGTGAGAAAAACCACAAGAAGGGGGGGGGGGGGTTGAATTGTGTTTTCAAAAACTTTTCTTCCTTACGTTCTGAAGAACTGTTCCCAGGTTCAGAGTTTGAAGTAGTTCAGAGTCTTAGTGCAGCGGATAATAAGTAAGAGAACAGAGAAAGAAAGAACACAAGCAATTATACAGGTTCCTTCCACAAACCGGAAGTAGTCC
>Ga0315914_1004394_pt1 | contig 21107 bp, 11 predicted proteins | sample MpolenodulesMG_FD_203920 | JGI IMG/M metagenome (GOLD analysis project Ga0315914, IMG submission 203920) | Medicago polymorpha root nodule microbial communities from Los Angeles, California, United States - elongated nodules | ecosystem: Host-associated > Plants > Roots > Nodule | place: USA...
AATAATTCACTGGTTCTATGGGATGAGGATATCTTCATAGGAAATCAATTGAATGGCCAAAGATGGTGAAAACTTCAATTTCATGTTTGTTTGTATTTTAACGGAGAGATAACAGTGTCAAAAGAGAATGGAGGTATTTGTTTATTCATTGAGAATTTAAGGGAGGTCATTGTCTATTTTAAAAATAGAAGGGGTGTTTATGTCATTTAAAGAAAACTCAGGGGAGGTGAATGTATTTTTCCCATATAACATATAATTTTGTTGCAAAACAGACATAATGACAAAGTCATAAAGAATTGTTTCCACTTCAATAAAGCTAATTCATATGATCATCAATATATCTATTTTCATAAAACCTATAAAACAAATTAGAGAACAATCTACCTCATTTCATCATTGACTTGTAATCTTTATTGTCAAAACCATCTTCATCATCCTTTCTCTCCTAAGAAACCCAAAAACAAATAGTTCAATCAATCAAATACTAAAAACAAACTAAGAAAAAGTGTAAAAAAAAAAAAAAAAAAAAAAACAAAAACCACGGAAAATTTGTATTGTTACAATTAATAGCCAACCTCTATACTCAAAACTCGACATCCAAGATCAATTGAACTCCACATCAACATAAAAGGACAACCTTAATAACATATAAACTGTCTAATGCTATTCAAAAGTTGTCCAAAAATCTCTAGAAGTGTATATTATCAAAATTCAGTGACTTTAGGTCCATTGTTGTTCAAAACTATACCAAATATCATCATTATTATACCATATCAAATGTACCAAAAAAAGACCAGGAAGTTGTTGTTTATATTTGCCATCAATTTTCAATGTTGAGACATTTTCTCAAACAGTTGGTGAGTGTAAAATTCCACAATAAAAATTCATATGAAATCCAAAAATTAAATTACATGTAAACCATATAAAATGAATATCACAAAAGGAAGTAAATAAATTGGGATTATCTTACCATTAAAGCATGACCACCATCATCAATGCCAGAAATCGCATCTTCCTCCCATGTGCAAAACATGGTTTTCATTTGTAAACAAAAAACATTCAAACAACAGGATCAGAAGCAGAAAATATTAATCAAAATTTATAAACAAAATTAAAAAGTTAACAAAATAGAACATATGAATTACCTTCGCATGAGATGATTGTTATTGAACGGTGGCGAACCGAAATCGTGCATCACCGAGCTAAAGGAGAGAAAATGAAATTAGGGTTCATAAATTTTACAACATAAAAAAAAACCGAAGACAATAATTTTTTATCATGAGGTTATACCTGAGTGAAACTTTCTGCTTCTTGAATTTGTGTTTCCGTATTTCGCTTCTTTCAGGAGGATGAGCAAATAGGGTGTGAGAGGATGAGATAGATTGAAGGTTTAGAAAGAGAAGAAGAAAGAGAGAGTGAACTGAATAAATGAATTGTGAAGGAAGAAGAAGATTTCAGCGAGGGGGAGAGAGAAGAATGGAGGATGAGTGATTCTGAGAGTAGAGAGAAATAAAATGTTAACAGTGAGGAAAAAAAGGAAAGAAATTTGGAAGCAAGAAGAGAGAAAGGTGAGTTGAAACTTGAATGTGATGTTTGTTGGGATAAGAGAAAAAGTAGGAGGGAAAGAAGAATTTGAAAATTTTTGAAATTTGAATTTTGAATTGAAGAGGGAAAATGTGTGACAATGATATTTTATTGTTTGTAGTGTGTGAATGCTTAAAATGGCAAAAATAAAATTAGTTTTTAATGATGATGTGACATGAAGGGGCTTGAGAGATCGCCACATTGGATTGGTGCAAGATTTTTTGCTATTTTTTGCTTCATGTTTGTATTTTATTAAGATTAAGATTAAGATTAAGATAAGATAAGATTAAGATTAAGATTTTGTGTGTTTTGAACCCACAAAGAGTGGGTTCAGATTATAATATTTATTTAGCTCTGAGGGCACAAAACAGTTCAGCTGCGGTCTTCAGCTCTTACTTTTAGATAGGTGTATAGGATTCTCATAACAATGGATTCATGAATGGTGCTCAGATGATTTATGACAATTAATTTAATATTTTACTTAATTAAAAGACTAAAATTGCACCCTTCCAAGTAAGAAAAAGGAAGTCATTTTAAGCTGGTTATTCTAGAATCACTTTGTTGAAAATCTACCACCTTTCAACTTGAGTGGCCTATGTTTGATACTCTGGCACACCGGAAGAAAAAAAAAGAAAGTCATTTGTCACATATGAATCTTTCACTTTCACATAAAGTTGCAACCTTACCTGAATATTCATCAAGTGGACTTCAGCCCTCTTTGTTCAAAAAATAAAAATAAAACATACTCCATTCTTCAAGTAAATTATCTCTCAACTATCTTTTATTTATAATATAGATTTAAATATGTTTTTACTTCATATAGTGTAATGTATTAATTTTTTACTCTTAGTTTCTACAACTTTTTTCCTTTTGAAATGGTCTTTGTATTTTTTTTTTTATTTCCCATTAATTTGTTTTAATCCATACAATATTCAATTTTTTTTTTTGTGAAATACAATTTACAAATTCTGTTTTACCCCATAAAATATTGTCTCTACGATAAATTCGGCCGAACCTAACCTAAAATACTGGATCATTATGCCGGTCTATTTGGTCGAGCCGAAACTCACAACTCTATTGAGAATGCCAATATAAACTTTTGTTTTAAGAGAATGAATTCGAGAGTTATGACATTTTCTATATAAAAAAAAGAAGAGAGTATGATATATTGGAAGAGTAGAATGAAAATTATAAGTTTTCCGTTTGATGTTTAAGTAGGAAAATGAGTTGTAGAATTTATTAGTTTTTTTATTCTTTCTTTTAAATAAGATAAGATAAGAAGGTGCAATTGTGACTAGAGTGTCTTTACGACTTAGTCTACATTAGACTCGGATCATTATTTTTTTTTAAATAAAGATACAAGCCATTTTTTTAATTATTTTTTCTTGATTTTTGTTTAAATAACCTTTTTTTTTTACCAAACTACTATACTTTTAGAAAAATAACCTCTTTTAAAAAGTAGATTATATTTTTTTAATACGTGATCTGTGAATACTGTTTAAACCGAAGTTTGTTCTGACTCTATTGAGTTTCGAGAGTCTAACTCAACTAAACTTTAGTTTATAAAAAATGGCTAATAGATCATATTAAACTTTTTTGAAAAGACCAAATTGAAGCTTAAAAATGCACTTAAATTAAATATATAGTATCTTTGAAGAACTTCCAAAATAAAAAACTTGCAATGGTTTGTAGTTTCAATATTAGGAAAGTATTAAGATAATTTTTTTTTAAAATACATTGATAATGATTAGTGTCGAGATAATTCAGATGCGTATCTCAGAATTGAATTTGTTCGACATTAATAGTTTGTTTGCTTTTGATGTTTTTTATTTTCATTTTTACTGATAAATAAATATTAGAGAATGCACTGTTGAAAATTTTGAAGCTATGGGCAGTAGCGGTGGCTCTGGTCAGCTGTCTAGTCCAACAGGTTATCACTCGTTCACATTAGAAATGGGAAGTGAACGCCATTACAGGGAAGGAACTGTGCCTCTAGGATTTTGAGGTGTTCGGATCATCTCCTTCAGATTACAAAAGGAGGGATGATAGAGAATAGAGAATTGAAGGGCAGAGAAGAGAGAAAAGAAGAGATATGATATAGAGTGAAGGAGAGGATCTAGTCCCATTTTTTGAGTTTGGACATTAAAATACCTGTCTACTTCCATACGTAAATAAGAGGATATTTATGTAATTTTCTATTTAAACAAAAAAAACAGTTTTTTTTTAGATAAAGATAAAGAAAAATAATCACAAAATCATTTTCATTTTCATGTCAACATTGGTGTATTCATGATATGTTACGGAAAACTTTTTCTTTGCACGATGAATGTATCCAACTCATTGGAGCCGCCTCCCTTCTGATAGTACTCTCAAACTCAATGCCGGTGTCAGTTTTCTAGAAAGCTATCATTGCTTAGATACTGGTGGTGTTGTTTGTAACCATGGTGGAGGTTGGATAGTTGGTTTTTCTTACTATGAAGTTGGAGGTGATGCGTTGTTGGCTGAGTTGTGTGCTATCCAAATGAGTCTTGATTTTTGTCATAAAGACTATTATTGAGTGTGATTGCTGGGAAGTAGTTGCGCTATTTGGTGCATGTTCTTAAGAAACAAAATACGTGTGCATATTTTATAGGTAAGGAGAGATCACATTAAAGGTGCTATGTTCACTGGAACTGTTCCCATCTGACATAGAATCTTTCATTAACTTAATTAATTGCTGCTTTTATTTGCCTTTGTCATAAATATTCTTATGACAATTCTTCCAAATTTTTTTTTTTTATGACAAAGTTTTTTCCAAAAAGAAAATTCAACGTTAACGTTTACTGTTTTAAAATTAAATTTTTTTTTATCAAGTAGTTTAGTGGTTAGAATTCACCTTTTTCAAGGTGAATAAGTGGAGTATCCGGGTTCGAACCCCGACCTCTACATATAATAATGCATTAATGCATGTCCCTGTCAACTGAGTTATGCTCACGAAAAACTTTTAAAATCAATTCTAGAAGGGTTAAACATGGTTTGACACAAATTGAAATGTTTGGCTTTTTATCAAAGCAAATCGATTCTAGGTGTAGTTTTTATTAGCTTATGTGATTCACTAAAATCAATTCTCAACTTTTCTAGCAAAATAATCCTTCCACGAACAAGTGAATGAGTTTTAGTAACACTCCAAATTTAATTTAATACTTTTCTATAAAACATTTATTTATTTTAAATTTGGTATTCGACTTAAAAACCAACTAATAATCTAAAGGATTAATCCCATAACCGAATTGCGGAAACCCAATAAAATCATAGCAAAATTCTGCATGGACTAGCTCAATGTTGGAATTGTTGACATTTAAAATATTCAAACATGAGATGTAGAGAGGAACACACTCCTAAGTATTACATCTTCAGGACCAAATCAACTCACGGTTACAAAAACATTATCTTTTTCATGAAGAAATTATGATTAGAATTAATTTGATTTTGATTAAAAATTTAAAATTATAGACATGAATAATATATATTTTACACTTTTATATTATAAGAAATTATATTTTTTTTCCCTCGATAATACCAACAAAATATCTTTTAAAAAAAAAAACATAATAAATATATATGATTTTTTTATCGATACAAACAAAATATCGTTATCAAATTTGTTTGAGTATAATTAGACGGAAAAAAAGTCGGCCAAAACAAGTATTTAAAGCACTTTGGTTGACCGGGGCATTGGGTGTCTTCGTTATTGTGGATTGCTCGGTGCAACACACTCGCATAGCCTCCAGGCTGCATAAACGTTACTCTCCTTGTCTGTCATACTTCATAGCAAAATAGTCCTTCCACACACAGTACACACACCTCTCCCCTTTACTTTCTTCTTCATTGCAGAACATGGAGAAGTTTGGCCTATAACGATCAATTATGATCCTTTACTTTATTTTAATTTCTATCTAATATGAATTTAGCTAAATCATAATTTCTATAATTATGATTCAATTACTAGATTTTTTTAGGGTTTAATATGTTGTCTGTAATAATTGATTAATTTATGTTCTACACAATTACCATTCAATATTTCCAGGATAATGGCAAACAGTGATTCAGCTAACAATGTGGAAGAGCAGTCTGAGGAAGTTAATCTGAAAATTGGATACAATCGTGGTAAGGTTTATATTTTTCACTATGGTATATGTTTGTTGACTTTTGAATAGGACTCTCTGGTTCTCAATTTGTTATGTTTTAGCTGCAGCTGTGTAAGATACTATTTGTTTAATACATGATATTGGTGATACAAGTTTTACATTTTTCAATATATGTCTGTTGAATTTTGAGTAGGACTATGGTTCTTAATTTATGTTTTAGCTGTAGCTGTGCAAAAGCACTATTGTTTGACACATGATACTAGTGATTTTGGTGTTACAAGTTTTATATTTTTCACTGCTGTATATGTCTGTCGAGTTTTGGTATTATTGCAAAAGTTTACGTCGATCGGTCATTACCGTATATAATCTGACAAGTATATATTAGAAGAGATTTAAGTATATACGAGTTGAAGATGTTTCATACGTAAATACTTGTCATTGTCATTACAATATTAAGTATATATTAGAAGAGATTTAACATATACAAAGTGAAGATAGGAAAATGGGGTAATAAATATTTTATGCTGATCTAGATTTTTGTTTGGGGAAAATGGGGTAATAAATAACTAAAAAATAAAATATCAAATAAACAATAAAATATCTTATGTTCCTAAAATAACTAAAAAAACATGTTTAGAAATCACCTAACACTGTTTTATTGTTGTGAACTTCCTTGGGATGTGTTTAATATCATTTCCAAAACATTAGATTTTGACGATCTCTTTCAGTTTGCCTTTGTGTCTTTTTATTGGAGAAATTTACTTGTATCGCAAGAACCGTTACTTCTTCAAGTTTTGTATAATCATCATGAGGAATCATATTCCTTTATTAGCTTGCCCGACCAAAAGATTTATTTCTTGAAAATGATGAACTTCATCAGCTATGTCTATGTTACGTCTTCTAGCGGATATTTTATCATGGTAGGATTTAAAAATTCATTTTTGCTAATCAATCCATTTACAAGGATAAAGAAGGTAATCACTGCCTCCACCTTTGAAGTTGTTCCTGATATGTTTGATAACCATGCCTTGCTTGATTTTGACAAATACTCTGAGGAATTTGTCTTGGTAGTTTCATGCAAAAATTCTAGGAGATTGCATGTCTATCAATCTCGAAATTGTGGTTGGGTTGCTTATTCCACAATGGGAAATCTAGGGAGGGTTGTTGACTTTGTGGTTTTGCATAATATAATATAGGTTGTCACTGACAAGGCCAACATAGGGGTACTCAGCTTGAATTCTGCAAACATTAAATTTCTAAAACTGAAGAGTATTCCCGATATAACTAACTTAAACCTTAGATTGGTTAACTGTGATGAGCAACTTTTGGTGGTTGATTTATCGTGCAAGAAAATGAGGAATATGTACAAGATAGACTTCTCAACCATGAATTATGTCAAACTGAAAACTTTGGGCAACATTGCATTATTTTATGCTGGGAAGAGAAACTGTTATGCATTGAGCAACCCTAATAAGTGGGGATATGAGAGTAACTCTTTGTATGTCATCAATCTTTCAACATATACACACATCAATCTTTCAACATATACACAATGTAGTGTGTATTCAGGGGATGGTAAAAAATTGCATAAATGTATTACGCTTCCAGCTCCTCGTGGAACATTTTCTAGCATGTTGGATTGGTGTTTTAGACATCTACAATATGAGGTAGATTATTCTCTAGTTGAGTAACTTTCATATTGTAGACTATGTTACTTGTCGTTTTGTGTTAAGTAGGAAAAACTTGCAATGTTTTATTGTTTTCAATACTAGGAAAGTATTGAGATTGAAGAAAGAATTGAATTCAGATGTGTATCAGAACTGAATGGGTTGGCCATTTGTAGTTTGTTTATTTTTGGTGTTTTTAATTTTTACTTTTACGGATAAAATAAATATAAAAAAATGCACTGCAAAATTTTGAAGCTAGTAGCAGTAGAGGCGGTTATGCTCAGCTGTCTAGTATTAGAAATGGAAATTGAACGCCATTCTTCTAATCATTATAGGGTCAGTGACAGCATGATTTGTTTTTACATTTAGATTATAGATTGTATGTTTATGGAAGCTAGCATTTTCTATATTGTCATATCAAATGTACAGATTTTGATTCTTTTTTATTTTTGGATTTTACGTACTAGGAAGGAGAGTATGATCGTTTTAGCTGAGTTTTGTTGGCCCCTTATCTTACTATATGTTGCAACTGCTGAAAAATAAGGTTTTAGGTGTATGCCGTAGTACCAATATCACATTATATTAATATTCAAATCAGCAATTTAAAAAATGTGTGGATTCTTTTTTTTTTTTGGGGGGTCAAATCTCCTTATGGGTTCTTATTTGTTTGAACTTCAATTCAAATAAGGAACCATTCTTTGGTTATTATTTAAATGATATTTTTTGCTTGCTTTCATTTTCGGATTTGAATATTGGCATATGATTCCAAAAAAAAAAGAAACACAAACAAATGAAAAACAAAGTAAATTGTTATTTTTGAATTGGTGCCAAGAAAGTTGATGACATTCAATATGAACAAAAGCACTTGCATATTTGTAATAATATCTTAATATAAGGCACTAACATATCTGTACAACAAGAAGTATGAGACACAAGAAATGAAAGCGGGAACAAGAAACAACATTCTCTTTGGCATAGTTTGGAAGCTCTTGGGTCCTTCTTCCATGATAGGCTCCAACCTTGGAAATTTAGAAGAACATTTTTAGGGGTTATGATGAGAGCAGGAGCTACCTCGCCACAATTTTGAATGCCTCTCATTTCAATCTTCACCATCTTCCTTGCCATTTAATTAATCAATCTTAATCACAAGTTGTAATTAACCAAATTAACCCTTATATTTTCCTTGAAATGGTTTAGAGAGAATAGCCCATATACGACTATTTATATATTTTGGGGCAGTGAATATTTGGTTGGCAAAGCCATGAGAGTCATTGGTTGAAATCAGTGACAACTCATATAATTAGTGCTTGAATATGTCTTTGTTTGGATCGAAATGGATTTCACAGCGATCACAACAGCAAAGCATTTTATGACCATTCTAGAAGCAGTGTAAAAATAGCAAAATGATGTGTACACTTTGACTTAAGGAAACATTCTAGATTAGGATATTATTATTATTTAAAAAAAGTGTTAGAGTCACACCCTTTAACACAATCTCTCACAGTCTAATAAATTGGATTTATTTTATGTGTCGCCTTTACATATTAGCTTTCGATTCACATTGCTATTGATTCATTAGACAGTTTTCTTGTGTGACAAGCTACCAAATAGAACTTAGAATTCTCTACTTGTTAGCCTACAATGGTTAGCTTGTGTATCACTGCTTGTATAAATAACCGTCTTATTCTCTTTTCTAATAATGAAACCATCACATTTCATTCATCTTTTCTCAATTCATAAGAATGATATTGTAAACCGTCATTTTTGTAATTGTGCTTTCAATGGGTTGTATTTACAAGTAATATTTTATTTTAAAAGAATATTCAAGCAAGCTAATCTTCTACAATCTCATAACAAGTCTAATTTTTGCTTTCTGGTCATTTAAGCTCTTGAAGTACCAATGCTAGGCAGCATGTGGAACTTTAAACTTTATCTTGAGAACAATTTTTGAAGGTTCATTTGTTTCCCATGTTAAGGAATTTAAAAGTAGAGTTTTGAGTTGAAAAAATAATATTTTGATTTTTGAGAAGTTGAATGCACGACTTTTAAGATAAATATTTCTACCTTTAGTTCATTAACATGTGCCTTATGTTAGCATTTGCCTTAAAATAACCGTAATTTACAGAAACTTAACAGGTTTGGGTTGATAACACTAAACCACAATTCTAGTTTTCTTAAATTTGTTAATGTTTCCACACAAAAGGTAAGTTGAAAATATAATTTTCCCTCGTGCTTTTGACATATTGTTGTAGAAAATGCTACGAAGACCTGCAGAACAAAAACAATGAGATAGATCTGAGACGTGCTGAACGCACTGTCCTCAAGGATTTTCCGCGTGTAAAACGCTAACCCTTCCAAGATTTAACAGACCCAGGAAGAAAAAGGAAGTGAGAAAGTGATATATTTTGTTTTGTATGTGAGTTGTGTTATCAGGTTTATATGTAGTGTCTATGTGCTCCTCAAAACAATTATTATATAGGCTATTTTTAAAATTAACCGTTGAGCACAATAAACATGTGGGATATACATGTACTACTCTGCTTTGAAAACCAATTCTTGGCATAAAAATAGGGATACTATTCAGCCAACTTGTTGAACACGTTTTGAGAGGAGGAAGTCAAAATAGTTGCTAAAATTATGCCAACATATTATACATAAGGTGAAAACCTGTTTATATGCTTTGATGACTCAGAGAGATTAAAGGAATGGTTTGTTAGCATATAAACGGTCAAAAGAAATAACTTGAGTAATTAATTAATAATTATGATCAACTGAAAAATATTTTTCACTTATTCTAAGTAATGTTTATATTTGAACTTTTGAAATATAAGCAAATATTTACAACACTTTTGACATATGAACATCACTGTCTCGCTATGGCTTTATTCAGCCTTTAGGAGTTCATCATACTAATGCTAAAATTAGATATTGGTTAGAATTAGTAAGGCTTCTTGCGCTGCTTGTAAATCTGCTTTGAGTTTGGAATCACGTGTTTAGAGATTTCCAACATGTGCATGTGTCTTCTGAACTTTCCTCAAAATCATGTGTTTAGAGATTTCTCTATGTAATTAATCTTGCTGAGAAGAAAAAAAAAAGGGATGTCTGCTATGCTTGCTCATTCAAGTTCGTTAAGATCTAGACTCTTGAGTTGCTGCTATGGCGTAGTTGAATCATCTTGATAGTGTTTGCATAGTCTTCTCCATGACTTGTTTTTCTGTTATATTACCATTGTTATTCTTCGGTTTATTGACCAATGTATCTATTTCTAAAAAATCATGAATACTTTTCTCTTTGAAAAATTCAATCGGCTCAAATTGTTGTTTTAAGTCTTGCAACCTTTTTCTTTAAATTGGATTTGTTCCATGTGTTTTGAGCATAATTTCCCAAGCTTGCTTTGCTATTATAGCATGGAAACTTTTTGCTTCAGGGGTTCGTTTTTTCTGGTTTTCCTTGCAGTAGGTTTTGCAGGAATTTGGTGTTAGGGACAATTTTTGATGTCTTTTTTAGTAGGTTGAAGCAGGGGTGTGGGGCTTATTTTCTTGCTTTGTTTCTTGGGAAGATTAGCTTTTATGTTAGAGGTTCCTTTTGTTGTTTTGTTACTGGTTTTGCTTTTGTATTATAGAGGAGCTTTTATGGTTTAGCTTTTATGTTTCTCATGTCTATTAATGAAATGAAATGAAATAACCTTGGCTCTTTGATCACATGCATAAAACCTTCCTTATAAACGAAGATTAAAATATGAGATCATTCGCAATTCTTATCACCCTAACGTGTGTTCCGAAATGGTGTGAGCTAAACAAGACATAAAAGTAAAGTAAAACATAAAAGGATAAATTTTGTAAAAATCTTGTTCGATAGATCTTGTGTGTTATGAAAAATAAAGAAGTGTAGTGTTTATAAGCAAACACTAATTTTATTGGCCAAAATAATGTGGCCTACCCAGTTTAGCCTTGCTCGGCTAATTTCGCAAGGACAGGTAGTGTTTGATTTCTTCTGTTGATGCAGTATGTGGTGTCTCACACATGTTTTACTTGATATTCCCTCTTTCTCGGCATTTCTTGTTTCCTTTATCCCCACACATGTGTTGCCTCGTCAAAACGTGCATCTGATACTCCACGGAATTAATTATGTAATTTAAAAAAAATATTTTATCGAATAATTATATGATACTCCAGAGGTACACAAGGATACCTCTAAGATACTTCTTCCCAATACGTATTCTAGAAAAAGATGTAGGGTAAAAAAAGTGAGACGATGTTGTAAAAATTCAGTAGAGATGTATATGATTCAATTTTAGATATGCATCAATATAATTTTTTATCAATGAACCACTTAAAATTATACTTCTTGTTAATGAAGGTAACGAGAGGGAGGTGATTCAGTTAATCAACATCATATAAAATTTGTGTTGAGTTCTTTTAATAATGTTTTTCTCGATATCCCAACATATGAAAATATAATATGGTTTATAAGAAAACATTACATTTTTTTATTCTGAGCATATGTATTATTTTTTAAAAATTGTGACTTTTATAATAATCTAATAATGAAGAGTAATCAATGTTTATTTTCTTCAAGTATTTTGCATACATATAAGTTTTATTATAAAATTTTCGTTAACGTATCCTAACCGTATCGTATCGTATCCTGAATTTTTAAAAATTAACGTATCCGTGTGTTCGTATCGTACCCGCACATGTACCCCGGGCTTCATAGGTTAATAGCTACTTCAGCTAGTGATGCTACAAACATAGAACACAATTAAAATGTTAAATTGTCAAGTTTCAATTGATTGTAACATCCCCACAGCCTTATTTGAACCGTTTTTCTGCTTTTCCTTTTGATTCGTTGGATGTTTGTTTATGTGTCTGAATCGGTAGTTTTTATTTGTTGTAAATTTATGTTCTTTTTCAGCATCATCGTTCTATGTTTTTAGTGTGTTAATCGTTTATGTTTTTGAATTATGCTGTAACATATTATTATATTTATACATGTCATAATGACGACGAAGAAGTTCTGTTTGAATTGTGTAAATGTGTTTGTTTTTGGACTATGTTGTAAGCCTACTCCATCTGTTGAAACACTCAATTTCATGCCCGATTTATTCTGTATTGTTGTCGTTCATTATGCAAATGTTGTGTTGTTGCTATATAAGTATTTTATTTTACTATTGAATGAATACTGGGATATATAGTAGTTATAATGTCTTGTTTTCTGTGTTGAATGGACAGATCTGTTTGTGATTTCAAGTTCAAGGACTAATGGGTGATGATGAAAAGGTTCATATTAACATCGTATTTATTGGTCATGTCGACTCTGGGAAGTCAACCACTGCTGGTCATTTGATCTACAAGCTTGGCGGTATTAAAAAGGATGTCATCGAGAGATTTGAGAAAGAAGCTGCTGAGATGAACAAGCGTTCATTCAAGTATGCTTGGGTGCTTGACAAGCTCAAGGCTGAGCGTGAAAGAGGTGTCACAATTGATATTTCCATGTCCAAGTTTGAGACAACCAAATACCACTGCACTCTCATTGATGCCCCCGGACACAGAGATTTCATCAAGAACATGTTAACCGGCACGTCCCTAGCTGACTGTGCTGTTCTCATCATTGATTCCGCAACTGGTGGTTTTGAGACTGGTTTTTCTACGGGTGGTCAGACCAGTGAACATGCTCTTCTTGCCTATGCTCTTGGTGTGAATCAAATTATCTGCTGCTGCAACAAGGTATTTATATTTCCATGCCCTTTAAAGTTGTATTTGTTTATTTTTATAGTTCATTTATATTAAGTACTAATTATCATCTATTTTGACAGATGGATGCAACTACACCCAAATACTCTAAGGGTAGGTATGAAGAAATTGTGACGAATTTCTCTCCCTTTTTGAGGAAGGTTGGCTATAACCTATCTGACATTCCATTTGTTCCCATATCTGGTTTTGACGGAGAGAACATCATTGAGCGCTCTACTAACCTTGACTGGTACAAAGGTCCCACCCTTTTTGAAGCTATAGACCAAATCAAAGAACCGAAGAGGCCATCAGATAAGCCTCTCCGATTACCAATCCAGTCTGTTTACATGATTGGAGGAATTGGAGTCGTGCCTGTTGGTCGTGTTATGACTGGTGTCTTGAAACCAGGAATGGCGGTGACTTTTGCCCCAACTGGGGTGCAAACTGAAGTGAGGTCTGTGGAGATGCACCACGAAGGTCTCATCGAGGCCCTTCCTGGTGACATTGTGGGATTCAATGTTCAGAACATGTCTGTTAAGGATCTCAAGCAAGGCTATGTTGCCTCAAACTCCAACGATGATCCCGCCATGGAAGCCGTTAAATTTACTTCTCATGTTATTGTCTTTAATCACCCTGATGGCAAAATTCCACTTGGCTATACACCTGTTGTTGACTGCCACACCTCCCACATTCCTGTCAGGTTCGATAGGTTTGTTAACAAGTTTGACAGGCGTTGTAATTTTGTGCTTGAGCAGGAGCCCAAATTCTTGGAGAATGGTGATGGGGGGGTTGTTGAAATGATTCCAACCAAGCCCATGGTGGTAGAGCCTAATTCAAAATATCCTCCACTTGCCCGTTTTACAGTCAGAGACACGCGTCAAACTGTCGCTGTTGGAATCATCAAGGATGTGACGAAGAAAGCGAAGAATGGTGATATAATTCCCCCCAAGCCCATCGTGTTAGAAGCTCACCATAACTGTCGTCTTCTACCCCCACGTTCTACTGTCAGAGGCATGCGTCAAACTGTGCCTCAAACTGTGTCCGTTGGATTTGTCAAGGATAGGTTGAAGAAAAGGAAGGAGGATCAGGATGTGATCTTGAAGAATGGTGATGCTAAGGCTGCTAAGATGATTCCCACCATGGCCATGGTGGCGTGTCAAACTGTGCCTGTTAGAGGCATCAAGGATGGGACGAAAGAGAAGGATCAGGATGCAGGAGGCAGTAAGTCAGCATCGAGGAAAAAGAAGGGGATTGAAGAAGTGAATTTTGCTGGATTATCTATCTAGGCAAGTCTATTGTCGTTATTACACAAAAAATGGACTTTGATCCATAGTATGTCTATTTCTGGTCTAGTCTAGTAAACTTACTTCGCAGCTTTTGTTCCCAGAACTGACTTCTATCGACGGTGGCAGGACCGTTTCTTTTTTGTTTGTATGCTATGAATATTATGTCTAGTGTGAATACTTGGATTATGTAAGCAGCAAGTTTATGGACCTGGTGATTATCTTTTGAATATTAACTATCTATCTGTGTGTTTATTCCTTGCTAGAAAGTTTTGAAGTTTTTGCTGGGTCAAGTATCTCTGATTGTTCTAGGAAATATAGGTGAACATCACCGTCTTGCTATGGTTTTATTCAGTCTTTAAGAGTTCATTATATTAATGCTAAAATTAGATATTTGTTAGAATTAGTAAGGCTTCTTGTGGTACTTGTAAATGTGCTTTGAGTTTGGAATATTCCTACATCACATCTTATTTTCACTTCCATCTTGTGCATGTGTCTTCTGAACTTTTCTTAATCATGTGTTTAGAGATTTCTCTTATGCAATTAATCTTGCTAAGAAAAAAATGGGATGTCTGCTATGCTTGCAAATCATTCAAGGTCGTTAAGATATTTTGACCCCTTGGTTGCTGCTATGTTGTAATTGAACCATCTTGTTAGTGTTTGCATAATTTTTTTCCTTGACTTGTATTTCTGTTATATTACCATTGTTATTCTTCGTTTTATTGACCAACATATCCGTTCGTAAATACTTTCATCTTTGTAAAATTCAATCAGCTCAAATTGTTGTTTTGAGCATAATTTCCCAAGCTTGTTTTATTGTTATAGCATGGAAACTTTTTCCAAGATCTGGTAGCCCCCCATTGACTTATTAAAAACAAAGCTTTTTAATTGAGTACTTTTTTCTATTTTTCAACTTTTGATTTTTCTTCTTCTGTTGGTTCAGCAAAATCTAATGAAACACTATTAAATTTCACTCACATAATTTAAACACAGTCTGTCTGCACAAGGTACTTGTCAGAGCCTCTCTTTTTGTAATTCATTAACTTCATTTTCAATCATGCTGCTCATTTGACACCCTGTTGTGGTTGAGCTATTGCTTGAACTTTCATTCACCAAAAGAGAAATAAACTTGGAAACTGAGTTATTGTTTTCTGAAAACTTAGGACTATTTGGACGAGGCATTGAAGAGAAGAAATAGTTGGAATGGATTCCAATTCCAAAATGGTTATGTTCAAATTAAACCACCAATATTATTATAGTGATAATTCAAATCACTCATTAGAAATGCTTTTGATTCTTGTGTAGCTAAAATCCCTTGAGAAAGTGACATTGCCATTGATAATTTTCTGTCCTTTCATTTGCTTCCTTTCCTTTATAAAAGATTCAGTATTGATGAAAGGCGTATGTGTAGCTGGATCATTCCCTTGCTTCATTAGCTTTTTTCGAAAGAAAAAAAAGCAAACCACTTGCTATTATATTTATACAACTAAAACAATTACTAGATAGTAAGTTACGATTGTTATCTAATTAGTTTAGACCCTTCATTACGAGCTGTCCATTTTCCTTCTTTGCTAAAAGTTTTTTTTTTTTTTTTTAAGAACTTTGCTAAAATAGTTTTAATAGGTTATGTTTCAATACAACATTTATTCTGCATTGGCCTAATTTCAATTTAAATGTGTCTGCAACTTCAATCTCCAAGTTAGGCATGTAGAAGAACAAAGGAGGCTTCTAAAGAACTCATTCATCCTGTTGTTAGTGTTTGGGAAAGATAATACAATCTTTTCATCAAAAGAGAAAATACATTTCTTACAAAGTATGCATATATCCAAGAAAAATATATCATTTTTACATGAAAGCATCTGATATTGAAACAAAATTAAAACAGATTGAGTAGATCCTTTAAGATGTTGTTGTTGTCCTTAAGAACTGGGTTTATTTGCCTTTGATATTTCAAGATTGTCCTCATCACAGTTTAACCGTATTTGTCGGCATGGCATTTGCTCAGCTGCAGGCTATGTTTATTTCTGCTGAGAATTCCTCCATTGGTTATAGTGGAGTGGCTTCTTCAAGGTATTTGCTTGGTTTTGGAGGCTTGCTCCAACCTTGGAAATTTAGAAGAACATTTTTTAGGGGTTATGATGAGAGCAGGAGCTACCTCACCACAATTTTGGATGCCTCTCATTTCAACCTTCACCATCTTCCTTACCATTTTAATTATTCAATCTTATTCACAAGTTGTAATTAACCAAATTAACCCTTATATTTTCCTTGAAATGGTTTAGAGAGAATAGCCCATATACGACGATTTATATGTTTTGGGGTAGTGAATATTTGGTTGGCAAAGCCATGAGAGTCATTGGTTGAAATTAGTGACAACTCATTTATCAGTGCTTGAATATGTCTTTGTTTGGACTGAAATAGATTTCACAGCAATCACAACAGCAAAGCATTTTATGACAATTTTAAAAGCATGTAACAAGCTAGAGTGCTAGAGTCACGCCCTTTAACACAATGTATCACGGTCTAATAAATTGGATCTATTTTACGTGTCGTGTTACGTATTAGCTTTTGATTCACATTGCTATTGATTCATTAGACAGTTTTCTTGTGTAACAAGCTATCTATAGAACTTAGAATTCTCTACTAGTTAGCCTACAATGGTTAGCTTGTGTATCACTGCATGTATAAATAACCATCGTATTCTCTTTTCTAATAATGAAACCATCACATTTCATTCATCTTTTTCAATTCATAAGAATGATATTGTAAGCCATAATTTTTGTAATTGTGCTTTCAATGGGTTGTATTTACAAGTAACATTTTATTTTAAAAGAATATTCAAGCAAGCTAATCTTCTACGATCTGTCTTTTCATAACAAGCCTAATTTTTGCTTTCTGGTCATTTAAGTTCTTGAAGTACAAATGCTAAGCAGAATGTGGAACATTGAATTTTATCTTGAGAACAGTTTTGACGGTTCATTTGTTTAGTCCTGAATGTGAACTGATATTCTAAGCCAGTAACATTGTTTTCGAAATCGGTTTCAATTTTAAAACTTGTTTAAAATTAGTTTAAATGGTTCTGAACTTGCTAAACCAGTTTAGAACTGAATTGAGACTTAATTGAGCAGCATGTGGAGCTTTAAATTTTAGCTTGAGCACAGTTTGATGGTTCATTTGTTTAGTTCTGAATGTGAACTTCAGAATGCAGCATATGACAATAAAAAGTAGCCTAATATTCTGAGCCAGTTGTGAAACTGTTCTCAAAATCTGATTCAGTTCTAAAACCTGTTTGAAATTCGTTTCAAACGATTTCTAGAACTGGTTTAAAACTCGTCTGGTTTCTATTGTTGTTGGGGTATGTGGTGCCTCACATTTGACTTGATCTTCCCTCTTTCTCGGCATTTCTCGTTTCCTCTTTCGACACACGTGTTTACTCCTCATAACGTGCTAATAGTTTTTTTATAAGCATAGAAAAATTTCATTAACTTGCATTCAGCTAAGGAGAACTTGCCTGGCCTTAAATTCGACTATTTGCCGAATTCAACTAATAAGTTCTTTGTTTTCAGGATCAATACAATTTTATATGAATTTCATTCAATATTTTAAATTGTATTACAATTTTAATCAGGATCATATTGGATTTAAACACCTTTAATACTTGGGGATCACATATAGGTCTAATCTTGAGCACATTAAAGTTTTATTGAGTAAGTGAGAAATACTACTTGGTCTAAACTTGAAGGAAATATGGTGAAGTCCTTTAACATTGAAGTTTTTCACCCCTTTTCTTCGTTCAAAACTTGGAGTCATTGATTTTGAAAAGAAACTATCTTCCCTATCATCATCTACCTTGGATTAGTTCTCATCTTTGAGAGAGTATATCCATAACACAAATTTACACATTGAGTTTTGGAGAAAGTTATAAACATGATATTAAGTTTAAAGACATACATTGGACATTAGAACATATATGTAGATTCTTATTGCCAAAAAAACACTCGGTAGCTAGATTGCACAAATCTCTGAAAGCAAAAATAAGTTTTCTCAACCAGCTTGGTGTTGAAGCCAGAAATCGTCATACATAGTACAAGCTACAGTAGTAGGCACTTTGACCTGAAAAAACTGAGCCTAATACAAAACTCATAAGAAACCTAGTATGTGCAAAATACACTACAAATTTACATGACTATACATACACAGATAGATACATTCAAGCAAATGTCTCAGATTTTTTAGTAGTATAATGAAGAGAAACATGTTTTTGAAAAGAAGCAATTGGAGAAACATGTTGAAAACTTTTAAGATTAGTTTGACAACCACCATGAGCAATCAAAACCAAAGCAACTTGCAAATGTCCAGCTTCAGCAGCACAATGCAAAGGAGTGTAACCAGCATCATCAACACTATCAACCTCAGCACCATGTTCCAACAAAACCTTAACACTCTTTATTCTCCCTTTGAATGAAGCCCAATGTAGTGGGCTCCACCCATTCTGATCTTTACTATTCACTTCCGCTCCTTCCCCTAAACACTTCTTCAGCGCGTGTACATCATCCACACGCGCCGCTCGTAGAAGCGCGTCACCCCAACGTAGTATACCGAACAAGCGCGTGTGCCCACTCTCCGATGCCATTTCAAACGCTGTTTTACCGTTTATCTCTCTTGCGTATTTTACCTCGGAGTTTTGCAGTAAAAACTCAACCGCTTTTAAATGATTTCTGGACGCTGCGTGATGAAGTGGTGTCCACCGTCGAGAATCAACGGCGTTAGCGTTTCCTCCGATTGAAACGAAAAACTCAATTATACTCACGTGACCTTCACTCGCCGCCACGTGAATCGGTGTCATCATTTCTCTGTTCACCGAATTCACATCCAATTCGTCGCTGAAAGCTTCCAACAAAAACTTTACAACATCGATTCTATCCATTTTTGCAGCTTCGTGAAAAACAAAATCCACTGAATCGTTGATTCTGCATCCATTCGCTACAAGAAGCTTCAAAACATCGAGTTTCCCAGTTCTTATCGCAAACGGAATAACTGATTTACCGTTTGAATCTTTAAAATTTACATCTCCACCGGCGGCGATAAGATCGGTGACGTATTCAACTTTCCCGCTTTCAACCGCGGGTTTCATCAAATTCGTGAGATTCGATTTCGTGCAAACCGATATAGCTTTCGTGAAAAGATTTTGAGTTTCGTAATTTGAGATAACGAACTCCGCGACGGTGGGACCTACTAAAACGACGGTTATAACTGCATCACGGAAAACGTGGGGACCAGGTTTGTTAAAGAGACGACGGAGATCGTCTGTGGTGGCTTTACCGGTTGGTAGCATGGAGGTGCGAACGGTGATGACGTCAGCAGGTTCGGACAGAGGTGGTTGATTTACGTTTGTGAGATGAAGTGTGTATGTTGATGAAGAAAGTGGTGGGATTACTGATAAGGGTTTGTTGATTGAAAAGGTTGTTGGGTTTGTTGTTGTTAAGGAAACTGCAACAGACATGGTGTGCATGAGGTTTGTGAGCTTGAACGAGGAAGAACATTTTTGGTTTTTTTGGAAGTGAAGGTTTACTTCGTTGAACTCTGTTTTCACCAACCTATCCATGGTGCTGAGGGTTAATTTGATGATTAACACAGAGGGAGTTCTTAATTGTTATTGGTATCTTATGAGAAAGAAAGAAATTAAGATGCTTGATGGAATGAGACTGTTTATTTTGCTTCCTAATTGAATTATATTATCTTATCATTGTTAATTATTTTGATTTAATTTATTGTTGTTATTGTTGACTTATTGGGGTTAAGAAATTATTTGTGAATTGATTATTGGTGATGTGTGATTAAATATAGATGTTCGTTGGTTAGGGTGCGACTGTGACAGAGAAGGTGTGGGTGGGATGAAGAAGGATATGAATAAATTAGAGAAGACTCTGAATAAGACACTATTAGATGTTTTTCTTTTCATGCTTGCTATTGAATTGAACAAGAAATTGACAGGGTAAAAAGGTGTGAATTTCAACCAATTCAACCAGCCATTTTTGTGGAACTGGTTTATTGACTCGCACATAGAAAATACTATATACTTATTTTTTATTCATTCATTTTTGCAAAACGTTGGGTATAGAGAGAATTGAAATTTACATATTACAAACTTCCTGCTAATTGGATTGTCATACTGCAATTTTATATATTTTTTGTACTATCTGAAAGTGAAAACAGGGCATCTTGTGTGTATATACTTAGTTGATATTCTGTTCCACACTGGTTTTGGCTGTATATGAGGACCATGTTTAATAGAAAATGCGGCAGTTGCGATTTCACATACCATTTTCTAGTTTTTGTTTAATATTATTAGGTCATATTCAGCAGCCATGAGTCACTTTATAAATTTATGACCAATGATATTTGTCTTCATCTTGGATTATTTGAGCCAAGTCAGCTAACAGTAACTGTCTATGCAGTTGTAATTTTAGGTGATTATAATTCTATTTCAATTTCCAACTTCTACGGCTTCTGTTCTATATGACATATTTTATTTACCAAAATTAAGTCGCATGTCCAAGGCAACAATGTTCACTGTATCCTAAAAAAAAAGAGAGAGCGATGAGAGGAGGGGAGGCTGAGAACCGCAATTACCCGTGGCTCCGCCATGGACAATCGCGCCGGTACCAATCCCTGGAGGTGAGGAAAATTGGGGGGTGAGGGGCCCTGGCGGGG
>Ga0315914_1004395_pt1 | contig 21106 bp, 11 predicted proteins | sample MpolenodulesMG_FD_203920 | JGI IMG/M metagenome (GOLD analysis project Ga0315914, IMG submission 203920) | Medicago polymorpha root nodule microbial communities from Los Angeles, California, United States - elongated nodules | ecosystem: Host-associated > Plants > Roots > Nodule | place: USA...
AAGCCTAACAGTGTGTTTGGTAGAGGTGAATTAGGGGAGAGAGAAGTTGGGGAGAGAGAGATACAAGAGAAGATGGGCATTTCTCCAGTTTGGCACACCAGCGAATTAAGGAAGAGAGAGTTTTTAGGCATGGGCCCCACATGTTTTAGAATCTCTCCTGATGTGCGAAGAAATAGGACAGAGAGTCTCTTTTTCCAATTGTGTCCTTGTATAGTTATACCTTTTTTTTTAGAGCAATGTATACTTATACTTATAAACCAATAAACCAATTTGCATATAGATGGGTGTTGCAGTTTATTCAAACTAGTACTCAAATCGGTTGGAAATAAAATTAACAATACTAACGTAGAACTGCAGCTTGTTCGGGCACTGGGAAAAACCGTGGTGGGGGGATTTTTGGAGTTGAGTTTTATTATTTTAACATAAAAATTAAATTATCAAAATTCAATTATATTTAACTAGTCAATTAAATTAATTTACGTCAATTAAGTTAAATGAAGTATACTATTTCTCTCAGTTGTCTAATTACAGTATATTATACACAATTATATAGGAGTGGTTCTTTAATTTTCTAACTCAAGGGTATTTTTGACATTTCAAAAATAAATGTATTTCTCTCTCTCCTATTTCTCTCATCTTTCTCTTATTCCAAACAATACAACAAATCTACTTTATTTCTCACTTATTTCTCTCTTTTCTTACTCTCTCTCACATATTTCTCTCTTCACAACTTCTCTTCCCAACCAAACACACCCTAAATCCTTTATCCGAAATTACAAGGCAATTTACAAGCCGCATGCAACGTAGGTGACTGCCACTGTAAAATTTGAATTAAAAAAAAGTATTAATTAAAAAATGGTTCATAATAAAAAGAACAAGATATATACGGTTAAATGCAGGAATATATTAAGATTTTGGAATTCGTTACTTATCAGCTATGCATTTGAGGAGATCATCGGTGCCATAACAATGTATTTGGGCATATGAATAGTTCGCCACATGAGAGGATCCTTGCAAATCTTGAACCATTGAGTGCACACAAGGCATGCAGTTGTAAGAATTTCAAACGTACCAAGCCTCTGAAGGATGTTTGTTGTCAAATCACTTGCAAGATCAAGCCAATTTGGTCCTGTTGTGCTCTCACTTTCTTCTTCCATTGTTGGAATAGAAGAAGAAGAAGCCAAAAAACTGAAACTATTTGATAATTTGATTCCTGTATTGTTATAACCTTTTTATAGAAACCATATCGTGCAAGTCAACGTATGGAAAGTGAAATTATCAAAAGTGTTGACAATAGAAAAAGAGAAGAGAATAGTGGAAGGGGAAAACGGCGGGCAAAAGGTTCCACAAAAGTTACATATATCTTTCTCTAATTATGAATTAAATAACCAGCGAAAATCTAATTATTATAACCCATTCTAATTATTTCACACCTAAGTTCTGTCAAAAAAAATATTTATTTCACACCTAAGCATTTTGTGACTTTTGTAACAAAAAAATCGAGTTTAGATGAGAGAGAAGGTAAATGTCAAAAGATTTAGAAACTTCTATAACAAAAAAAATCTCTTTTATATAGTTTTATTTAAACGAACAATTTTTTTTATTTTCTTTTATTACATTAAATAACACAAAATAGATTTTGATATTTTATAAAATCTCTATAAAAATAATCTCTAAATTATTCAATATAAAAATCAATTTTATTTTAATTCATAACAAACGGGGCATGATGAGGAAGTTTGTTATAACTTTTTTAGGTTTTTTTTTTAAAATCTCTTTAAAGAGTATTTTATTGTTACAACTTTTGGAAGAAAAAAATATAATCTATAAAAATATCTAAAAACAGCTTTTACTGAAAAGTTTTTAAGAGTAGCTTTTAAAAAAAATACTTTTTTAGTGGGTTGAGAAAATAAGTATCAAAAGATGGAGAAAATTTTGTACTAAAAATCTCTTTTGCATAATTGCATCAAAAACTAAGACGTTGTTTGTTATAGTTTTTTTAATAAAAAATCACTTTGTAGAGTATTGTTCTAGCCCTGATTAAATACGGGATTTTGATGCCAACATTTTCCTATTGGTAGGGGAAGAGAAAGTTAACAAAGATTTTTTTTTTTTATCAAAAATGCTATTTAAAGCGGAAAAAGGATTCCCGACTATTTCACGATACATGTGGCATGTATGTCACTCATCCACTATTTTAGGATTTTCCATATTTTTCTCCCCACCTCTCCTGATATCAGCTCAAAGCTGATTTTGATTGGCTTGTGTTTTCATTCTTAATAAATTCGGGATAAATATTGTGGTTGTGTATAGCATGGCTCTTTTTTTATATAGCAGTTAACATGAGTTTTTGTCCTGTTGAATTGCTGCTTCATGTATTCCCACAAATTTAAATTTCGCGAGATTTAACATTATGCTTAAAATAATGTTAAAACTTCTCAAAGAAAAACCACAATCTGAATCATTCAGCAACAAAAGCATAGATAATCTAATTGATTTACAAAGCATGCCAAGTACACAAGCAAAAGAAAGAACTCTGACACTAAGTTGCTATTAGCAAAATTCCTTTAAAACATCATTAGCTTCCGAGTGTCATCAAGGAAAACAATCCAAAATTTCCGCTTGAAGATGAATACATGCCAAGAAATCTACAGTATAATAAAAGCATTTGTTTTTCAACATCACTTAGACTATTCAGAATCAATAATGATCATTACAATCATCAAAAGATATCATACTAGCTAGTAACGGCGATAAGACAGTATAGTCTCATGAGTCGACATAATAGCCTCATAAGACATGTCCTCATAGTTCATAGGATTTGGAAGTTTCAAATCATCGATCTCATCAATGCACCTTTTCTTTAATTTTCACTCAAATCAAGATAACAACATTCATGGATGTAAAGAGATTTAAGAAGACGACGTTTATCATGAATGGTAAGCAAACCAACATTAATGAGCTCGTGTCCATTGACATCAAGATGACATAGACCATGCATTGTTTCAACATGACAAATGCTATATCATCGCAACAATCACAAAGTTCATACCCCACTCTTTCATATTTAAGCGACTACAAAAGAGGACAAAATCGGCCAATGACTTCTAGAGAGCAACCAGTTAGGTTACTATGTGAAATATCAAGCTTCTCTAATAGCGGAGTTTTCTCACAGCTTCACAAAAATAAAAAATCTAAACCCATTTATGAAAAACAATCCAGTTAGGTTACATGGCAATTTTCAAGCCGCATGCAAATGCAACGTAGGTGTCGACCGCTGTAAAATTAAAAAAAGAAAGTTCTTTTAAAAATGATAAGATATCTAGTATAAAATTAAATTTAAATGCAGGAATAAAGATTTTGGTACTAATTACTTATTAGATATGCATTTACGGAGATCATCGTTGCCAAAAATCTCAATATCAATGTCTTCCAGATGATCGCATCTTCTTTCAACAACATCACAAAAAGGTTGAAAAGAATTGGATGAGAACCCCATCAAAATAAAAAGGAAGAAGAGAAAGATTTTGACGAAGGGGGAAATTTCATCCACAATGTTCCTTCATATCTACTAAGGAACAAAAGGTCAAGCTAAATGCTTTAAACAATCACTCTGTGGGAGGAAATCCACATTTTCGTGCTAATAAAAGTCTTATAGGTTTTTGAAGTTCATATGAAGATAGAATATTCACAAAAAAAAAATGAAAAAGGAAGCTAAAACAACCCACACACCACAAAATGCAGAGAGCGTTACGGCCCACTGTAATGGGCTATTCTGATTGTCATGCTCCAAGACATCACAAATCTTCAATAAATTTTCTCCCCGATCAAAATCGGAGGGGATTGTGACCCACCTGCAATGGCCGTTACGGCTCAACCCCTCCCAAAACAAAAATTTTTTCACCATATCCATCCCTAACCACCAAAAATAACCCAAACATATTCTTCCTCATCCAAAAATATATCCTTAAACATTTTGCATACCCTCCTCCATACACAAATACAAATATGGATTTTCTGTTGTTATAGCAGGACGCTGTAACAACACAAGACCGTCCGATCTAAATCGTGTGGTTAAGATGATTTGGAATGATTTGACAAATGAGTTAATTTAAACTGCATGATCTATAATCAACGGCTGAGATGTAAAACAACGTGTTTTTTTACAGCAAGGAATTTCAGTCCCACAAATACCAACCACACCCATCACAAATACCGATGTCCTCAAACCATACAAACAAAGTTTCAAAGTACATCAATGAAGAAAGACAAGTAATAGCCTTGTAACAAAGATGATGAAGCAAAGCACAGCCAACAAGGTAAAGCTTCAATAAAATCTTGTGAGCTTTCTTTAACCCTTCTTTTTTTTCCTTCCTTTTTCGTGCTTAAACATTGATGACAATGTCCAATTCCAGCAAAGCGTTTTTGTTTTTGCATGTAGGATATAGAACTTTTTCTTGTGTATGTGAGTACAAGGAAGATAAATTATCATGTGGTGAACCAACTTTTGGTTTAATTAATGTGTCTTGCTAACAAGTACCTCTAGAACACTCCTTAATTAGACATTCCAAATCAAGAAATTATTCTTTTAAAAAGTCAAATATTTCAATTTTCAATGAATTAAATTCACAAATTTTAATAAAAACCTACTAATTAAGATCTCTAAAGAGTACTCTGAGATTTCTCTTACTTAATTAACATGTTCCTAGTCACATATTCTTGTTGAGTATAAAGTATAAACCATGGTAAATAAAATCATTGTAAAAAAAATACATAGTAAATAATAAGACTTCTCAAACAATCTATAGTAAATAAAATCATAGTAAAAAACCATATTGTTAAAAAAACCATGGTAAATAAAATCATAGTAAACAATAAGACTTCTCAAATAAATTATTACAATCAAAATCATTCAGCTACAAAAACATAGAATATCGATCCAACTGATTAAGAAAGCATACCATTGATGCAAACCAAGCATAAATAAACAAAAATGTAAGTGTCAACAAAGACCCCAATAAATCTGCACCAAAATAATAGCCTAGTTTTACATCATTGTCATCACATAAACTTCCACATATAGAATCAATAATGAAAATCATCATCAGAACAGTTGTCTTCATGGATATAACGACTCGGCAGTTGCAAGTCATTGATCTGATCAATGCATCTTTTCTCCAAATCTTCATTCAAATAATGGCAATCACTAATTTCAAGAGATTCAAGAAGAGGGCAGCTATCAATAATGGCGAGCACACCAAGTTCAGTGAGCTCGTGTCCTTTCATATCAAGATGGTGTAGACCAGGCATCGTTTCAGCAATAACAAACGCCATTTTATCAGAGTCACAAGAGTCAAGCGACCATGAACAATATTTAAGAGATTTCAAAAGAGGGCAAGATCGACCAAGGGCTTTAAGAGAGACATCAGTTAGGTGGCAATGTGAAATATCAACCTTCTCCAACTGCGGAAGCTTTCTCACGGCTTTAGTAAATCCTTCATCTGTAATCTTCGAACAATTTACAAGCCGCATGCAATGTAGGTGACTGCCACTGTAAAATTTGAATTAAAAAGAACTATTAAAATTTGCTTCATAAAAACATACAGTTAAATGCAAGAATAAATTAAGATTTTGGTATTAATTACTTATCGGCTATGAATTTGAGGAGATCAATGGTGCAAAAACGCTCAATATATATGTCTTCGAGATGACTGCTACTTCTTTTGACAGCATTGCAACATGTCTTTGCCAAATCCATATAAGCACTGGGTGAATTACGTGTGCAGTGCATACGAATAGTTCGCCACATGAGAGGATCCTTGCAAACGTTCCACCATTGCGGGCACACTCGGCATGCACTCCTCAGAATTTCAAACGTACCAAGCCTCTGAAGGATGTTTGCTGTCAAATCACTCGGAAGATCGAACCAATTTGGCCCTGTTGTTCTGTCACTTTCCTTTTCCATTGTTGTCACTCACGTATTATTATAACCTTTATGGAAAGTGAAATTATCAATAAACTTTGTACGTTACTTCAAAATAATAAAAAACTTTGAACGTATTATTATAACCTTTTATGGAAAGTAAAAGTAAAATTATCAATAAACTTTGAAAAGGATTGTTTTACTCACGTATATCACCACCAACTTGCGGACGAAAGCGTTAACAATAGAAAAAGAGAGAAAAGTGAATGGAGAAACTTGGGCACAACTTTTGTCAATTTAAATTATATATGTGTAACAAACTATCCCTAAAAACAATAGTAACAAATTAAACAAACTATACTTTTGTTAGGATATTTATATCATGGGTTATTGAGCATATTGTTAGACCAAGTCAAACCATTGTACTTATCTCCTAGTGACACCTCTCTCAAGTCAATATTTGTACTTATCCTTAAGTTATATCATTGTTCAAGTCAATATTCCTACTTATCCCGTAAGTTATAACGTAATGGTATATCACCAGAAAGAATTCATATTAATTCCTGAAAAATCGATTAGATCTGTTTATAGGTTTTAAGGAAACCTAAAAACCAATTTTTTTTCTCAAAAAAAACATAAAAAGAACTCAATATTCTATGTGAATTCCTGAAGAATCCATTAGATCTGTTTATAGGTTTTAAGGAACCTAAAAACCAATTTTTTATCTTAAAAAAAGAAACATTTAAAAACCAATTTTTATTGTCCACAAATTTCTGATGAATACAATATAGATGAATTCCTAAGGATATATATATATATATATATATATATATATATATATATATATATAAAGTAAGGTTTTTTATGCCACGTGTCAACTTCTACGTTTATTCTTAATATTTTTATCATTTCTTATTTTTTAAAATCAATATTTTTTTCGCATAAATATCTTAACAAACTTCTGATCTTATCTACTAATTTTTTTTTTATTGAATTGCTAATATTTTATGTAACTTAAATATCTTAACAAACTATATATAATACTTTTAATTCTATCCTTTAAATTGTTTAAAAAAAATGCCATCCATTAAATATTTCACTTCATTTGTTAAATAATTTTTTATTTAATGAATTAATGGCTACTTCAATTTCAGCATTATTTGTTACAGTTATTAATTTGTCTTCGAATTTACAAATTTGTTAAAAAAAATTGAAGCAAAATTTGTTTTTTTTTAAAACTGATTTTTTTTCTTCGAATTTTCAAATATTTCTTTGAATTTTCATCGTATCCACTAAAAAAATCATATTAACAAAAACTATTTATGAAAGTTAATGACCAGTATGATTTTTAAATGTTAAACATGCTCTGTTTATTTTTTAATGTTAATTTATAGTAAAAGAATCTCTAAATTATTGACTGTCAAAATCATTTTAATTCAAATTTGTTACAAAAAGGGTCTATGGGGTTGTTCATTATAACTTTTAAAAAATGATCACTTTGAAGAGCATTGTTACTCTTTGTTATTGTTTTTTTTAACGAGGATCTAAAAAAAATCTAAAAACAATTTTAAATTAAAAGATATTATGTTTTTATGGGAGGGGGAGCAAATAAGTATCAAAAGATAAAAGTAATTTTGTAACAAAAAATTTATTTTATATAGTTGTAACAAATTAAATTAATTTTTTTCCTTCAAAGAAGTGATTGTTATTCTGATAAATAAACACAAATTTTGAGTTTTTTACCTTGCATAGATTATGCATTGTCTCTACCAATTGAGCTAAGCTTACGAGGACAAACACAAAATTGATCATACTTTTTAATAAAGTCTCTAAAAAATAATCTCTAAATTATAGAATGTGAGAATCATTTCTCTAATCTATAAAAAATGGGTGGATTCTAGGGTGAGGGACCAATTAAGTCCCTCACCGATGTACCACTAAATTTAACCATTAGATTAAATACACTCATTTGTCACTACCACAGTGGATCTATTATCGTCTCTTTGCAATTCCTTTCCTTTCTCTCCTCTCAACTTCTGTACCTACGCCAACAATTTGTCCCCATCCTCACACTCTTGTCTAATACATCATGGTTTGGTTTACTCAATTTCTACTTCAATTGCATCTCCACCTCTAGAGTTATTTTTGTTTGATATTTGTATGGACAATTTTTTATTCAAAATTAAAAATTGGAAGTGGATATTGGCAAATTCGGGGAAGAATGAATACGAGTTTTGAAAGTGAAACTGAAATGATAATTTTTTTTTTTACTCATTCTTGTGCAGATTAACAATAGAGATCTCTGTCTACTTAAGTTTGATATCATTTTGCTTTAAGATTGTTATTTGAAAAAACTATTCAAAGAATTTTCACATCACTTCACACCAAAATTCATCTTTTAATTTATTAATTTTTATTGGCATTTAAAAACAACAAAATTGAGACCTCACCCGTCCTTATAACATCATGTCTCAACCTCAGCAATCTTTGCTTGGTCTTTTTATTAAAAAAAAACCATGGAGAACATTTCAGGGACAAATTTAATTTTCACAAAATTTGCAATGATTTTGATTGTTGGTTGTTGATCCTAAATAAATGGAGCAAATTGCAAGACATATTTATTCAATCTTAACAATATCTAATGATGTTTGTGTAAATTAATCAAAGCATATTTGAGTTGTAAACATATGGGTTTGGTTTTTTTTTGAAGAAGTTAAAATGAATTATATTACCTCCACAAAAGGAGCCTTCCTTAGCACAAAACGCACTAAGGGAAGGACAACAGAGTTAAGCCAATATTTATAAAAATTGCATGTACAGAGCTAACAAATAAATAGAAAAGAAACACTTAGCCTATGCCCAATATGGTAAAGGGACTAAGCCACCACCTATGGTAATTGATGGGAAGAGAAATATACTTCGCCTTCAACCACATAAAGGTAAGCGACTTAATCTTGTCGACCACCTGATAAACCGAGCATTCTTTGACATTAAAAAGTCTATTGTTTCTTTCCTTCCATATTTCCCAATTTGCTGCAAACCAAATAACCTGGAGAATAGATCGATGGCCCTTTGAGGTGCCACCGCAACAGCTAAACTGATTAAAATATGGGTTTGGTTAGAAACTGATTTGGGAGAGTGAGTGGGAAGAGCAAGGGAGAAGTAAGAAGAAGATGGTTATTGTGTGAGTGATACACCGTAAGATCTGGTAGAACTACTTAATCTTATGGCTCTTTTTCATGGTACACCATGAACAACTTAGTTGATGGTTCATCCTTGACGTCACCTAAAAAATGAGTCATAAATTTAACTTACATTTAATAAAAATAATTTTATAATGTTCATGTATTTTTATCTCGCCATGGGTCTTTTTGATGCAATAGAACTACCTACTTATATATGAATTTTTATTTTGTAGGTATTCCAACAAAATAACAATTATTTATGCACATGTTCACTCTCATATTAATATTTATGTTTTAATTTTAAAAAACTCATTTTCATATCTTCCATAAACATCTCAACAAATAATCCATATCTACTTTAATTTTAAAGTCCATTTTTTTAAAAGAATAGTCCAAATATTTTTATTTGTTTGTTTTTATTATTTTCTAATTTAATTTTTTGTGGTGGTCGAGGTTTGAACCCCTAACCTTGCATAATTATGCATTGTCCTTACCAACCGAGCTAAGTTCACGAGGACAAATACAAAATTGATTATACTTTTTAATAAAGTCTCTAAAAAATAATCTCTAAATTATAGAATGTCAAAATCATTTCTTTAATATATAAAAAATGAGTCATATGTCTCATAAGTCCTAACTCAACTCACAAAAATGTCAAAATTGTTAGGCTGAACGTCATGACCGAGATTCGAACCTCGGTACCTCTAGTTTGTGTGTGTGAGTTTATGATGGTTTTGCCATCTCTTCTACCTACCAAAAAAAAAGTGTCATATATTTAACTTACATTTACTAAAAATAATTTTATGATGTTCATGTATTTTTATCTCACCATGGATCTATTTGATGCAATAGAACTACCTCCCTATGAATTTTTATTTGGTAGGTATTCCAATAAAAAAAAATGACAATTGTTTATGCACATGTTCACTCCCATATTAACATTTATGTTTTAATTTTAGAAAACTCATTTTCCTATCTTGCATAAACATCTCAACAAATAATCTAATTTTATAGTCCAATTTTATTTTTTGAAGAATAGTCCAAATATTTTATTTGTTTATTTTTATTACTTTCTAATGTAATTTTAACGTAATTTATTTTGTTAGCCTCCTATGTTGTCATGGAAAAACCTCTCTCTCTCTCTCTCTCTCTCTCTCTCTCTCTCTCTCTCTCTCTCTCTCTCTCTCTCTCTCTCTCTCTCTCTCTCTCTCATATTATTCTCGCACTTTTTTTACGGATTTTATTCATGTTGTAATATATTTTATTATTTCTTCAATATAAAAATTATTATTCTTTTATCTTGCATTCTTTTTTCCCAACACTCTTCAACCATTTTATTTATTGGGGTTTTTTCATGTTTTATAATATTTATCTTTTTATGAGTATTTTTGTTCTAATGAGAATAAATAGTGAAAGATACTCATTTATTTTTTAGTATATTTTTATTTTTATTTTACTATGCTTTGTAGCAATTAAGAAAAAAAATAACCTTGAACATTTTCATATGTCGAGCAATTGCAACAATAGAAAAAGTTAAATTTTCAATGTTTCTTTCATTTGTTCTTCTTGAATGTTTGTTTTCTTGTATATTAAAAAAAAATTGTTGCAGGTATTTTGAATGTCAAATAAACATTTATCAATTATATATCGTAGGGTTGTATTATTCTTTGGACTTTATCAATATCTTTTCTTTCTTTCTCTTTGTACTTTGAGATTATTTCTTTTTAATGAAGTGTTACTTTACTATGACCGGGGATGATAATGGATGTCCTCATATATACATAGTAGTTAACTCTCTATTTGATAAATATTTATGTTATTCTCACATTCGTATGAATATCCACTAGACGAGTATTAATGGATATTAAAGTATTTACAAATATCTGCAAATATCAACGTGTAAAATTATTTTTTATAAAAAAAATGCATTATTATAAAATAATTGAAATTATGTAGAATTTATTCCTTAAATTTTATTATTAATAATTGCGGCACTAATGATCATTTTACAATTGTTTCATGTGAGATTTGGAGAATGTTTCTTGAAGTTACAAAGTCAAGTTTTTACCATTGAACAAACACCTCTTAAACTTATTCATTTTATTTTGATAGGACAAAAATATTATACCACACATTTTCACTTTGATAACAAATTGCTAATCAAACAAAAATCATTAATTAGAATATTCAGTTGTATTTAATTTCATGATGAGAACATTTTTATTTAAGTAATACAACAATTATATAATTTTGCTAATTTAATAATGGGTACGGATTCCTACGTGTTTGAGTATTTAAAAAATGTTTATTTTATTTTATATGTGTTAATAATTTTACCAAATCCAGTTAATTAATTTCATATGTTTATGGATTTACAGGTACTTAAAATATGTTTTTTATTCTATTTTTGTGTACCTATTAAGATATATATTCCATACTGGTCCGTGGTCAATTTTATTTGCGGATACCATGCATATCGAATTTTGCTCATCCTTAATTATATGACTAACCCGGACAACGCCAGATAAATACAGTAGTTTAATGCAACATTGAAGTATCCTTTAAGGGTTGCGCAAGAAAAAAAACACAAGTAAACATTATGTGATAACCTAATGTTTTATTAGAGGTCAATCATGTTTTTTTTTAAAAAAAAAATAATTCATATATCTGAGAAAGGATTTACGCAACTTCTTCAAATCTGGTTATTACTAAACTTGTGTTGCTTTACGATCGCAAGTTTTTAATAAAAGATTTTCACTACTTTTTTTATTTTGGTTATTACTAAATTCGTGTTGGTTTACGTTGCTAAATTTATGCTAGTTATTAGAAAAGATTTGCGTAACAAACTAATTAAGAACATTACTTTTTTTTTGTTTTGACAAAATTGAGAACATTACTTAACAACCAAATGTTTAACTAGAAAAGATTTATATAATCTTGTGATTTTCTTTCATATATGTTTACCCCTTTGAAAATTATTTTATTTATAATTCACTTTTTAAAATGTCTGCTTGCATTTCACATGGGTCGGCTTGGGCCATTGAACTTGCGAGCCAGCCTTTTAAAAAAAATAGTTTTATTATTAGGTAAGACGGAATTATTTTAGTATGTGATATTAATTTTGTTGTGTTCATTTTATGAGTTGTGATAAATACTCTACTTTTACATTGATTCTGTTATGCTATTAATCCTTATAGATATTGATTTAATAGAAGTCAAAAAAAAAATATGTTTTATATATCAATTGAGAACATTACTTAACAACCAAATGTTTTACTAGAAAAGATTTATATAATCATGTGATTTTATTTCATATATGTTTACCCCATTAGAAATTAAAGTGACTTATACAAATTAAAATTAAAATAAAAAAGTTGACAAATAAATTATTTTATTTATAATTCACATTTACCTTTTGTTGAATTACTCAATAGTTTTGTAAGAAATAAGATATTTTCATTAGGATATACTATGTTCAACATAAGTAAAACACTAATTAGGCATATGTCACCTAGATCAATACCCAAAGAAAATCAATGAAAACTTTTATAAAATGACGTATTTTCTCTTTTGTTAAGTTTCTTCCTTATTTTTTATTTCAAAATATATTTACATGCTACTTGAACTTTTAGATGATGATATAATCGTAGTCTTTTGAATCTCCGTGAGTTTAGCTCAGTTGGTAGGGATATCGCATTTTATATGCAGGGGCTGGGGTTCGCGAACCCCGGACACTCTACTTCTCCACAATTAAACTGTGTAAGCTCTAGCCACTAGGCTACTTGACCAAAAAAAAAATATTCGTAGTCTTTTGCATTTCTTACGGAATAGAATTATTTTTTATCCATGTTTTTAACATTGTCTATGTTTTTAATTTGTCGATGTATTTTTTCTTCCGAGAAATGCTTGCTACACAAGTTATAGTAGTTTTCCACTCATATTCTCTTAAGTGCAATATCATTTGTATAAATCATTTAATCCTAGAATCAACTCAGAACAAGAAAACAGTTTACTTATATTAGCCGCAAACCACCGATGTATCGGTTTTGAGAGAGCGCACATGTACACCACCAGTTCTGTTTGTGACAAAATTTGCATCAGATTAATAAGTCCTTATTATTCTAGCTCTAATTGATCATGGGATTTTGATGCCAACAATTTTCCTATTTTGAGTCATGTCTGAGTTTTACCTTCCCTAGGTTACAGTTTGGACCAACTTGGGTTCGGAATATTTAGTGTCGCCCATCGAACACTTGAACCTTAACTTTCACAATCTACATATCAACATCAGTAAGCTCGGAGAGCTTCACTCTGGGGATGCTGCCTGAACTATGAAGCATCGACACAGACACGACACTGGTAGTAGTAATTTCAGAAAAAAGAAATAATTGAATGTAATCACATGTCTCGGTGTCGTGTTGGTATTCAAATATCAGTATGGACTAGTATATATGTTGTGCTAGAATAAAACAATTTAATACTTCTGAGAATTCAATGTCACCAGACAATTAGAGGGTCTTCCTAACGTGAACTTGGCTGTTTGTTTTATTTATCAGCTAACAACCACTATGTTGGTCATTACTGCATTTTTGTGGCACAGAGAATACAAATTTTACTGCTGGAACATACAATTCATAGCAGATTTTTTTGCAAGCAAACACTCAACAACAAAAACATAGATAATCTAATTGAATTAACAAAGCATGCAAACCACGCATGAATCAACAAAAGTCTGAGTGCCAACAAAGATCCTAATCCGAATTTTTTACTTGAAAATAAATACACTAACAATAAATCGACACAATAATAATAGCCTAGTTTTTCATCATCGCCATCACTTAGAATTCCACATTCAGAATCAATAATCACCATCGTCGTCGCCATCGTCGTCATCATCATCATCATCATCATCATCATCATCGTCGTCGTCGTCGTCGTCGTAATCATCATAATCATAATCATAATTGTCATTGTCATCGTCGTCATAATCATCATCATCATCATCATAGTTATCACGAGGCATTCGCACATCATTGATTTGATCAATGCACCTTTTCTCCAAATCTTCATTCAAATAATGACAATCACGAATGACAAGAGACTCAAGAAGAGGGCATTTATCAATAATGGCGAGCACACCAAGTTGAGTGAGCTTGTGTCCTTTCATATCAAGATGGCATAGACCAGGCATCGTTTCAGCAATAGCAAGCGCCATTTTATCAGAGTCGCAAGATCGCGTAGAGTACCACCACACATGATATTTAAGCAATTTCAAAAGAGGGCAAGATCGACCAAGAGCTTCAAGAGAGACATCGGTCGGACAGTAATGTGAAATGTCCACTTTCTCCAACTGTGGAAGCTTTCTCACGGCTTTACTAAATCCTTTATCTGTAATCATACAACAATTTACAAGCCGAATGCAACGTAGCTGACTGCCACTGCAAAATTTGAATTAAAAAGAACTATTAACAAATGCTTCATAAAAACAATAATATATATACAGTTGAATGCAGGAATAAATTAAGATTTTGGTATTAATAACTGATCAGCTATGCATTTGAGATCATCGGTGCAAAAACGCTTAAGATCAATGTCTTCAAGATGACCGCAACTTAGTTCAAAAGCAATGCAACAAATCTTCCACAAATCCACATAAGCATAGGGTGATATACGGATGTAGCACATGCGAATAGTGCGCCACATGAGAGGATCCTTGCAAATGTTCCACCATTGTGCACACACTCGGCAAGCACTCGTCACAATTTCCAACGTACCAAGCCTCTGAAGGATGTTTGCTGTCAAATCACTCGGAAGATCAGGCCAATACGGACCTGTTGTGCTCTCACTTTCCTCTTTCAATGTTTGAATACAAGAAGAAGTCAAGCAACTGAAACGATTTGATAATTTGATGATTCATGTATCATTATTACCTTTCATAGTAACTTACCGTGAAAGTAAACGTTTGGAAAGTGAAAATATCAATAAACTTTGAAAAGGATTAATGTCAAGTATAACACTTACTCGCGGTTCGATATTTTGGTTTTTTTGCTCACCCCAAGTCAGTGATATGAACCTACTTATTGAGTTATTGTTGTCTCTGAATGCTGTACCATGTACATACATAAGACCTGACAATGAGATTGAATGATATGAATTGAGATTTGAATTAGTGTTGGGTTTGATGCTAATATGTTGTAATTCATTTGTTATACTCAATTTGTTTATATCAAGTTTAGTGTCCATGGAATTTTAACAGAAAATCAATTTAGGTTTCAAATCCAAACTGGCTTCTTGAAAATTGATTCACCTTGAAAGCAGCTAATCTAAATTGTAAATGGTAACAATCTCATGATTTCCTTAGGTCATTGATGAACTAAGAACAAGAAAGCGCACACATATAAACCACCAGTTTTGCAAGTAAAAAAAAAAATCATTAGATTAAATAATAATCAACAATATTTTTTCGTGCGTATTTTAGAGATTTAAATGTATCTTCTACTTAGTTCTATGAAACTCTGTTTTATTGGAGGTTGACTGTCTTTTAATTTGGCTTACTGGCAAGTCCTGCAATGGGATTATGCACTTATATCTTTGAGGTAATTTTATACTTGGAATAATTGAATTTCTTTTTCAATCAGTGGTTGGTACATTAAGAAATTATGATTGATGGCAAAAAACAGTCTATATATGAATCAAATGCAAAAAATTTATCGCTTTTTTTGTTTTAGAAAACATTCTTACTGAGTTACTGTTTTCACAAATTTATAAAGATGCTATGTTTTTCTAAAAACTTTTTATTCCCAAAAATAAACTGGGATAGGAATATGCCTGTCCAAACCTAGGAAAATCGGTAACTGAAAAACTTTTTTTTGAATTGAAGGCATAATCTAAATCAATCCCTTCCATACTCTACTTACAACCTTATCTACTATAGTCACACATTCCTTTGATACCTATACTGATTTAAAAAATTATGAATTTTCAGCAACTTAATCTAAACCACCAGTTCTGCATGTGACAAAGATTAATAAGTCCTTATTGTTCTAGCTCTGGTTGATCATGGGATTTTAACTTTCCCTAGGTAACAGTTTGGATCAACTTGGGTTGGGAATATTTAGTGCAACCCACAGATCACATGAACCTTAACTTTCACAGTCTATATATCAACATCAGTAAGCTGTGAGAGCTTCATCCAAAGGCGGTTTCACCATACAATTAAAGGGTGTTCCTACCGTGAACTACATTATCAGCTAACAACCAATAAGCTGGTGATTACCGCATTTTAGTGGCACAAAGAGAACACTAATTTTACTGCTTGAATATATAACTCTTACTCGAATTTTTAGCAAGCAAACTTATTTTGGAGAAATCACACACATACTGGAAATAAAATCATAGTAAATGATAAGACTTCAACAAAAATCATAATCAAAATCATTCAGAAACAAAAACATAGATAACACAACTGATAAAGAAAGCATGCGGACTACGCATGAGTCAACAAAAATCTGAGTGTCAACAAGAATCCCAATACGAATTTTTACTTGAAGATAAACACACGACGATAAATCTACACTAAGATAACAGCCTAGTTTTTCATTATCATCACAATCACTTAGGCTTCCACATTCAGAATCAATAATGAAAATCCGCATCATCATCATCACCTTTTCTGGTCAATGCACCTTTTCTTATCACGATATGGCAGTCGCAAATCCTTGATTTGGCCAATGCACCTTTTCTTTAAATCTTCATTCAAATTAAGACAATCACTAATGTCAAGAGATTCAAGAAGAGGGCATTTATCAATAATGGCGAGCACGCCAAGTTCAGTGAGCTTGTGTCCGCTCATATCAAGATGGCGTAGACCAGGCATTGTTTCAGCAATAACAAACGCCATTTTATCAGAGTCACAAGAGTCAAGCCCGCATGAATTATATTGAAGCCATTTCAAAAGAGGGCAAGATCGACCAAGGGCTTCAAGAGTGGCCTCAGCTGTATCGAGAAATGGAATTAAAACCTTCTCTAACTGCGGAAGCTTTCTAACGACTTCACTAAATCCTTCATCTGTAACAATGGTGTAATTCATAACCTTCATGCAACGTAGGTGACTGCCACTGTAAAATTTGAATTAAGATAAAAACTATTAAAAATGTTCATGAAAAACTCATTACTTATCAGCCATGCATTTGAGGAGATCATTGGTGCCATAATCTTCTTCAATAATAATGCTTTCAAGATGACCGCAACTTAGTTTAACAGCATTGCAACAAATCTTCCCCATTTCCCAAGGATTAACGTCAACATATTTGGGCATATAAATAGTGCGTCACATGAGAGGATTCTTGCAAATCTTCAGCCATTGAGTGCAGACAAGGCATACATCCAAAAAAAAAAAAATTAATATAGAAAGCCCCTTGAAGATGTTTGCTGTCAAATCACTCGGAAGATCAAGCCAATTTGGTCGCTTTACGAGAAAGAACCTATTTTTTTCCTTTGACCTTGACCTAGCCTTTGTGGTCTCACTTTCCTCTTCCATTGCTGGAATTGAAGAAGTGGCCAAGCAACTGAAACGATTAGATAATTTGATTCCTGTATTGTTGTAACCTTTTATAGAAACCATATCGTGAAAGTAGAAACGTTTTGAAAGAGAAACGTTGTTAGCGTCTAGGGGACGACGAAAGTGTTTGACAATAGAAAAAGAGTTAATAGTGAAAGGAAAAGACGGCGGCTAGGGTTCCAAACAAGTTATGAAATTTACTAATTACTAACAAGGGGCATTTGGCGGTTCAAGTGTGATCCGTTCAACCCGATCACCCAATCCAATATGCATTTTACTCGGACTTGTTCAAGTTTGGATCCAACACGAACTACTTATTCAAATCGGAAAAACTATTACTTTTCTCACCCTATCAAATTTCTATGTGCCCTATTTTTTTTCGAAAATATCATTTGTTCGGATTATATAATCTGAAATAGATTATTAGGTAATTTTAAGGATTGTATATTCCAAAACATAACAAAATAAATAGAAAGTGTATCGTAATTGATATCAAAGGTCTTTGTTGATCATCGTACAATCCCCGCATAAACTACAAAGCAATTTCTTGGATTGTATGAGCGGTCAGCAGTGACCATGATATCATAACCACTTCTAACTAAAAAAAGAGAAGGAAAAAGTAAGAAAGGATGAGAAATGAGAAATGAAAAATGAATGAATATGTTGAAGCATGCAAGACTATTCATAACCATAAACCTATCATAGGTTGTAACTACAGTCGAAGGAAACGTTTACAATGCATAAACCGACTAAAAATGCATTAAACACACCACAAACCGTCCAAACCTTGGGTGTAACGCCACATTCCACACAGTCTGGGAGGTTTCAGATTATATAATCTGAAACATTCTAGAACTTTTTGGATTGTGTAATTTGAATATCTCAGATTGTGTTTAAGTTTGATTCTTTGAGGTTTGATTCTTTGAGGGTTTTCATGGTGAATGACATAGGAAAAAAAGGTACACAACATAATTCAACAACATAAAACAACATAATAACAGAAGTGATGAAATATCTGAGAATGTTTTCGAAGAGGTGCTTTTGTACTTGATCCAGTTGACCTGTCAACTGACATATTTCGATTGGCATGTCAACTGGATCAAGTTCATAACAACCTCTTTGTAATCTTATCTGCAACATAATGATGAAAGGCAGGGTGTTCCAAGAGGATTTTTATTGCCATGATATATATTTCTATTCCTATTTCTAGTGCGTCGTTGACCACATATAAATGTCGGTGTAATGTGGACCACATAAAAAAATCTGTATCTAAAAGTTTCGGATTTTATAATGCGAAAGTTCCCTCATCCTACAAAGTACGAAATTTAACACATTATTGAACCGATTCAGATTATATAATCCGAAATATTTTAGAACAGTTACTTGCTCAACAAGAGTGACTCATGAAACACGTTTATCTTTGGGTTTTACCTGTTTTAAGGGAGTTGAACACGTTTTTTGACACTTATTAATGAATCGTTACACTCTATGCACTCATTCTTCACAAGTTTTCTCTATAAATATTCATCAATCCTTCACAATTTTTCATTGAATGATCTCACATTCTCTCGTTCTCCTTTCTTTCTACAATGGGTTTTCAACGTTGACCTTTCATACTAAAACGATCAAAAATGATGGTGCCACTCTACAAATTTGCAACATCACTCAGGGGTTAAAGGTTTTTTGTTAGGGTGCAAGGTTGACCATCAGAGTCTCATTTTCCCTAGAGAGGAAGCAAACCTTACCTAGGACACAAATCTTACCTCAACCTCCTTCCCCCTCCATCTTCTTGTGCTGCAGGATTAGTTTTAGATTTAATAAATTACCATTAGGTGTTTGAAAATTTTGTGTAATAAACTTCAAGTTTCAATTTTGTTGTAAATGTACTATGAAACTATATATATATATATATATCAAAAACTCCTTCAATATTAACTCCGTTAGTCAAATAAGTCCAAGACGTTAACTTGGTGTTAACTCTGGTGATGTGTCTCAATTTTTTGCCACATCATATGCTTAGTGGTTATGTCCACGTAGTCTAGGACCAGAATGAATAGAATAAGTCTTTCATTTTCTGGATAAAGATGAATAAATTTCAATCTTCATCTTCTTCTTCTCCCTCTCTCAAACCTCCATCAAGCATCATCATACTCAACAAAACAAGAACAAATTACCAAATTTTAGATCCAAACACTCAAAATCAGTCCTTTTTATATTCCTTTCCTTTTCAAAACATGGAAAATATGCATTATTTCAAATTAGGGGAAAATGCAATCATCCAGACCCGTTCAAACAAAAACCTTCTCAAATTAAAATCCTCTCTCAACACCATTCTAACAAATCGTGTGAATTAAACAATTATTTTCATTTTCAGATAGCTATACCCATCTCTCTTGCTTACCTTCCACTCACTCACCAAACCTAACATCATATTTGTTCATCACTCTCCACTTTTCCATCTTATTTTCACCACACCCTCAACATCAAAATGAAGAAAAGGGATAAATAGTAAATAAAATATACCCTTTCAATCAATGTGCGACCTCAACCTCAACCACAAGTTGACTCCAAACAAGTTTTGTTCATTAGAGAAAGAAAATAAGGAAGGGAAACAAAATCAAAATTAAAAGGTTGTTTATTTTGGAAATTAATGGTTGCAGGGAGGGTAATGGTTTATTTTCATGGGTTACATTAATCTCTTTGATTAACAATTGTATCTCAGATCTATGACTTTTGGTGCTCATAACAATGTGGAGGAGATGGTGTTGGAATGGAGAGAGGAGAAGAAAAAACTGGGTACAGAGTGAAAGAAGGAATATACTGGTGTTGGAATGGAATGGAAAGAAATCTTAAATCAAATTTTTTTGGGTTGAAAGGGGTGAAGTTTCTAGGTACAAATTGAAAGAAGGAATTTGCTGGTTTTTAGCATTTGAATTTTAGCACCGAAGGAACTACCGTCACCCCATTCACTCACTCATCTTAATTTCTAAATTGAATTTCAGATTGGAGGTTTTCTTGTTGTTTGTTTCAGGGAGCTTATAGTTTGTTTGTTTTTTGTCATTTCAACTTATTAGTGTTTGCTTTTTCATTTAGGGAGTGAGTGAGATCATTTATAGTGGATGTATGTGTAGCATCTTGTGGTGTGTTTCAAAATTTTGTGGTTTATGTACATATGGAGCGGTTCATAGGTGGTCTTTGGTTTGAGCTTCAGCTTCAGGATGTGATGTTCTGTATATTTCGTTTATGTTGTTACAGCTACATATGGAGGTGGCAATGTTGTGTTCCTCATTATGTAATTCAAGCATGGATTGAGATTTTTGCTTATTTCAAGTGTGGCTGAAGTGAATCTGGGCTTTGTTATTACTCCCTCCGTCCCAAATTGTATGTCGCTTTAGAGAGAAAAATTTGTCCCAAATTATATGTCGCTTTACAATATCA
>Ga0315914_1004396_pt1 | contig 21105 bp, 13 predicted proteins | sample MpolenodulesMG_FD_203920 | JGI IMG/M metagenome (GOLD analysis project Ga0315914, IMG submission 203920) | Medicago polymorpha root nodule microbial communities from Los Angeles, California, United States - elongated nodules | ecosystem: Host-associated > Plants > Roots > Nodule | place: USA...
AATTTAAAAAATGCACATTCGGTAGTTATAGACAGAATGTGTTATTAAGGGCATTTTTATAACTTTAGGGGGCCTAAAGAGATATTGAGGGGGCCTAAAAAGCAATTCTCCAAAAATTGTGATTGAGCCCATCCCACTTACAGCCCATTGTTCTAACCATTGATAAAACGAGAAAAGCGTAACCCGAAAACACAACATTTTATTAGGGTTAGCACGCGGCAGAGCTTTTCCTACTTCACTCGCCTTCACTCTACCATCACCATGGTATGTATATCTTATTCTTCATTCTAGGGTTTTTTTCAATGTTGTTTTCAATTGTTAACATTTTCGTGCTTGTTAATTCGTTCAGATCATACCCGAGAAAAATCGCAAAGAGATCTGCAAGTACCTATTTCAAGGTATATTTAACACAAAATCTTAATCATTTTAGTTTATACGTGTATGTGGTAGTTTATAATCTTACTTTCGCTGTTTCTGAATTGTTGAATGTAGAGGGTGTATGCTTTGCCAAGAAGGATTTCAATTTGGCAAAGCATCCAGAAATCGATGTTCCAAATTTGCAGGTGATTAAGCTTATGCAGAGCTTCAAATCAAGAGAATATGTTAGAGAAACCTTTGCTTGGATGAATTATTATTGGTTTCTCACCAATGATGGAATTGAGTTTCTCAGAACTTACTTGAATCTTCCTTCTGAGATTGTTCCTGCTACTTTGAAGAAACAAGCTAAGCCACCTGGTAGACCTTTTGGTGGTCCACAGGGTGACCGTCCTAGGTATTATCACATGATTTCTGTTGTGTATTTTTTTTTAGGGTTTTTGATTATGTGGTTGGTTGTTAATTGATTGATTTATGTATAGGGGTCCACCCAGATTTGAAGGGGAGAGGAGATTTGGTGGTGACCGTGATGGGTACCGTGGAGGACCTCGTGGTGAATTTGGAGGAGACAAGGGAGGTGCTCCTGCTGATTACAGACCCTCATTTGGGGTAAGCTTATTGTTTGTTTAACTCAATGTTGCATTTGTTTGTGGTGGGTCTATAGTATCTTTGTTTACTGTCTAAATTATTTAAGATGATGTTAGCAGGAGATGCTTATAGTGTTTTGCATTTATTTATATGATATGCTGTCCAATTGCATTGTTGATGAATAAATAATCTCTTTTAAAAAGATGTTGGTCGCTAGCTTCTAATGTAATGTCTTAAGAAGCAGGCCATTCTGTTCCAGTTAGCAGTAGCACTAGTATTACCGCATCTTTATTTATATGTTGCTCAATTGTGTGGTTGATGAATAAAATATTTCTGTTTTAAGATGATGTTAATAGTTAGCTTTCAATGAAACACGGATCCTCCTTGAATTACGTGTGTCCTGATGTCGGCGTGTAGTGTCAATGTCTGTCTTGTCCGATGTCCATATCCGTGCTTATAGTTTGCCTAATTGCCTTTTTTGCTGAATACAAGATTTCTGTTGTCTACTTGATTAAATTTCTCAAGTATGGGTGACTTGACTCGTTGATGAATAAATGAATTCTGTTTTGTCTACTTGTTAAAAAAATCCAATTATGGATTGACATGTATTCATTGGAACCAAGTCAAGCGTTTCAATACTTGTTTTTGTATCTAGTGTAGCATCTTGTCAGCTTCAAGTTTTGGGTTTCCCTGCTATTTAGGCTTGTTCTGTATCAGTAAATATGATTTCGTTCAAAGTTGGGTTCTATATCAATTTGATTTCATTCAAAGTTGCCAAGTTTAATTGGATGTTTTGTGCTATATTTGCCTCATTTTCTTGATGGAATTTTCTTATTTTGCTCCTTTTTCTATCTCTGTAAATGGAATATGATTCTTGACTAAACACACTATTGTGTACTGGATTACATGATTGTTGAATAAACACAGTGACATGCTTTCACTAATGTGTATTGTAGTTTACTTATTCTGGTGGATAAATGCTTTTGTTGTTTTGATTACTAAGTGGTTGTCATGTTCAAGATCATAACTAAGTATTTGCTTACAATGTTGTTTTGATAACTAAGTAGTTGTCGTTATGTTCTTAATCATAACTAGGTATCTGCATAAAATAATTTTGTTAGAAATCTATTCTTGCATACAATTGCACTCTCCTACTTTGGGTATAGCCCCACTGTTTTTGTCAAGTTTTCCTGAATTGTCTGAGCTGTCTTGTTGTGCAGGGTCCTGGTGGAAGGCCTGGATTTGGTCGTGGATCTGGTGGTATTGGGGCTCCACCCAGCTCAGATGCTTAAAGTATAATGATTTCTGCTTTAGTCTTCTGTTTAGCTTTTTTGAGCACAATTTTATTGTAGTCGGAGTTGTTTAATCGACATGTGACACTATAAATTTGTTTATCTTGTTTATCATTCAATGAAGATTTTGAATTTCCGAGTGTTCGTTAACTTCTAATCATCTGGCTCTCAATCTCTCACTTCTCTAGGATGTTTTTTATGATTCTTCCTATGTGAAATTTGGACTGTAACTTCACGACAATTTTACCAAATATCGAACTTATTTTACAATTTTTGTCTTGTATGTAATGAAACAAAATCATTAATGCGTAAGCCTCACGAAAAACCCTGGAAATGGTATTTGATCAGGTCAAATAAACCATCTGATAACTGTCACCTACTAACTCTTTTTCAGGGATAAGTAGTCTGTTACTCTGATATTATCACTATCATTTTTAAGGCATCAAGTGTGCTTTCATTTGTCATATAAATGATGCTGTCACTTGTTATATTCACCAACATAATTGAATCAATCAAAACATGTAAATTAACTACCATTTATTTAAAATATAATTCAGAAACATGTTAAGTAAACCGTTTATAAATAATACAAAATTTTAGCACTAATGTTACCTTGTTAACGTTCTGTTAAAGGTGGTAAAACTCCATTATTTATGTTCCTGATGATGTATAACTATAGATTACAAGTCATCTATAATGCAATGAGGGCAGCAAAATACAGCAAGTACCTAATGGATGTTATAGGGACTGATGGAATGTATTTTACGTACTCGAAGGACTAATTAGTAACACGTGACATGAATCATTTTAGTTTGACTAACGAGTGGAATATGTTAGACTAGAGTATAGACCGTTTCATACGTTCATATAATTTGGTGTTTTTTATTTCAAAACCAGGTTTACTATATTCTCGGGATGTAATACAAATTTGTTTTCTTTTAAGTTCTAACAATTCCATTTTCGACGTGCAAGTCACAAGAGATAGGGGATGTTGCAATCGTTGTCCATTAATAAAAACATTCTGCACTTTGAGACACAAACCCTGCACTTTGAGTCGACAGAACCATGCACATTCACACAAAAATAAAAACATTTCATATGAAAAAAGAGTTGAGTTGATTTGAAATAGAGAAGAAATAGAAAATCTCTTCAGAACTTTATATATATACTGTGTAACACACACAGTACGTGTTCACAGAAAACCTGTACGATCATGAGTTTGGATGATGACTTTATAACTAATCTCTTTCATATCATGTTCATTTTATCCATTAGTTTCTTTTCTCTTTTTCATGTCATAAAGTTCAATACGTGTTGAACTTTTAACCATGCCACTTGTCTCATTTCATATGCAATTCGTGAATCCAGAATGGAACATGGTTAACTTATAGGTGAAACACCAACCTAAAAAGAGAAAGAAGAGTGGTTTCTAGAAATCTTAAGTGTTTGAACCATTATGGAATACAAAGCAAGCATCTCGTGATATATCCCAAAAAAGCAATTAATTTGATATTTTACTTTTAAAAATCACGTTACAGTTATAGCTTTTACAGGTAGAATTATCAATAGCCAAGTATTATGCTCATGATCTGGAAAACTCCATTTCAGGTTTGTTATTAAATTTTTTATTAAATCACACTTATCATACATTTGCTTCTCTTTCACTTTCTTGTGTTGTGTTTTGTTTCTCTCACTGTATGTGTCAACCTTAGCTTCCAACAATACATTGTTCCAAGAACAAAGGTATCCTCCTATTTTTATGTACTAAATGTACGGCTTTACATCAAAATTTGCTATAAAGTCAATATATAGTATAGTTACTAGAAAGGGAAAATATTATATAGTTAAATAATAAACTGAATGCAGTGAAAAATAATGTTTGCTGTTTAAGCTTAGCTAAGTGAAAAATCTAACTCTGATTTTTCAATTCACTGTTTGTTTTGTATTGAAAAGGTGAAGACCCTTTGTTCAATTTTTAAGACCAAACATGGCCACAAAAGAGTCGAGCTCTTCTGCTGCTGCTGCTGCTGCTTCAGCTTCAGGGGACACTAAAATCAAAAGGGTTCTTACTCATGGTGGTAAATATGCACACTACAATGTGTATGGAAACTTGTTTGAGGTGTCTTCTAAGTATGTGCCACCCATTCGCCCTATTGGTAGAGGCGCTTATGGTATCGTTTGGTAAGCGTTTTTGTTTCTTTCTTTCATTAACTTCTGGTCTTGGCTTTTGGTTCAGCTAACTCATAGGACCAGCTGAATGCATGAATTTGATGTTTTGTCTGTTGGAAATGTTTTTACGGTCACTTGAACAATGGTTTTCTTTTTAGTGCTGCTGTTAATTCTGATACACATGAACAAGTTGCCATCAAGAAGATTGGTAATGCATTTGACAATATAATTGATGCTAAAAGGACTTTGAGAGAAATCAAGCTCCTTCGTCACATGGATCACCCAAATGTAAGTGTTCATCTCTTATTTTTTTTCATATTTTAGTACTTGCTCATCAAATTCGTATTTTTTTTTTTGAAGTTGAAGAAGAGGAAAATTATTATTAATTAACGTGGCAATAGTGGCCATTTTACAACGGTCGGATTTGAACTCCACCCTTGAGGTTATAAGGTCAAACTCTTACCATTGAGCTGACACCTTATGGACATCAAGTTCGTATGTGAACTCTTAATATCTTTTGGTAAATCATTCATTAGTGTATAAGGCTAAATTATATAACCTTGTTTCTGGTCTGTATACGTTTCAAGAGTCTTATCAGATTCTAGCATGAACACCACTTCATATGGTTTACACTGAATTATGAAATTAGACATGAATTAGTTGTGGATTATCTAACTACATATAAAATACAAAAAAATTCTAACTAATATGTAGCTAAGTATTTATGGACTACAGTCTTTATCTAACAATAGGTAACTGATGAGTCAGAAACTTTCTAATGTTCTATAGTTCAATTTCAATTTCAGCTTCTTATATTATATACTACATAAACATAAACATAAAACATAATACAAAATAAATGAGCAGGTAACTAAATTTTAGAGTGTTGAGTGAGAAGCTAATTTCCATGCAATACAATTTTTTGCTTTGTTAAAAACTGTCACAGAAAAGAAAGATCTTATGATGTATATATGTCAAAGGTAAGGGCAAGTTTTTTTACTTTTTTTTCTTACCCATACAACTATCATGGAAGCGAAAAATATTTTCTCTTCGTAGATATTTTCTCAATTGCTATTATCTTTCACCAGATCATTGCCATTAAGGATATCATACGACCCCCGAAAAAGGAGGCATTCAATGATGTATACATTGTTTATGAATTGATGGACACTGATCTCCATCATATAATTCATTCTGACCAACCTCTTCGTGAAGAACATTGTCAGGTTTGCTTCTAGTGATATTGTTCGACTTCAATTTCATGTCAACTATGATTTTTTTCAGAGAAAGTTTTGATTACAGCTTGTTTGGATAAACAACTTAATCAATCGCTTACAGCATAAGCGTTTATCAAATAAGTGTTTATGTATACATCATTTCTATGACAAAAGATAAAATATAGTCAACTTATTTTCATATAAACTAGAACTTGTTTTCATAAGCTATCTAGGAAAGCTTGTGCGGAAATAAGCTGAAAACAACTTATGCACAAGTCAAGTCATAAGTTGTTTTCATACGCTCTCCCGCAAAGTCTCACATGTGCTTATGCCGATAGATAAACTCAAATAAGTCAATTCAAACAGACTCTTTATTTGCCAACATAACATGGTCATACAAACTCCCCTCAAGAAATGTTGAGTTTTGATCTGTGCTTTTCAAATGAGTTCGCAATTAAGCATGAAATTAACATTTATGAAACTTCTGCAGTACTTCTTATATCAGCTGTTACGTGGGTTGAAATATGTGCACTCAGCTAATGTTTTGCACCGTGATCTTAAGCCAAGTAATTTACTAGTTAACGCAAACTGTGACCTTAAAATTGGCGACTTTGGTTTGGCAAGGACAACATCCGAAACAGATTTCATGACTGAGTATGTGGTCACAAGATGGTACCGAGCCCCGGAATTGCTCCTCAATTGTTCTGAGTACACTTCTGCAATCGATGTTTGGTCTGTTGGTTGCATATTTGGTGAAATTATGACCAGAGAGCCCTTGTTTCCTGGCAAAGACTATGTTCATCAACTAAGGCTTATCACAGAGGTATGGTTTTCGTGTTTTCCCTTTTAACTCATGTTCATCTGAAGCATTGCTAAGTTTCTAACTGATGTATTATTGCATTTGAAGCTATGATAACTCCCTTTGAAATGATATCAGGTTCCATCTTGAATGTTGTTAATGAATGCATATATAAGTTATTATTATAGATTGGTTATAAATTGATGGCCACAAGTTGTGTGACATTTTGTTTTTCCTTTTGCATAAAAGTTAATAGGTTCACCTGATGATGCGAGCCTTGGATTTCTCCGAAGTGACAATGCTAGAAGGTATTTTAGACAGTTTCAACAGTACCGGAAGCAAAAATTCTCGTCCAGGTTCCCAAACATGTTACCTGAGGCACTTGATCTGTTAGAAAAGATGCTTATCTTTGATCCAAACAAACGCATTACAGGTACTTATTATTTTTGTAGAGGAGATTTATAGCCAACGCTCTCATTTGCTTCAATATAATCATATTGATGTAATATTTTCATTGATTTGCAGTTGATGAGGCACTGTGTCACCCATATCTTTCATCACTTCACAACACCAACGAGGAGCCAGTTTGTCCTAGGCCTTTCACTTTTGATTTTGATCAACCTACATGCACTGAAGACAATATCAAGGAGATCATTTGGAAGGAATCTGTGAAGTTCAATCCAGATCCACTTTGTCAGTAATCCTTTACTTATTTTGTATGAATGTAACAAGACGAACCTCTATTGCATGTCCATCGTTCAGATGCTTCGCTAAGGACAGATATTCTCTTCCTTTGTAATCTAATCTTAAAACCAACTCCGATATGGAAAGAAAATTCTCTTGAAGAATAGGTAAAAGTCGGATGTTACACGCATTTATACAAGTAATAAAAAAGCTGTTGTATTGTTCTGAAGTTTGCTTTAGGAGGACTAGGGTGTCATGACTCAATAGCAAAGCAAATATGATAGCAAATTGTTAGCTTGTCATAGACATGGAGCTTCTTTCATAAATACCTGATAATTATCTTTAAATTTCGTTTTTATGTTTCAATTATGTATTTGGCAACATTTGTTATGCGTGTAACATGCCTTCCTTCACCTATGGTGATCAGTGGCCTTTCTTGCTTCATGACTAAATTTGTTTAAGTGATATGTTTAGAACTATAGAGTAGGGTTAACAGTAAATTTGTAACATGTCTGCTTGATGAAACTACATGCATTTTGAATGCAGCATTCAGTTTTACTTATTTATGTATTTTTTCAAGGTTAACACTCAAAATCAATGAATTTCACAAGCAGATGCTTAAACACATATTCATTATTGACTTAGAGTGTGCTTGAAACCACATGCTTTGCACAATCTCGCATCCCAAGGCACGAAAATACATAAGATACAATGTTTAGCTTCTATTCTACTGCACGGCATATTGTTCTGAGTATAAACAAACAGTTACTATTGTTTCATTGTTGGGGTTTCCCTTTGTTAAAGAGTTTTTATAATTGTCCAATAGTCTAATGACTTAAACACAAAAGAACAAAGTTTACAAACAGTTTTTGAAAGTATTACAATGTTTAGATTGTTCACTTGAACAGAGCCATTTCTTCTGTACTATCACAAATTCCTTCTATAAGTACACGTTTGAACCTGGACATCATCAATGGGCCAATTGTCTTCTGGGAAGGCGCATGACCCAATTTTCTCAACTCCTTGGTCTGGCAACAGGCCACATGGCGCAGGAGTCACACCACTTGAAACCCCAGCAATATAGGTGCAATTCCACGGAAGTTTTTTAGCCTTCTTTGCTAATCCAATGGTTACATTAGATATGCAGATTCCAGTAAACGGTGCATTAGATATACCCTCCAACTTTGCTGCCATAGTCACATTTTCAGCAACCATATCACGATAATTAATATTCTGAACTACAGGAATTGCATTAGGATCATAGTGGTTATCAGCATGAGAACCATAATCTCCTGTCATCCAAAATGCCCATTTCATGGTTTTCATAGTCATTCTTCTAACATATATGTCCTTGACATATCCTCCTCTTCCAACAGCAGTTTTGATCCTAACTCCTGATTCCGAATTGATCGCCACAATATCCTCGGCCCTGACGTCTTGAATCCCACCAGACATTTCGCTCCCTAAAGCAATCACAGCACTGGTTGGAGAAATACAAGTGAGTCTTCTTATTACCAGCTGCTTAGTTGGCATTCCATAAGCTATACCATACTCATCCCAACCACTCTTCACGGCCACACAGTCGTCCCCAGACACTATATAACAGTCCTCAATTCGCGTGTTCGTACAAGAGTCTGCGTCAAAACCATGAAAATGTATTCAGTACTAGACTGCACATTGTAGCATCTTAAAAAAAATATATAGAAATTTTTACTAACATACCAGGGTTGATCCCATCTGTATTTGGTGAATTCACAGGAGCAAGAATTGTGATGCCTTGAACAATAATGTTGCTGCATTAAATTTCTTTATGTTAAAATACTTAGAACAGTATAGTAGATTGATAATAGAGATTACAAAGAGATAAAGATGAACCTGCTGTAAACAGGATGGACATTCCAAGATGGAGAATTAAGCAAAGTGAGATTAGATATCTGAATATTATCTGAGTACATGATTTCAATCAGGTAAGGCCTAGTATAAGTGAGCTTCCCCTTGTGAAACTTTTGCCACCACAGTTCACCTTGTCCATCTAGTGTGCCATTGTTCCCTATTTGAATTCAATAATCAATAGAAAGCAAATATTAGTTGGACTAGGTTTATATTTTAGTTCCAAAAGCATAACAGGATTGTACAGTTCGATCTTCAATCAGTGACGTCCTACGACTTATTTAGACTAATTAAGCTGGTTCCAAATATTACCTGTTATGACAACATCAGTGAGGTTGGTTCCAAAAATTAGACTGCTATACCTTCCACCCTGAGTGTCCCTCCCTCTACCATAAGACGGCAAGGGATCAATCACCGGCCATTCACTTTCATCCTAACATAACATAAACATAGCATTAAAATACTTAAATTGCATATGGTGAAGAGTTACATTACATTTGCATATGCATATTGACACGAAAGAGTTAGTTAAGATATTATCAAACCTGAGAACCAAGAATGACAGCATCTTTGTGCAGGAATAAAGTGAAATGACTGGTGAGATTGAAGCTACCAGTCAACCATCTTCCTGGTGGAACATAAAGTTGAGAACCACCATTTGATGAGTACTGACTCAGATGATCTATTGCTGTCTGAAAAGCTTTCGTGTTCAAAGTATTTCCATCGCCGACTGCTCCAAATTCTGTCACTGAGGCACTGTAAGCTCTGCAGCTCACAGCACAATACTCAAAATAGTAGTCCTCAACCGGTGTTTTGCGGCTCTCTACTATAGTCAAGCTTGGCAAAGCAACCAACAGAGGTAGTAATAACAATAACACATCCATAGGAAAGAAAGATGAGAATGAAACAATGCTGTTTTGGTTACTGAGTTTCTTTTGGAGAGAGTTGAGCTATTGATATGTTTACTTAGAGATGTGTATTGTGTATATATGTTGTTGGTGTGTGTGTGTGTGTATATATATTGGTAGTGACTATTGTGCATTATATTTTGCTTTCTTTTGTGCTCTCCTCATTCCACCCACCCAACCACAAATCATATTTCTTATTCTGTCATGTGATAACATTAACAGGAATGTGATAAAGTTGCGGCCTGCAAATTTAGTTCCATCAAGTTTCTTTACATTTAATTGGCTAAGATTAGATAGAATTTACTGAAACGAATAATTGCATTCTAGTTGGAATTTGTTAAGTTGGTTTAGTCTAAGTTCAAAAATGCGTTTAAACATTAGATTCTAGTCCTTTTTTATAGCTTAAATTATCTAGGGGGAAGACTTACAATTACTAAAATTAGAACTATGAAGTTAAAAAAAATAAATGCTTGCATTATTGACTTCCCTAAAGTAATTTCATCATGTGATAAAATAATACATGTATTAGGTAATTTTGTGGAGGTTGGCATTGTAGTTGTCCAATGTTCATATAAAGAAATTAATGAATTGGCATGTGGAGTTTGAAAATATGCTATGAACTGAACAAAGTCTAAAATGTATCTATGCAAGACCATTTTGCACTTTTCAGTTCCACCTTCTTTTGCCTTCCATTTTCTAGCCATTTTTTTTTTCTCCTTAATGTGTGGTTCTCTTCCTTAGTCACCCACTTAAATTCATGGATTGATATATCAATCAAGCATGTACCTTTGAAGTTTATAGTGGTTCACTATCTGTTCTATTTTAAGCTCTAGTAGAGATAGTGGTATGGGCATACTATATTGTATAGTGCATTAATTTTGGTGCCTAATCTTCCACTTATACATGCACAACTTGTGTTTTTTACATTCTATTAGTGGGCATGACCTCACAATTTGGATTCCACACATTGTGTGTGATGTATCAATTAATCTTGGTCATTCAATTTCAAATTAATAGTATAAATTAATTAAAAGTGAGTTGATTAAGATGTGATTGATTTTAAATTAATGGTTGAGATCAGTTAGTAAGCACAAATACTTGCATTTATTAATGCAGAGAATCTATATCCACTACATGTGAAACCATCCACCATTCGTTCATTACCATAGTTATCCTTAATTCCTTAATATTGAATTAAAGAAAAATGAGCACAAAGATGTTCACTAATGAGGTTTTCATGTGCTATGATTGCATAATGTTTAGTAGTTTCTGGCAGCTGATTATGGGTATTGAGTGGCCAATAGCAGTCTTTGGATGGGTCCACATTGGTCACGGAACTTTGTTTGAACATGTAATGTGACCTACTAATATACTATTTGCACTCCCGTGAATATTTGTAAGCACCAAAACAAGACACGAAGACACTCCCTCCCATGATCGATGCCATTGTCGATACTCTTCACGGACCAAACTTCATTTTCTTGAGAGAAAAAATAATGTGCATTATTTTCCATGTAAAATAGACCTTTGTATTCTCGTTATAAATTTCTCTTATGATAAAAAAAATCACATTTAGTCTCATGTGCCTTGTCTTTTTCTTGACAAATTACCCTCACTTTTAAACGTTTGTTTGCCTATGTTTTGTAAAGGCTTAATTACGCATGTAATTCCAAACAGAAATGGATTAATTTGATTTTAGTTACTGTAATAAAAAATCTTGCAATTGTCACAATCGTCACTTTCTTGTTCTAAAGAGTCTGACGAAATATCAAATGTTAATCATTTACGATTTGAGTTGCACCCATGATAGAATTTTTTTCATTTAAAAAAGTTGAAGTGGCAAGTTTTAGAGACGTGGTATATGGAGCGACATACATATGCTATGAGGATATATTAATGGTGATTTAACATTAATAAATCCAAAAATAGGCCTACAAATTCAACCAAAAAACACATTCATGCCTTCAACCTAGAAAAAGGAAAACACAACAAACTGCATTTCACTTCTGAATTGCAGCATAGAAACATGAAAAAGTCGATGAAAGTTGATCCCAGCACATTTGTTTCGACGTTTCTTGTTCCCTCCTGAAAAATGAAATCATCACCATTGTCTATCACATAAAAAAAACAAGGGGTAAATGTCCTATTAAAAGTCGCCTCTCTGATTTCTCCTCATAGTACTCAAGATCCTCAACATCTAAACCCTATCTCCTTCCACCTCCTTCATCTCCATTTCCCGAACCCTGCACATCTTTGTTAGCAATGTGGTGGATGACAATACACTAAAACTTTGTCACATCGGCTTTTTTTTCTGTAAAAAGTGAGCTAGGTTTCTCTAGCAAGCAAAACAAAGAAGTTTTTTTTTTTGAAGGAAAAAAACAAAGAAGTTTAGAAGTAATATAAACTAAAAACATAATATGTCAAAAAATATGAGCTGACGAGCTATAAAAAAACATGTTAAACGGGTTAACTTGTTGAGCTCAGCTAATTTTGCCGGTGCTTATAAATAAGTTACCTTGTCAAAAGTGTAGAGGTGTTAAAAAATTTAAGGTTTAAATATGTTTTCGGTCCTTATAAATATACCAATTTTTTGTTTTAGTCTCTCTAAAATTTTCCTTCAACTTTTAGTCCTTAAAAAAAATTTCATCTTCACTTTTGGTCCCTTATTTAAAGTAAACTCATATGTAGAATTCATATTTTTTAATAAAATTTTACAGAAAAATTCATAATATTATAAGAATCCCTCCCAAAAAAATGTAGAATTTTTTAACAAAACATGAATTTTATATGAATTTTTCTATTTTTGATGGTTAAAAAATCATATTAAATTTATGTTTTGTTAAAAAATTCTAATTTTTTTGGGGAAAGATTTTTACAATATTCTACACGTTTCCACACAATTTCATTAAAAAAAAAACTAAAATTAACTTAAAAATAAGGACCAAAAGTAATGATTGAAAATTTTATAGAGACTAAAAGTTGAAGAAAATTTTCAAAGGGACTAAAACGAAAAGTTGGTATATTTGTAGAAACTAAAAAATATTTAACCCAAAATTTAATATCCTAGAAAATATATCAACCCAATATTTTCAATCCTCTTATTTTTAGAAGAAGTTGGTTCTTGTAGTGTGAAATTCAACGAGAAGCAAGTAAAATTTGACCAATGATTATTTTAGTTAATATTTCAATTTAGCTTCTTCCGATATCATTTACCCATTTTTTATTTATTTTTAGAGGACCCATATTGTTTAAGAAAAAGTGTTTTTTTTTTTGGTTGGCAAAGTTTAAGAAAAAGTGTTATTAAATCTCTTAATAAGTTTATATCTTTTTTTTACAAAGTTTATATCCATTTGAGGAAAAAGTGTTTTTTTTTTTAGGGGAATGTCGTGTGACTTATTGTTATTTTCATCCGGCTTTTATTTCGTTGTCTCTTAGTTAATTTGGTTTATTGTCCAGGCCATTCTTTCATTTTGAACTTAATCAACCAAATCAAATTTTAGAAGTTCTTTATAAAGAATTTATTTTTCCATCCTATTTGCTTCTCCTTCACTTTTTCCATTTTATCCATGTTCGAATTATATAACAAACAATTTTCTAGGATATTTTGGATTATATAATCACAATCCAATAAAAACTAAAAAAAAAAAAAAAAAACTTCTAATTATCATGATTTCTCCAATTATTGTTTCAAAGCGGTTCAAAATAAATATTAACTATTCGAATTATATAATCTGAACCGTGTCAAACCCCCCATCATACCAGTTTCTAAGAGAACTCATGGTCTACATGTTGACACATTTCATATAATATAATCTGAATACGTAAAATATATGTTCGAATTATATAATCTAAAATGTGTGGACACAGAACATACATGTTTCTCCATAGGGCACACATACTTGCATTTTCAGACTGAATTTGCAACACAAATCAAACCATATTATTGGCGCACATCAAAATTAAAACAAACCATATGATAATATTATACATTGTATCCCAATTGTGCAAATATTCAAATCAAAATATTCGGTGGTCGTGGCCAAATGATACAATTTCAAATGTACTAACATTACTAAATCATAAAGTAGTATAAAAAACATACACAAATACTAGTGGGTAGAAGCATGCCCACCCATATCACCCCTCCTCAAGCGATACATCATCCTACCATGAGCCTCAACAACGATCAGCTCCAAGCCATGTTAGACAGGACCTCCCCGATCTACTTTATCATCAGTCAATATTTCAATTGCTATGTCCCTAATGTGGTCTAACCGTAGGCCCATGTCTACCTGTTGCACTCTCCTCTATTCTCAACAACAATCTCCTTAAGGGAGCATATAATTCAAACGAGGTAAAATTGAAAAAACAGAGGACGCGTGAGTGGCTTGGAGGGTGGAAAAAGAAATTATTTTTCTTATACTTTATTTTTTTTGTTTAGTGGAAAGCCCAAAGACCAAATCACTTTTTAAAGTTTGTTTTTCATGTCTTCTACCAAAAAAAAAGTTTTTTAATAACTATTACTTTTTCTACCCTATGAGCATCTTGTGAACCCTACTATTTTTTTTCTTTCTAAAATTACCCGTTATTTAAATTTTATAATTTGAACATCATTTAGATTATGAAATCTGAAACCTCCCTATATATAACTCGAAATCAGAAAACATTCCCTTTTCTATAGTTTCTACATTTGCCCTAAAACCTCTCTCTCCCACCACAAAATCCAAAAAACACATATTGGGAAAATCTTTGCGGTTTTTTGCTCAAAATCATCACATTTCATGCTTCTTCAAACATCAAACTCAAGGTTAGGTCACATTCCCTCTGCATGTAAATGTTTGGGTTCGAGTTTTTTTTTCTTCTGAAACTCTGAAGTTGTTCGGATTATATATCCAAGTAAGATTGTTATTGTTCAGATTTTATAATCTTAAGTGTACCAGTGTCAGTTTCTGCCCTATTTTTGTGTATATTTGACTTTTGCATGTTACAGGTATGGATCGCATCAGAAATCAAATACAAGAGATGCATGCTTCTGTTAGGCGAGATCGGATGGACGGAATGAAGCGGAGGGGATAGTGGGCTGAAATCATTATTTCACATTGATGTCAAATTTTACATTTTTTTTAGTATATGTGACATATAGAAGAAAAAAGAGAGAAAATGGACGTAATATATTATATTCACGACAAATTGGCATATGCAATAGTTAAAGATGAGATTTTTTTTTTCTTTTCATTTTTCACCTTAGTATTTTAGAATTTTTTGTTTTTGTTTTTGTTTTTGATATATGTAACGTTTACTTTTGTTTTTTTCCTACCACGTGGAAGTCACTTATTGGTTGCTGACATGGCATTGATGATGTGACAATCAAGGTCCACGTGATATCAAATATGACATGGCATGTCACGTCAACATGCAAAATCATCTGACTTAAATGTGAATATGGCATTCGAGACTAAAACAATGAACTTTTAAATTATAGGAAGGAAAAAAGTTTAAATTACCTTTGGCATACTGGACTTCAACTCTCCAACGAAAAGTTTAAACCTTGGACTATGGTCTTGGATCCAATGATTCTAAAAAACAGATTTGTCAAGTTAAAATTTCATGACCTTATTTAAAAATAAAAAATAAAAAAAGGTGTCTATTAATAGCATCCATTCATAAAGGATAATACAGTGAGCCGGTTTTCTGGTTTGTGGATTTGTGCTATATATGCACACTAAATGAACAATTAATAAAAAGCTTAATTACACTTTTGGTCCCCTAAGTTTCTCAAAATTGTGATTTTGGTCTCCTATATAAACAACTTTTTTCAGGCCCCCTAAGTTTACTTTCTGTTACAATTTTGGCTAGCCCTAGCCCAATTTTGACTCAGTCAACGCTGACGTGGACGCCACGTGTGTAATGTTTTAATTATTTTTGTATTTTTTTAATATTTTTTATTTTGTAATTAAAAAATAAAAAATAAAAAAAATTGTAATTAATTTTTTTATTTGTAATAAAAAAACAAAAAAAATTATTTTTTATAATTAAAAAAACAAAAATACTTTTTTTGTAATTAAAAAAACAATTTTTTTTAATTACAAAAATATTATTTTATTTTTTCTAAATTAAATAAAATAAAATAAATGTACACACGTGGCGCCCACGTGTCCGTTGACTGGGTCAAAATTGACGTGGGGACCAAAATTGCAACAAAAGTAAACTTAGGGGGCCTGAAAAGAGTTGTTTTTCTTAGGGGGTCAAAATCACAACTTTGAGAAACTTAGGGAGCCAAAAGTGTAATCAAGTCTTAATAAAATTACTAACAGATAGTTTAAAAAAGAAACGAAGAAAGGCTCAAGCTCCGCTGGATGAGTTTATCATGTCTCTCACAGTGAGTGAGTTTTTGCCATGCAATATAATATTAAAATAATGATAAATGGAGATTGTTTTTGTCTTTAAAAAATCTATGTGCATGAGAATATCAGATTCAACTTTTTTCTTTCTTTGTCATGCTTGTGAAATTGCAACACTTATAGCACTTTGTTTATCTACCAAATGACCAATGTCGACAAATGAATCTGATGGCTCCAACTTGAAATAATGTAAAAAGAAATAGTTGAAATTGGTTTAGTGTTAGGATAAGATTGCCAACCAACAAACCCCGTGGGTCTATGGTTTAATTTAAGCATTACAGTGTTATAGAGTGAGCTGGATTCTTTGTTTCTACTTTCTGGCTTAGTGGTTTTTCAATTTTTCATAATGAAAGCAAAAACCACAGAAAGAGCACTGATAAACAATTCTAAGAGGAATAATAAGCTCTATTTCAGTTTCAGGAAGAGGCTCAAATTGACATCAAATTAATGTCATAATTTTTTGGATAATTGTCGTATATGATATAATTTAGATTGTTTAGACTTGAATGCACGAGGAAGTCTACAAGACTACAATATACATAATCAAATACACTAGTCATAATTTATTTGGAGAAGGGAATGGGCTTCAACTTTCAAGTATTATTTCCTATAATATAAGCCTCTAAATCTGTCGTAACTTGTAATGAATTGTTTTTGGACATGCACATGGTCACAGTCAGACATATCAACGATATCCCGAAAGAGAAATGATATCCGTACAACCATTTTTATACAATTTTTGTACAAACTTTTTATTTCATACTCACATTATCTTTTTACTCTCTCTCTTCCTTTTTATCTCTCTATTATTTTTGACCAATGAGAAGAGAGAACAAAAGGTTGTCCCAAAAATTATACCAAAAGAGTTGTTCAAATATCACTGTTCATCCTCAAAATCCACTTTATGTCTTGGCAGGCACACACGAGGTAACCCAATAACATATCCACAAAATATACAACCGGGACAAACCATGACGCAAGAGCTATTATAATTCCACATGCACCATTCATAAAGAAGAAATTTTAAATATACTATTTTACTGCATGGTACGTTACGTTAGTTGTGTCTAAGAGGTAAAATAAAATGAAGAGATGTACCATATGCCTTTGATTGAGTTGGGTTGGTTCCCTTTCCTGCAAAATAAAGTATAAGAGTTCGTACTTCAACTTCGTACATATACATAGCTACTTTTTTTGAGTTTATACATAGTATAAACAAGTTGGTGTGCTCGTGTCGCACTTGATTCTTTGAGCCCCACCAAACTACAACTGGTAAAATAAAAAAGACCATGACCAAGTCGCATTAAACATCATTGTTCAATATAAAAATTGAAAAAATGTCTTAATTAAGTTGACATTCTATGCAACAAAGTTGAACATTTTATAACCTATTGATTATTTAGTTATTAAAGTAATCACTTTTTTAATTAATACTTGATTACTTGTAAATCTGCCTTCAGTTTAGCCCACAGGCTTACCCCCGGTATTCCAAATATTGTATGGTAATCAAGTGATCTATATAAACTCATAGACCCCTTGCTCTTCTCATTCATATCCATTTTTGTATCACATTTTTCCTGCTAAAGGTATAAATCAAGCATCAATTATTCATTTATTTAGTAAAATGAATACCACTACTCTCGCTTCAGAAATTGCAAACATGAACCCTAGGTTCAAATGCTCAAGATCAAGACAACTTCCGAAGAGAGGGCAGATAAAATCAAAGATAGTAGCCAATGTTTGTCATTCCATTATCTCTGTTATTTACAGAGCTTCATCACTTGGCTTGCATTCTTCAACAAAAAACTAACTAGTCATTTTTGAAGCATGATGAAGCATATATTGTATATATCTATCTACTTTCATCTATCTATATATTTTACATTATTCTTGTAACCTTCATCTACTTGTGTTAGTCTACGTACTAGAGCATGAGATCTTTACGGCTTGATGACAATATTATTTAATTAGTGAATTACTTGGTGCGTTTCTACCATTGTACTAAGACAAACTTTCATATCACTTTTATTCAACGCTTTTTATACTTTCTCTACCTATTTTAACCATCAAATGTGCCTTGAGTCATTGGAATCTACACAAATATACAAGGAACGCAACATTTTCCAGATAATCACAAGCCAAAAAAAATATAATAATGCTATTTTTAATAAAGCAAATCGCCACAAATGCTTACAAAACGTTTTTACTTAGAGGCATACATTGGTATTTATAATAGTGTCTTGTCTTGTGAATTGAATTAAACGTATCATCAAATTAAAATAGTCTAGGTTGCTCTAGCAAACAAACCAAATCCACCATCAAAATAAGTTTAGCAGTACTAATGTGTTCAATAAAACGAGCTATAGAAAAAAATATTGGATTAAGTGAAATAATTAACCGGAAAAATATAATTTTAAAAAATATTTCCGTGGGTTAAACGAGGCGGACACACATGTGTGATTCCCCCGTCTAAAATAAAACTAAGTTAAATTGATTAATCTGAACTCAACTTATATTGTCACCCCTTATAAATAAGTCACAATGTTAAAAGTTTGGAAGTGCGAAACAATTATATGTACTATAAAATATATTAGCAAATTTTTGTTGGTCTTGACCATCCAATTTCCAAGAGCATGGATGACCTTCGGTGCGACAACCTATGGCCAAATTTTTAGGGGACCTATAACTTTTTTCATACGGGAAATGTATAGAGAAAAACTTCTTTTATATGGGGGTTTATATAACAAAATGCAACATCAGGCCCAAACATGAACAAAGTTTTCAGACCTGTTGATAACTTTTAGGTCATTATTTTTTTCACCCTATAAGTTTCTCGCGCCCTATTCGAATTCTAAAATGCGAAATATTTCAACATGTTTTTGGAGATATTTATGGGGTGTTTATGCCGTTCGGATTCTATAATCCGAGAGCGCGCGAGAAAATCATAGGGTGAAAAAAAAATTGTTTATTTTTTATATACCACCACCACCCTCCAATTTCCCGAAGCATGGACGGCCTTGGGCATTGGCTTGGGGTGCGACAGCTTAGGCCCAATGTTTTCAAGGGACCTACAACTTTTTTCAAACGGGAAGTGTATACAGAAAAACTTGTTTTATGAGGGGGTTTATATAACAAAATGCAACATTAGGCCCAACATGAGCAGAGTTTTTAGACCTATTGATATTTTTTATATATCACCCCCACCCCCAAGTAAGTGTTTTCACCCCTATATTTTACTATAGAGTTGTCAAAACTAAAACTCGGGAAATTTAGATCATGAAATTGAGGAAATAGATGATAATTCAGATGTTCTTAATGATTCGAAATTCATCTAATATTTAAAATATTAGTTATAATTATGAAAAAGAAATTCCTCATTTAGAAATTTATAATCCAAGAAATTGGAATAATCTTGATAAATAAAACAAATGATATTATAGTTGAAAATGACTCTACTAAATAAATGAATAATAAGCGTCTTGTGAAAGAAGCAAAGAAGTACTAAAGTCTTTTTTTACCACTTTTTTTTTTTGAGCAAAGGCAGAATCACTGCATTTCATTCATAATTAAAGAGTACAAAGTAGAGGGTACATCATAAAAGACATGGGGGCTAGGGGTGAGATAAGGCGGCTCTAGCTATACTATGAGCAACCTTATTTGCTTGCCTCCGAACAAACGGCACTACAAAATCGGGATTGTTTAGCAGTAAACTTTTACATTGAAACACAAGGTCCCCAAATTTATTGAGAGGAGTATTAGAGGTGTTGAGTGCATTAACAAGTGACCTGCTACCAATTTCAAACAAAACTCGTTGCAAACCGTTACTTGTGGTTGTTTTGATAGTTTCCAACAATCCCGTGGATTCTGCTTCAAGGACGGTAGTAGAAATTTGCGAGTAACCCGACATACCAATTAGCAGCTTCCCCGTCGAATCTCTGAAGCACATACCGTAACCCATTATGGTGTTATTGTTGAAAGTAGCAGCGTCTACGTTGCACTTTACCACTTTGTATATATGTATGTGTGTGTGTGTGTGTGTGGAGGCTCTCGTTCTTTCTTTTTTCTTTCTAAAATTAATTTTTATATATCCCATTTTTCTAAGGGTTTGTTTTTCTAATTTATGTCCCCCGTTTTATCTTACTCATCCCAATCATTTAGGAAATATTTTGTTTTTCTCGAATGAAAAATTTTCTCCTTTAATTTTTTTTTAACAAAAATAGACGAGATTTATTTATTCAAATTGATAGAGTAAATTGATAAAATACAAATTTGAAATCGTAAAAAACAAAAAAGATGAATTTACGAACAAACATACAACATCCATGTTAATAACATAAAACGACAGAGTACCGCTAGTCATTACTCCCATTGGGGCTAAGAAGCAAGCCCCACAACACAAAGCGGTGAAGAACAAATAGAATTTGCTACAAAAGCCGGCTAACGGGGGTATTCCTATGTATGAGAACATAGTAATAGAGAAACTTATAGCCGAAATAGGATTCGTTTTGGCTAGAGCGCCCAAATCTGCTATATATTTGATACGGGTTTGCCATAATGCTAAAACTATCGCGAATGCATCTATCGTCATTAATGCATAAATAAAGATACCAATTAGTAGTGATTGAATTCCTTCTATGGTTCCACATGAGAACCCAGTACGAATATAACCTACATTTCCAATTGAACTATGAGCTAGAGGTCTTTTTACTTTCATTTGGGCCATGACGGTCAGTGCTCCTAAAATCATAGAAGCAATTAATGTTGTAGAAACAGAAGATTTGT
>Ga0315914_1004397_pt1 | contig 21104 bp, 9 predicted proteins | sample MpolenodulesMG_FD_203920 | JGI IMG/M metagenome (GOLD analysis project Ga0315914, IMG submission 203920) | Medicago polymorpha root nodule microbial communities from Los Angeles, California, United States - elongated nodules | ecosystem: Host-associated > Plants > Roots > Nodule | place: USA...
GTTAATGCAATTTTATGCCATGCAACTTTAGTTGTTGCAAGTATTTTACAGTGGAGTTTATTATTTGATATTATCATTTATTATTTTATAATGCTAAAAATTTAGTGAAAATAAGTTACACAATTTGTTAGAAAATAAAAAAGTAGATCATTTTTATGTAAAATTACGATGAACTGTCATTTAGTCATTTATTATTGATAATGATAGACAAATAATTTGGGCAACCCACTACCTAATCCAACCCAAAACTTAATTAGTAGGTTTATCCAAACCGGCTCAATAGTATAATGAGTGGTTACTTTACCTCACCCAAACCGAATACCCCATATAGTTTGAGTTTGACCAAACCCAACCAAAAGTGATCCCCTTACACCCCTAATTCAAAATGAGGGAAACATAAATCAACAGCAACAATTAAATCCTTCTTTAACAAAGATCATTCTCTTCTTGCACCCATTAACATATGCACAAATTAGCAAAACCCCTTATTTTAACAACATACACGAATCTATGTTAAGTTGGGTGGGGGGAGGGGGGAACTTCCTCCGTTCTGTTTTGCTTTTTTGTTGTTGTTAATTATAAGATGTTTTATTTTGTGCTCCACTTAAAAAAAATGTCCTGCTTTTACTAAAGCGAAAACTAAGACCATGAAAGTAATTTATCTCCCGTCAATTTTGTGTATAATTGATCAAATACTAAATGTCTAGTGATGATTTTTAGGATAATTGTTTGGAGAAATACATAAAGAGATATTATTTATAGTGTTGTAAATGTAGAAATTCCCACATTCCCTTATTTTGTAAAATAAAAAACTTAACTGAAAGTACTAATACACACTAAGTGCAGTTTGCAAAGAAGAGAGACACATCAATATATCAAAGGTTTTTGCAACCTTTTACATTCTAAATGCACTTACATGACATTCTTACGACAACTTTAAAATATAAAGACACATCGAGATCAATTATAATTCGTAGATTTTAATGTCTTCAATTTTTTGATTATACAATGGTAAAGTTTTTGTAATCTCCATTATTGGCTAACTAATAAAGATATGCCATTTTTTTTAGCGCTTATATATTAATTTATTTTTCGTATAAATATATTTTATAAATATAATTTTGACACATACTAAAAAAATTCTAGAAAGACAACCCCTAAAAAAAATAAAATCTAGAAAGACCATTTCAAAACGAGGGAAACAGAAATTAACGGTTACAGTTAAGTCCTTCCTAAACAAACACCATTCTCTCCTTGCACCCAAATCCTTCGCCACAAAAATCGCCCACACACTACCCTATGCAATTACCATTTTCCCCATCCTTCTCCATACTAAAATTAGAAAAATTCAAAATGTAAGAAACTCCAATAGGAGGTTATTTAAGTCATTATACAATCCAACCGTACATTACCACGTAACTGTACGTCAAACCTGTTCTTAAACATCAACACTTGAAACTGACAAGAACATTCGTGCTTTGTTGTCTTCACGTCATAAAACCAAAATAACAAATCATGGTTCCTAAATTTTCTTATTATATAAACTTGTTTTTGTTTCCTAACTTTCCCATCATACTAATTCATTTCTAGCTCCCAAATATTCCTCTCCTGCTTGTACGTAGCAGGAAAAATGTCACATTAAATTTAATATCCTTTATTGCAATCTCTCCTTTTTCTCCAACATTTGTTAATTGTTTCAATTAACACCTATTCATTATTTATATAATGGAGAAAAAGGTTGAGAACGCTATGATTAGCTATGATCCAAAATCAAAAACAACCATAGATCATATTCCTCAACCCCAACCCATTCTCAAGAAGAGATCATCAAAATTATCTAAGAATTTCTTTAAGGTTGTTGTATTCATGATGCGAGGGCATTCTCGTAAAACAAAATCGATTATGCCTATTGATAATGTGTCCAAAGGCATGTGGAAGAAGCTTTTGGGGTTCATGAGACCTATGCACCTTCAAAGCAACCAATCTCCACCACAAATTCTCAACGGTGATAATAACCATAAAAAAGTGGTTATTGAAAATAATGTTAATAGCACTATTGATAATCAAGGTGAGGATGGGTTTCATAATGCATCGGAGTTTCTGAATTCACCGTCTCCGACTAGAAGCGGCCTTGCTTCGGTGGCGAGTAGCCGTTACGCTTCGGCAGTGGGGCTAAGTGAAATGGTTGAGGAGGAGAAAGAGGAAGAGATTGTGGAAAAGGATAATAATAATAATAATAATGAGAATGATGATGACATGATTGATGCCGATGCGGCGGGGCTAAATGAAATGGTTGAGGAGGAGAAAAAGGAAGAGATTGCGGATAAAGATAGTAATAATAATGAGATTGATGAAGATGACATGATTGATGCCAAAGCTGAAGATTTTATTGCTAAATTTTATCGAGAAATGAGGTTGCAGCGTATGGATGTTCGTTACAATGAGATGAGTATGAGGTCATTAGGGTTATGATCATGAATATTGTGGTTTCATACTTTGTCTAATTGGGCATGCTTGCATGGAAACGAGATCGATTCAACTTCTTTCATTCTTTTTTGTTTTTCTTTTTGTGTAGAAAGATGGGCCTGTAAACCCTTCTTAAAAACATAAAAGAAAAAGTATATATGCGTGCGGAAAAATGTATACATATATAAAGTGTTGTAACCTTGTTTTTTGAAGGAAAAAAAGTTATATAAAGTCTTGCCAAAATGATCTTTACAATTACATGCTGATGTATATTTGAAAATATGTAATCACCCACGGGGGGTGGGGGGGTCAATTTTTTACTTTATATTAATGCAAATTGCTTATCTAAAAATAGAAATACACGCTAGCATATCATTATTATGTGATTAAGATAAACGGAGAAAGTTGATTTTACTAAAGGAGTGTTCTGTTGATGTTGAATGTAGAGGAGTTCTATTTGCAATCACTCTCAATGAGAGAGCAAAGAGTGTTAAGCTTAGAGTAGTAAGATTGTGTGTCTTGCATTTTTGTGAGAAAGAGTATCTATATTATCCCAAGATGGAGTCGTTGAAAAGTAAAGGGAGGATTGTTACATATAACGTCCTTCAATGGTGTGTTCGATTGCCATTGAAAAGAATTGGACCCGCTGAGACGTTACAGATTACAAAGAGGATTGCTTTTCTGACATTAGATATGTCTTAGCAACATAAGTAAAAGACCAAAAAAACAGTTAACTGCCGCTGGTTTTGTAGTTATAACTCAACGGTAGTTAACTATTGATGGGGGCATTTTAGTAATGTACTTGTGTTATTAGGAACTTCTGAGTGTCAAAAAAGCAATTCTCGATTACAAAATCCTATGTCTGATGGGTTCTTCCTTGAGCTTAGTCACTTTAGAAGTGGATCGTGAGGCTGTAAAGGACTGAGTCTTAAGTTAGTATAAATCTTTAAGAGAAGATTGATGACATTATTTTAGACTATTTTTTGAATAAATTAATATTGAAGAAATTGCTATGATTTTGATTGCACGCAATTCTATTTCTGTTTATTGTGTTTTAGATTTTGTTGTGGATTCAAATTAAGCAATTTTTTGAAACTTACATTTTTTATTAACTTTTTATGTGCACCTTTTAATTTGAGAAAATAAACCAACATTTAATTTGATGATACAAGAGCTTATTAAGCTACTTCAATATTTTTTTCTACTCAAAGTGGCACATCATAGTTTTTTCAATAACGAACAACCATTCTATGAAACTCACTTAGATACCTTCTCTATTAGAGATGCTCAATTATAGTATCCAAAAGAGTTTAAATGACAGAACACAAGTCTATTTCAACTTAAACAAATTAATGTCTCAAATTTGAACTCTGAGAAACTACTCTCTCGATCATTTTTATAAGAAATAAATGAGTCAATCAAAGTTGATGTATTTGATCTACATTATGAACCAAACATCAACTGTAGTTTACCAATTTGTCTCTTATAAAAACGACCGAATGAAGTATTAGCCAAAAAAATTATGATACCTAGTGTTGTCGCCTAAGTGCCTGTTTGGTTCCCCGTTGGAAACCAGTAGAAGCACGTTTCAGAACTTTCAACAAGATTTTTCTATTTTGAAGGGTGTTTGGTTGTCTCTTCCAAAAGCCATCCAGTCTTGCAAACGCGATTTTGGGAGAAGCCGCAAATCCTAGCTTTTGCGGTGAGCCCCAAAATCAATTCATTGTTTACTATAGTCTATCAATTAAATAGCCCCTTTCTTCCTTTATTACTCTTTTTTTACACTCTTAACATTCATACACCATAAACGAAGTGTTAGTTACATTTTCTTTTCAATATTCTTTCTAACACTCAGTCTTTTATTAAGTAAGATCGATGTGTGTTCTACACTTTAAAAATGAATCCCACATAAAATGATGAGACTCATATGAATCAGTGTAAGTATGTTTGTTTTGTCAAAACAAAAATTAAGTATATTTTCTTACCTAAAATAAAATTAAGTATCTTTGCCCCCCCTTTTTTTTTGAGGTCAAGTTTTGGTGCAATGAAAAATTGGTGCACTCATGGGTCGACAAACTTGAGATCACCGATTAAGATCGAACAATTTAGATTTTTTAACTCAAAATTTTATATTAAACAAAAAAAAATTGTGTTGAGATCTGAACCGTCTTAATTGGACAGTTTTAAAGTGCAACTATACTTGACTACATTCAATCTTGACCACACTTAATTGAATTTCACGTTATAGACCTAAAGTTTCCAATGACCTTGGTAACCTCTGGGATCTAGTTCGCTATTCTCTTTCTAAAACAAAAATCATTGCTCACACTTTTTTTGAAGTTCAAATTTGATGGATGCCAGTTGATACAGTTAAATCAAACACTAGTTTAACAAACCCCACAATACAATACAACCTTAAACCCACAAATTAAAACTTTAGGATTTAATTTGCATACATTTAATGTAAAATATCTTACATATCCATTCAATGAAATCATACCATATATATATTTTTGAAATGACAAATATTATTTTCGTCGAGTAAATACAAGACACATAAACACTTACAAAACCGGACACTCAAATCAACCTAGTTTATCATGAGGCCGGAATATACATACGGGCAGCGAACTTCGCTGAAACCGGATACATATGCATACCCCTGCCTCATGACAATCTCATCCACCTCATAAGTAGTATTTTTATAAATTTTATCATTCCGTTCCGTGCTTTCCACAACATCCAAATCGTCGTATTATATAGATATTGTAGAACTAATCTATACAAATGGTGATAGAAGAAAGTTAAATTGTACATAGTGATGTGTCAAAGTCAAGGAGAGAAATTGAAAATGATACCGGTACCAATTAGTACCCATGGACAATCCGAGAACAAGTATGTTTGATCCATCGGATCCCATTTCTAAACGTAGCCTTAACCTTACCTTCAACAGCATAAACCTTATACCTCGCTATTCTCTTTCTCCTCTTCGTTGCCGCGTCGTTGAAGCTCCACGGCTTCGCCACCGGTGCTGCTCCGTCGTGACTCGCTCGAGTCACCTCACCAGATGACTCACTCCGACCCACGTAGTAGTTCTGACTCAAACCGTAGCTTCTCCCGCTCACTATCTCGATTCTTCTTTCACTTCCGTATGAACTGTGATCCGACCCGTACCCGTACCCTTCCATGAAAGTTGAAATTTTTAAGATTAGGGTTTTGTAATTGTAATTAGACAAGGAATTGATGATGTGCGATATTTATAGGGATACATGAAAATTATTACATTTCGTAAAGAATGTGCCATGTTTTAATATGTTTTTTTTTAATGTTATTCAAGTGGTTTTGGAGTAATTAAAAAAAAAACAAAAAAAAGATTTTGGAGCTGGAAAACTGGGATAGTGCTTTCCATTATACTATTTAACAAATAATATATAGTGTCTGTTAATTTCATTTTTATTATTATCACTAATCACTAATTCATTATAGTATTGAAAACTTTAAACAATATTTTGACTTTCTAAAGGGAATAGTCAATTTTCTAATGTTGCAGATTAATTTATATGGGAAGGTCTTGTGTTTGAATCTATATATAAGATAATAAAGTTTAATTTGTCGGTTTATTTGTTTACAAGTATATGATATCAAAGATTATCAAACAAAGATAATATGATAGAAAAGATTTTTTTAATTGAAAATGGAAATTAAGAAGGGAATAAAATGGACACATAGAATGTGTGTTTGGAATGATTAGGTCTTGATCATTGTATGAGAGGTAGGCCAAGTTTTGAGTGGCCAGCCAAATAGATACTGGAAAGTGGAAGAGATGTAATGATAAGTTCAAATGGACAACTTAAAGTTAATATTATATCATGGATGAATATTATTACTTTCTTCTCAAATTAAATTAAATGAGTAATTTTGTGAGACAAAATTTAGTCACTCAGAATATAAATCTTCTAAATTAGGCTCTGAACTTGATGCACTTGACATCATGTTACTTAAAGACGTGTTTGTTAAGTGTAATATCGGAAATTTTGGTTAGATATCTTGGTCTTATAATGAAGAATACAACATGAATATACCATAAATTTGGTCTCTAATTGGATCATAACAAGAAAACAGACACTATATGTTTAGAGAATCACACACTATTTGATTTCTACGATTAGATTAGAATGATGAAAGTACATTATAAACTCCTATTAATTTATAGGAGAAGGGAAGAAGAGAAAATTACATACACAAGTCAAGTGTTATTCATGCAATAAATCAAGAGCATCCCATACAATAAGTCAAATGCATCACATGCAAGATAGTAGCGTGATACTTTAGGGACTAAAAAGTTCAATTTTAAAACGAGAAAATTATTTTTGCGAGCTTCATAAAATATAGAGACGAAAAGTACAATTAAGCCCTATCATTATAATAAGGATTAGAAAGAAATTATCTCCACCTAATTACTTGGAATGTACACTCTAAATATAACACATTTTCTTCTGTTTGAAAATTTCACTTTTAAACGGAAGTGAAAATAAAGGGAGTAAACAAATATACTACCTAAATCTGCAACAAGAGAATGTATAAAAAAAAAAACAAAAAAAATCTACAACAAGAAATATAAAAACCCTATTTGTTTTTCCTTTATCATTAGAATTGCTTTCATACATACATTCTCTCGTCACTATTATAAGCGAAAATCTATATTTTAGATTCATTCAATAAATGAGGTATGTTTTGACTATATACATTTTTATTGAATGAATCTAAAAAATATATTTTTAGGCCAAAGAGTGTATATCCTAACACTAGTTCTAGTGTATGTTTGGATACACGGTAACTTAGATTCTACACGTAAATAAATTGGTCTAGTTGTAATTTATAATGAAGCATATATATGTCGCAGTAAACCATATTCAACTTACATACAGCTACTACAAGAGATATAGTAACATATTTTCTTGCAAACTAAGCATCTTTGTCATCAACAACCACTTTGTATGTGACCTTACTAAGCCTGCTTGGTGATGATGTCATGGAATCACTGCCTCTAGTTTTTCTGCTTCCACTGCGTTGAAATCCACTAGAGCCATACACTGCTCTGAATGCCAATGCTTTTCCAAAGTGAAAGTTTTCAAGATGTTTAATGCTTGATGATCTTTCAACAGAATCATCCTCAGTTTTACCTGAAATCTCAGCATTTCCTTTCTTAGTATCCATTTTTTTCCCTTTGAATATTGGATGATAGGTGATATTAACTTATATAGTTTGGAATAGAAAAAGGAAACAATTATTGAGACAGTTAAATTGTCTCTTGTGAGTTTACTTTTAGGAACGACAAGGACACAGTTAAAGATGCCAAAAGATCCAAAGAAACAGAGAGAACTAATACCTGTAGAGCGCTCTTTAATCTTTATTTACTACTTGTAAGATTCTTTTACAAATTGTCTTCAACTTGAAGAAACCAAATATAACATTTTAGGTCCTAAACCAACCACAATGTGAACAAACATGTTAATTATATCTAGAAAGTTCCCTATACATGTCATTTTTGTAGCACACAAAGTAGCAGACAAAATTGGATTAATTGCTTTTGTTTCTTTCTTTTTCTTTGGCCCTGATTGTTGTTATCGTTGTTGATTGGAGTTGTGTTTGTACTTTGTAGGCATCAATCTGCTTCATTGTAATTTATTTTGAATGGGAACAAGAAAGCTGAAGAAATTCAATTATAAGTATACATTTCTAATTTCTAAATGTTGTGTGTTCACGTCAATCTAAATGGAAATCAATTGATGATAGAACAAGAAAGAGTATTTTGACACTAAAGATAACAAATTTTGTATTTTCCCATTTCTCTCCTGCTTTTTTCTTTTTAAACAAAGTATAGAGAAAAGAACAGCTTCCATTACAAACTTTCTTGCTGTCTCTATCTTAAACACATTTTTCAGTGAAAGCAAATTGTGCAATTCATAAAACTAGATTTCTTGATGCTGATACAATAAATTGTCTCAACTCATGTGCTCCTTTCGCACAGCTGGAAAGGTGAAACCAACTGCATGTTCATCACTGAAAAACTAACAAAATCATTGAAATTTATTTTAGTAACAAATCTGTCAATTGTCATCACACACACTACAAAAATAAGAACGAAAAAGCCTGATTCCACCACTCGAGGAACCCCTAGTCACCTGTATTAGTAATGGCTTGAAATTCATGTGTAAGTGGCTAATTCTAGAACTAGGTAGAGTTTGATTATATTTAAGATTTCCACCAAAAGATTCTAAGTAGAAATGTGGTGTTTCTGTCTCTAATTATTTGTTCAATATTGCTTTTGGTGTTCTCTACACTAACACTCCTCAACAGTTGGCCTTAAGATTGTCAAGACACGATAATGGGATGGGTTTTAGACATTCCGATGGTAAAGCTAGGAAAGACAACTTTGGCAGGTTATATAGGAGAATCAAGAAAAATACCAAACAAGATATGTGCTTGCCAAGAAAGCATTGCTGGTTTCTAATAGAAGATATCTACAAGGAAAGTAAATGTACATGTTATTGTCTCTTGTATGATTGCATCATCTGTTACAATTTTATATATATCCCTTTCTTGTGGAGGAAACCAGCCAAAAGACCCCAGAATAAAATCTCAATTATTACAAAGGCCAGTGTACCCCACTTCTCGGAATGTAATACATTCTGTATTAAAGCTTCACTGGCGTCAACCTGCACGTAAATAAATTAATCTAACGTTGGCTCCTATTCGGTAATAAAAATTTTACGAAAATCAAATTCCTGCTTAATTTATAAAGAAAGGGTAGATATAAAGAACCTTTAGAAAATAAACATTACCAAGTTATTTTCAGGAGAGCGCCAATAGAAACCCTGGATAACTGCTGGGAAGATGTCACAAGCAGCCAATGCATATACGATAAGGGCGTTCATTCCCATCCATTGTAGTAAAACTGTAGGCTTTCTGAGTTGTTTTATGTCAACCTGCAACAGTATATGAATTTGAGTTTTAATCATCTGTCGTGATCAGAGTCACCAAGTGGTTGAGCACTAGAGCTACCACTTTTCACTCCTCATGTGAAAGCCTATAAGCAAATTATATGCTTTTCACCTTGGGATATAATATATCTATATACATTATGACCCAAGTACGAACTTACAATGTAGTATATAGCAGTCAAAACCAAGCCCGATGCTCCTGCGGTGATGAACATGAAGCTTAATGTGTACAGCGCTTTTGATAAAGGAATTCCTGAAAAACTTCACAGTTGTTAGTTGGAGAGTCAAATGTATCTCAATCTTGAGAAATTTAAATTAGATAATACCTAAAATTTCCAGAATATATCCGACTACCAATAGAGAGAAGGAAAACACAGACCACAGAAGTACCCTCTGCTTGTGTGCCTGAATGGAAAAAACAGTAGTGTATATAGTTTTAGACACATCTCAGAGACAAATTATATGTCACTAGGATTGGATACTTGTACATCAGACCTGAAAAATTACAAGTACATGCCCAAATTGCAATCCCACGAAACAAGTAATGGCAGCCATCAGTGAACTGGAAGATTTAGCAAAATAGTTAGCAACCAATGCATTAACGAAATTTTATATTGTCAAAATTGGTCACATGTGAAGGGTCAGATCCAATAACTCAGTATAAACTATGAGATGGTTGGCCCAAGCTCGATCTCAGCAAAGAGGGCCCAGCCTGAATTTGGACTGGCCCAATGAAAATTCTAAATGACTGATAACCCAGCCAAACCCAAGATGAGATCCCTACTTCTAAGAATCACTAAAATTTCCTGTGTTATTTGACTGAAGATAGTTAATGAAATAATAGATCATGAAAGATAAAGATCCATACATCAGAAAGTGGATGGAAAAAGAAAACAAAAGAGATGATAATAAGGCATGCAAAGTACACTGCACAACTGAAAGAAATAAAATACCTTGACTATGGCAGTATGGATATTTATATCACCATAGATTTCAATGCCAACAATGACCCACAATGAAAAAGAAAAAGAAAAAAGAGGAGAGAGCTGAGAATGCTATTTACCTCAAAATACCCTCCGGGTCAAATGGTGCAAGGCACCATCCAGGTGAATCTGGAGGCAAGGGTCCATAATCAGGAGAATTGACACTGCACTCCTGAAAATGAAAAGAGGTCAAGAATAAAACTATTTAAGGGGATAAAACAAATTATTTTGGAGGTGGCAGTAGATTGATTCAATACAGGAATTACGCTAGAGGTTATATAACCTTTGTTCTTCTGTAGACAGGACGCTGGTACATATGATCTTCACCAAGAATTAATCTATCAATAAATCCCACAGCATTACAAGGAGGATCAAGGCTACCCCTCATATCACAATGAACCTGGAGAACAAATATTACATGCCGAGTTTATTCTCCATGAAAAATAAAATACAAAACAAAAACAGTGACAATCAAAGCCTTTCTTTCCACTAGGTGGGTAGAGTCATAAAATGAAAATAACAGGATTAAAAATAGCTAAAATGAAAGTAAAATTCAAGAAAACTAAGAAACTATATTACAAGAGGCACGAAAAGAAATATGAAACATCATGATGTATCGCTGCATGCATACCTCTATATTCTTCATATTATTATTTTCCTAGTCCAAACATTATTATTTTCATATCCAGTAAGCACCTTTCACATTTCTTACATAGCATGAGTACTGACGCTAGTCTATGCAGATTCATCAATTCATGAAATGCAAACCTAAAATTCCTTTTTATTCATTAAATGCAAACCTAAAATTCCTTTTTTTAAGAAATGAGAAGGCATGTATTAGGCAAAGAGATGATTCAATACTTCTTGAAATACAAGGCAGAAGCCTGCAGACCATACTATATTACAGAACAACTTAAAAGTGTACTGGCTCTTCAAAAAAAAAAAAAAAAACTTAAAAGTGTACCGGAACTATTAGCAACAAGAAACCAAATTGCATGTTAACTCCATCTATTGTAGGGAATGAGTCATAAGCGACGTCATGTGGATATGAAAGCATAAATATTCCTTCAGTACTCAATGACACAAAGTGACAAAACCATGCCAACTCACATTTTGAATAGTTGATACAGGACCAGACCACAGCAAGTTAGAATGTTCGAACTCCCAGTTTGGAACATAGAGGCCGTAGAGCAAGCAAAGATATACTGAGCAAAGTAAAATAGAAAAAATCCTGGACAAAAAAATAAGCAGTTAGCACAAAGAAAGAATATCATAAGGCAAGCAAAATTGGTGCATGCAGAAGTTTAATTTGACACTTGACATAGCTATTTTGGATCTATCAAAGTGACCTGAATCATTTTAATATGGGTCTAGCTAACTTGTGCCCTAAGGGCACAAGATAAGAAACCAAATATAGAAATTTAATCTTGGAAATTGTGGCATTCATAATCTTAAAAGCTTAAAAAGTTATCTTTTCAATGTAACATTTAATTTCTAATTCTATTTGTAGATCCTTATCTTGTGCCTTTAGGGCACAAGTTAGCATTTTCCTTTTAATATAAGTTGTCTCAACATATCTGAATACTTAAAATCAATTTCGAAAATGAAATTTTTAATTGCCATGCTCAGCTCGTAGGTGTTAGATGAAACATTAACTGCCACAAAAATAAACTAACCACTGGATGGAGTATTTCCTGACAAAAGCTGCTGGTGAAGCAACCAAAATATTATTGTTCACAAGCCAAATCTCTGAGAATGAGGCCAAGAAATATCCAATGGATATCCTCTGCGTGCCATACAAGGGATTATTTGTTAAATTAACAACACATTTAGAAAACAAAAGCAACAGGCAGTTGATTATTTTCTTGTATTGACCATTTTTCAGTTGCAATTCCAATATCCTACCATAAAAGAAAAACCAATTTCAACGACTATATAGTAACTAAATAACTATTCTTCCGACTGCAAATCTGCAACCAGCGTTAAGTCAAAACTTGAGAGAGAAAACTTTGTATTAACTTTTCCTCAAAACAATACAACAGGCGCTGGTATTAACAGTCATGGAGTGGCACAATAAATATACTTGGTTTATTTTTCTTATTAACAGCATATATCAAACAAGTTATGGCAGAAAGAATCGATGAATTTGAGACTGTTAATAATAAGCAGCACAAAGCAAATCAAAGAGATAATAACATGTACAACAATATTATCAAATCTCCTGCACTAGAAATAACCAACAATGACAAAAGGCTTTTCCCACTAGGGTGTCTATAACATATAATGAGCAATGCTATACCGTCTAGAATTGAAAAAAAAGAAAAAGAAAGTCTAACAAGTTAAATTGTAAGGAGTAAGGATAACTACGCTACCGGTTGGCATTACCTGAAGTACACCAAACCAGCGTAACTTGGTAAAATCAAGTCCATAAGTTAAATTACCACGGCCATGGAAATACCCACCTATGAAATGAACAAGTTTGAGAAAGAAACATCAACTCAAAGGTTGTTGATTGCATCACTTAGCACACAAATACAGAACATACCTTGTAGCAGGAGCCCCAAAAGAAAAAGCTTAATCGTCCTCCATAATATCTTTTTTGTGGCATTTGGTTTACTAGAGACTTTCTGAAAGGCTATCAAAGAATTAGAATATTGTTCAAAATTCCAAGATAAGGCAATAGAAGGATTGAAAAGAAGTTGTACCTTGAAGACCAAACCGATGGAAACGCCAACCACAAAGAGAAAAAAGGGCATTACAAAATCAGCGAGTGTCACTCCGAACCATGGAGAATGATTCAAGGATGGGAAAGCCCGTCCCACATCATCAACCAATATCATCAACTGCAAGGGGGAGCCACTGTGTTGATTAATAACAAAAATGAAGCAATTGAATTGAAAAGAGAAAGAGACGAACCGCAACAGTGAGACCGCGGAAGACATCGAGAGAAACAAGGCGCTCATTAGTAGTAACAGAAAGTGACGATCTATCTTCTCCATTTTCATGGACAGTCAGAATTGAGGAATCAATAAGAGCTCTTCTTTCTTCTTCTTCTTCTTCGTGTATCTGATTCTCACTTGACATTTCCGATCACACCAACTCGATTGCTTTTGGTTCTTCCGTCACTTCATTCTGATGAAAACCGCCGCTTTCTTTACAATTCATGCGAAATTTCCTTTTATTGTCAACTAGATTGTCTTCCCGTCATGTGTCGCACGGGTCTTATGAGCATAAAAAAGATCAATTAAATATTAAAATACCATGGTAACAATATATATATATATATAGCATTACATAATATCTATGGAATAGTAGAATGTAACAAATAGTCGTTGTAGTTAAATTAACTGTAATAGAAAACAATAAATTATATCATATATTTTTATTGATGTTAAATAAAAAACCTAGATCACAGGATCACGCAACCCATGCATGAGTTAAGTACAAACATGATTATGATTATACAACCACTTAGCAAACATATTTGATAGGGAAAAAGTGTATATACATGTTTTTGTCAAACAATATCATTATACAATTGAACAGAAAAAATATGATGCAATTTATCAAAGGCAATTTGGTATTATTTACAGGATTTTCATGTTGCTTGCCATACCTACCAATCCTCATGAAGTTATTTTAGTGCCATGAAAAAATTAGAAGCATTTGGCGTAGGACTATCAAAATTCTATTAATAAAAGTCTATCTTATATTAAGGCTATATGTCGTAAACAAAATATCAATACTTAGTTACAAACCAAACATAAATATACAAATTGATATCACTGATAAAGTTTCCTTTCAATGATGTTCCTCTCAAACCATTCTATACCAGCAGCTGAAAAAGAAAGAAAAACGCTAGAAAATGCACTCCATATCACCGTAGCAGCTCAAATTGAAGATATCACTGAAACAACTTGAACAATTGACCTTAAATTTTTGAAGGATAAAACATAAATTGCATGTGAAAGAAAATTAGTGTTGCCACTTATAGTAAGCAAATCACTAAATTTAAATTACATGATATCAAAGCCTCAATAGCTTATCGCCAAGCAATTTGAAAAATGAATAAAAGTATCATAATAAGCTTAGAACACTTGCTTGAAAGATAAGAACAACTTTTACAACAAAAAAGCGATAATTGCATAGAAGATTGATAGACAATGACATTAAAAAAACAATAATATTAAGAAGCATTTCTATTTAATTACCATATTTAGAACATGCATTGGTTTATAGTATCAACTTGCTTGCTTGAAAATTTATAGTTATCCTTCATTGCTAAGCAGTTAACAATGGTTTATAGTATGATAAAAACCAAATATTCATCTCTTAATTTATAAAAGCTTCTTAGTACTGCTTCTCAACAGCTTGATCTCCTGTTAAACCACAATCAGACATAAGCATTGCATATCTCTAATAGGATCAAAAGTACATTTATTAACCAAATACAAACTACCTAGTTACTAGTTTTTACATAGTCTAATCTTGGTCAAATTAACCATATTACAAACTTTATTAATTCAAACAAAACTTTGTATCCTCAATCTTCATAGCGGCTCCGTCACCCATTATTCTTTCTTCCAATTTAATATAGTGCAAGATGCCCTTCGGAATCCAAAAGCTTACCTAGTTTTTCTGAAACCGCAGCCAAAGTTGTCTCGCTCTTGCAGAATGCAAACCTGATGTATCTCTTCTGGTAGTTACAGCTTGCACTAGAAGTTTCATTTGATGATAGGCTTGTGTGAAAAAATCCCTGTCCTGGAACAGCCACCACCCCCGCTTCTAGTATTAACTTTTTAACAAACTCTGCCTGAAACCACAAAAATCATTTATTGGATAAAGCCACGGCAGAATAATGTATAAATCTCTACTCGAATGCATTGTGACACTTAGGTCTTAAACTAATCAACACGAGATCTAGAAGAGAGTAAAAGAGTGCACATACATCAGAAAGGGGACAATCCTCAGGAAGCTCAGCAAATAAGAAGAAGGAACCCTGAGGTATAAACTGTATCTTAAAACCCACTCCCGCAAGCAACTTGATGATATAATCTCTTTTTGATTGATAATCCTACATAGACAGAAACATCAGGACAAATGACCTATTTTACATTGGCTTATTTGAGCTTATTATCTACTGACACAAGTACTAGCGAGAGCTTATGGAAACAGCTTTTGGCATGTCCATAAGCTGTTTTCAACTTATTTTCATATGCTCTCTATGGTAGCTTATGAAAACTGCTTATATCTTATATGAAGATTGTTTGACTTAATTTCCTCTTTTGTTGTAGAAATAGTTTATACACAATCACTTAATTATATGATAAGCGTTTAACTAAGTTGTTCGTCCAATCGGGGCCTAAGACAAGTAACAAACATAGCATTGTTATGACAAGTAAGAAACACTAGTAACAGTGTCTCCTAAAAGTGTATCTTTGATCTCTTACTCTTCTCAGGGATTCAAAGTATTCAGGGGGGCTTCTCAAAGCCGTCAAAGCAGCTTCCTGAAAAGGAGCTGGAGCAGAATCTGTAACTATTATATGAATGTTTCTGATAGCAGATGCAATAGAGGCTGGTGCAATTGCCCATCCTATCCTCCAACCTAACAGATACAAACCAACAGTGAGCTAATGCTATTCTTCTTAGCAAGGATGAGATAACCCAAAAAAATTCAGTGCAGTTTTGTTTCACACAGCTCTGAGTTGTTACCTGTGACGCTAAATGTTTTAGACAAAGAAGATGTTATAATAGTCCGTTCTTGCATTCCTGGAAATGAGGCAAGGGATATATGTTTTTGGTTGTCATAAGTTATATGCTCATATACCTGCACAAAGAGTCCAGAAGAAGGGAAAAACATTACATTATTCAAATAGCATACAACAATTTTACTCTCGCAGAATTAAAATTCTCAGTAATTTTTCTTGTGCACAAGCAAATTCAGGTTGAAAAGTATGATAATCCAAATTGAAAGCTAATAAGAACCAGCAATTTCTATTTATCTATGAAAACCAATTAATCATGAAAAGAATTACTATTGTCAGATGATTAAAATGTTTAAGTAGATAACTGATTCATGCAAAAACTGTGGTCTCCTAAAACATATATGTGCTCCAGCCTCACGGGCACTCATTTTACAATCAATTGAAGTAGCAGGAGAAGATTCATATGGAACATGAGTATCTGTTTTTATCCATTCCATGAATATGCTGTTTAAATCTTACGACTGAAGTTCTGAGTGGAAATTAATTGAGTGTCATACTTCATCTGTTATAGCCAGGCAATTTCGGCTGCAGCATGCTCCGGCAATAGTCTCAAGTTCATCTTTTGTGAAAACTTTTCCGGTTGGATTGTGAGGACTGTTTAAACTCTGTGTTAGTATTTTGTAATTCATAATGTGAGACTAACCATCTCTTTCAAATATTTTGAGGTATGACAACAAAATTTATACTAAGTGGGTGCTGTTATATAACATAGTCAATTCATGCATCCAATCGAAAACAATTTAAGAAAGTAAAAACATAAAAGAGACACCAAACTTCTCAAAAGATTGCAAATTTCTCTTATGAAATTCGAAGGTGGCCTTTGGGAATACTTGAGATCAGAATATAAAAATGGATAAACTGAAACTCTTGTAACATTCATAAGTTTAATCGATTATGAGCTTAAACCATGAGTTGATAGCACTGGTATTTCTTATTAAAATGTTTTTATCTTCTTTAATAAATGATCCATTCAAGAAGACCAATCTGCGGATTTCCATTATGAGGATGAAGTCTATCTAAAGTCAATAAAATCATGGATTTGTGTAATTTCTAACCTATTGAGTACAATGGCTTTAGTTTTCTCAGTAACTGATGTAAGCAATTTGTTTGGATCCAAAGTCCAGTGTGGCGGGTCAAGCTGCACATGTATCTGTCCAATTATGTTGACAAAAAATAAGGGCACAATAGATATAGAGGGAAAAATGATAAAATGTTAATATCAATAACTCTTAACACTTAAAGAGACAGCAAACATGCAGGATCATTGGATTGCGCAGAGATTATGTGCTTCAAATTTTAGACTCAACGCATACATAGATCAACTCCATATATGAATTTAGTGATGCAGAAATATTAATTTTTTCTTTATGTAACAGGTTTGTTTCTACAGCTCATTTCTTTATGTATAATATTTGAAAACCAGAGTTAAAAGATTTAATCCGAAATCTGTACTGTTTGAATAAACCTTCAATTTGGTCCCTATACTACCACTCTCTCTTACTTGGTCCCTTGACTATAGAAATTAAGTAAATAGGTAGTTCCTAAACTATTTTCAATCCATCAAGTTAGTCATTGAACTATCATTTTCTCTCCTGGTTTTAGAGCAACTGAGAAACTAACTTGATGGATTAATAATAGCTTAAGGACTAATTATATTTCTGTAGTTCAAAGACCAAATAGGAGAGAGTGATAGTTTATGAACTAAATTGAGGAATTACTCATTGATTATTGTTTTTGAATCATGACAATACAAGTTTGAACCGTTAAACAAGGCTTGAGTTTGGTGGCAAAGCAAGCTTACAGGAACACCACCAGCCATGGTAACACATCCTTGATATGTTTCATACGAAGGGTCGAAGAGTATGACTTCATCCCCGGGGTCAATTGCTGTTTGAGACAGAACATACTATGATATTAGAGAAAAGGCCAGACTATGCATGTGTCTGTGTAAAAAACTTGTAAGCACTCGACACTAACACCACGCCGACACATGTGCTTACATTCAATTATTGCTATTATCTTAAATGATTACTGGTGTCTTAGAGAGTTATATGCTGCGATTTCAAGAGTTACTTCAAGAGAATGATTGAAAATTTTGATAACCGATGAAGATGGTGAACATACTAATGTAAATTCAAATATGGTCTATATAGGAAAGTATTTCATAATTTATTACTAAGTATGTTAATGTAAAATCAAATTGTATTATACGACTTATTTACCATCAAATCTATAATGCGTGTGTCAGCTTGAACTAAAACAATATATAAAGAGCATACTTGCAAAGATTGCAGCAGCAAAAGCCTCAGTTTGACCACAACAAATAGCAACATCCGTTTCAGGGTCAATATCTAAACCATGCATTTCCTTCACCATCTTAGCCAAGTGTTCACATATACCTTGGACATGCCTTGAAATACAAAGAGTACATATATTCTATCAATAAGTGGAAAATGTATTATTAGTTTGGGTTGTGTGTAAAGAAAAACCTGTATTGGTTGAAGTCGGAATTGATGGCGGAAACGGCGGCGTTTTTTATGTAGAGAGGAGCAGGGAAGTCAGGGAAACCTTCAGCTAGGTTGATAGCATTGCATCTCTGAGCAAGGTGAGAGAGTTCTTGAATGGGTGATGATGTAAGCTTCTTTGCCGCACGCGACAATTTTCCTTCCATTCTTTCTTCCTTCCTTATCACTATCCCTGTTACAACAAACAACTACTGTACTATACGTGTAATAGTGTGTGTTAAATTGGTTTCAAGTTTTTTACTTAAATTTTAAAATTAAATATTGTAATAGGTGATCAAATATGTTGTCATACTCATACGCGACAATTTTCTTTCAAGTAATATTTGAAAATAGTTTTACTTCAATTCTAAAACCACAAAAATATATTTTTGTTTTAACAATAATATGACGCGACCACTCTAACCACTACTACGACCATCAACACTTAAACCATATATGATCACCTTCTACAACTACCAATTATTGAAGACACATAATTGTCGATGATCATAGTGACACTCGCTATTTCAAAAGTATTTAAAATCCACTAGTGTCAAAATTGTTTCAAAAACATTCACAAGCATGGAATACATCACGTAATAACCATGCGAAAAATACTAAATATCAACTACAAACATCTAGCTTGCCAAGTACTAATTGATTTTTCTCATTAATCAGGTTTTCTAGCTTTTAGTAATCAATTTCCTTTAACTTAAGCAATTATCTTTTTTATCCTCAATTAATTGATTTTCAAATCTGCTAATAAAAGGTTAACCTAACTATTTGATTAACAAACCAATTAAGGGACTACGAACCATAATTAGTTTATTAATAAATTTGGGATTTTATTTCATTAATCGTTTTTTCTCATTCAACTAGTCCATTCATCTTAACATTTCTACAAATTCTAGCCTGTTAATCAATTTTTCCTATTCAATTAATCAAATTTTCAACGCAGAAAATAAAAATAGAGTTATCAAACATCACATAATCATCAACCACATGTAGCAAATCATCAATGCCAACAACTAACAACAATCACACTTTGTACACAATAATATACAACAAATAAAACAACAACAACTAATATCAACAAATAATTCATTAGATATTCATAACATGCAAAACTATTACAAGATATAGTCTAAGTTGTTTAAGAGAGAGAGAGTCTAAGCATATTACAATTACCATATTCATTATTCAGTTGTCCCCGCAGCGGTACTAAAAACACATGAGTAGTTGTGTGAGATAAGGACCACGAAACAACTTTATTTAATACTTTTACTCATTACTCATTATACGAATGAATTAAACTTCTAACATATTTTAATATGAGGAATAAGTGATTCCACAAAAAGATTAACATAGACTATGATGTCATGTTAGGGACGATAGCGCTTTACATCGATAGTATAGTTACTTCCAATTGTACATTGGCTTCTTGAAAATGAGTTCTTAGGGACGATAAAGGAAATTTTCTCGTTGGTTTTGCTTCAAAGTTAAGATTATGTTTAGCTCCTGAAGTTGAATTATAGGCTATCCTAAATAGTTTGAAGTTGGCTTGAAATAGAGGTTTTCTCGAAATTCATGTGTGCAGATTCTTTGATTGTGATCACTCTTTTTAAAGTTTTTTTTCTTTTACTGGTAAATGTTAATTGTTACATTAGTATTTTTTTTCTCTTTGTCGAAACTTGAACCCTAAAACTTTAACTCTCAAACTACTTAAATCTCTTAACTCAAGCCACTCTAGCTAACCCCCCTCCCCTTTCAAGGATAGTTGCTTGCACAAGCATTTCTGGTGATATTTCTCAGGCAACCTTTTTAGAGAAGCTATAACCAAATTGTTGATGGGTTGGAAAGCATAGTTTGACATTGGACACTAGTGTCAAAATTATTGAGTTTGCTCCTTATTTTATTTCTAAAGCCATGTGTGGCATATGTTGTTGATACTATTTTTTAGTAAAAAAATATCGCTTCTTTTAGTAAAAAAAAAAAAAGAATTTGAGATCAAATTGGATGGTTCAAAAAAAAAGTTTTATTCAATCACCCGATCCCTTAACTTAATTGATTGTCTCAATTTGGTCCCCTAACTATAATTTGTACCAATTTAGTCCCTTATGTTTTGCTCTGTTACTAATTTTAATCTTTTCTGTTAGTTTCTCTAAAAAAACGTTAACTTATGTACCAATTTGGCCCCCTATGTTTTTCTCTGTTACTAGTTTTAGTCCTTTCTCTAAACATTTTTTTAGAGAAACTAACAGAAAGGACTAAGGCCCCGTTTGGATTGGCTTATTTTGAGCTTATGTGGGCTTATCTACTCCCATAAGCCTTTTTAAAGGTGTTTGGGTAAATAAATAAAAATAGTTTATCATAGTTTCATAA
>Ga0315914_1004398_pt1 | contig 21104 bp, 10 predicted proteins | sample MpolenodulesMG_FD_203920 | JGI IMG/M metagenome (GOLD analysis project Ga0315914, IMG submission 203920) | Medicago polymorpha root nodule microbial communities from Los Angeles, California, United States - elongated nodules | ecosystem: Host-associated > Plants > Roots > Nodule | place: USA...
ATTGAAATTTACCTGAGTTGTTGAAACCAGGTGGAATTCCACCGCGGAGCAAGGTTGTGGTGGCCGGAAACCGTACGGAACACGGTGGATTTTGCGGATCTGAGATTTTGCGATTGCGATCTGATTTGGGAGTGAAATGAATCAACACGTTTTTTGGTTCAGTTTTAGATTAACTTCAGTTTTTTTTTTCTTTTTCAAAAACGGTTCAGTTTATAACTGAACCTCTAAGTATGGTTCGGTTCAGATTTTTTATGTACTGGTTCAGTTCAATACCAGTTTGGATCGGTTCAGTTCAACAGTTTGGTTCAGTTTTTGGTTTTTTTGCCCACCTCTACAAATATCTCATTCTTCAATCCCTTTAATTGTGCCTTTCTCAATGAATTGTGGGTCTTGGGACCGGATCATTTGTCTGAGATTCAAGTAGACCATTCTTCCTTGAGTCGTCTTTTACTTCCATTAAACTAGCAGCTTGCATAATAAACATTTTCAAATATTAAAATATGATCTAGGGCATCAGCCGAGCCAATAACAAAGCACTTGATTAAAAAGGTGTTAAGATCTAAAGACTAAATCTAAATTTTAGACATAAAAGTTTAGAGTCATTGTCTTCAGCTTTTAATCTTCTACTTCTATTTTCATTTATAAACTCTTTTTCATTTCTTCAAAAAAATGCCTCTTCACTAAATTCAATTTTCTAAGAAATGGAGCATAACAAAATGATAGCGTGAAACTTACAATCCCACCCATTTGACCACCCGATTGTTTCACAGCGCAATTTGCACATCGATTCTGCAAATGATTTGGGAAATAATAGCATAGTACGGTTGCAATAAATCATGCAATCTTCAAAGCTCACACTTTGAACACCTACAAGGCACACTAACAACAACAATGCAACAATTTTGTTTTCCATTTTAGTTTCTTCAAAATGTAAAACTCTTTGCTTTGTTATTGTTAGTTGTATTTATTTTCCTCCTTCACAGTCTTTATTTGTGAACTATTGTAAGTATATATAATACATGTTTAGATGATAATGTCAACGTATATTGCTAATAATAGGGAGGAAAAAAAACTTGTGGTCTCCCATATTTTTCGTTTGTTCTAGATTGGTTTACTCAACCAATATTGTTGAAATGATAGACAAAATTTGTTAGCCAGACAATAAATTCTTTTATTTAAAATTCGCCAAAACAGACATTGAAATTTTTTGAGATATGAGATTTGGAGTAACGGTGGTTTTTTGAGATTTGAGGGTAATGTTTATCTAAAACATCATTGGTTTCGATCATGTAGTAGAATCATTATAACCACTAGAGATAAGCTGTGGTAAAGTTGATGATAAGAAGCTTCTATTTCTTCAAACTTATATCTCTTGTATTTCTTCAAGTGAATTAAAATATGAAGTAGCCTTTAATGTTTGCTAAATATGTCATGTTAGTCTCTTGTGGTATAATATGCCATGAAGTATGGACTCCAACACGGACACGTCAACACCGCTAAAGTAAAATTTATTGGACATCGACACCGCTACATATATATTAATTTATTTAGTGACAGTATAAAATGAAAATCAAAATACACATATAAGAATTTAACTTGAGAAATTTATTTTATTGAAAAAAGATTTTAAACAAGATATCATAGTATTTGACTTTTATTTATTTATCTACGATAAAAAAAAAAGTTAAAAACGTTGTATTCAACTTTAATTTCTATGACTCCCACATTAATCAACATTTATCAACACATATGTAACTCTTGTAGCTACGGTGTGTGAAACCAAGAGAGAGAGAAAAATAAGTTTTAGACATTTGTTTAAGTTGTTTGACACGGCTCGTATGAGTGTTATTTAGGTATGAGACAACGGTGTACGAGTGTCGAAGTATATAAAAAAAACAATTTTATCCGGTTTTAGTTGCCTGACACATGTACAACATGTGTCATAGGAGTATCGGACACCACGACACACCTTGTCCTAGACCTAAAGGTGTTTGTGCTTCATAAATAATACGAGAAACTTGACAAAATATTAAAGACTAACGAGATAGATATTAAAACTTTTAAGAACTAATTATTATTTTGATTTACTTGAGGGACTGAGTAAGAAAGAATTAAGAATGCATAAGTTAGGGACATGGTTGGTTGTTTACTTGTTATACCTGCAACATGTCATAAACTTATTTTTTAAACGCGAGTCTGTTCTTTTGAAAGCGTGATATAACTTTCTAGCATGTTTAAAAGTCTCTTTCGTATGAACATCTTTAAATAAGTAATGTGATCTAAGTTTAAAAAAAATTAGCAAACTAATTGATTAATGAGATTAAACTCTCGTCTAATATTTAACATGAACTTTTAGAGAATTTGACTATATATAATATCATATTTCAATTTTAACTTATAATAATATATTTAAATATACCAAAAATTAAGGTTAACATGAGTGATTAATGTTTATTTTTCTCATATTTAATGTGTATCCTAAATACTTTCAACTCTGACCTAGTCACAAGCCTTCTCAAAATCAACCACCTCATTAGAAACCAAAATAATGTCAAGAATATGTCTCCCCTTTGTGAAAGCGGAATCTTAAATAACCTTCCATATTACCTTCTGTGATCCCTTCTCTTTATTGTTCTTAACTCCAAAATTCTTCGGCATTCACACTTCATTTTTGTTCATTCACAAAAAACAATAACCAAATAACCTATATAGCTTTTTCTTTCTTTCTGTGGTATCGTCCATGTTTGTTAGACTACAAATAACAAAGAATTAACCTATATAGTTTTCTTTCTTTGTGTCGTACCGTACATGCTTGTTAGACTGCAAAAAACAAAAGTAGTTAGCAGTATGGTAAATAATTTTCCTTTCCTTTTTTCCACACAAATATGAGCATGTCGCAATGTTGAATTGGTTTCTGTGGATATATTATTGAGCATTGCTTGTTGAATTTAGAACAAAATAACCAACAATAATTGGAATGTAATAGAATTTCAATGGCTGCTTAGATAAACCGAATACAGTGAAAGGATGTGACTTCAAAAAGTGTAATTTATTTGTTAATTGTGCATACAAAAAGTGCAATTTATTTGTTAATTGTACATACACAGTTTGTCCTGTCTAAACCACATAGAAACTATTTCCTACTTTAATGAAATCAATGAGATCTGAATCAGGGTATTGTTTGTTGGTATAGTGCATAATAACCTCTATCTCTATTTACAATCCGAAAGAATGCAATGTGTAGAATAATAAATTAAACAACAAATGTTCATACTTGCAAATAAGCTTGATATTTTCAACTGACATATTAATGTGGAATAACTTTTTTAGACTACCACCTGGTGGTGAGTGAATGAAAGTTTAAATGTGTCAAAACCTTGGCCATTGATTTAGATCTAGCAGTAACTTTAGTGTACAACTTTCATGAAACTTCATCAATCACTCATATTTCCAAAAGAACATTTTACGACGTTGAGTTCTCTCCTCAGTAAGACTAAAAAAATTAAATGAAAAGACAAAAAAGTACTTGTGATGAATGCTTCCTCCCAGATTTCAGTTTTGACCATGATGGAGCATGTACTCACGTGCCCGTCTTTTCGCTCTTTTTATTTCGCTAACGTTTGAAAATTATGAACGCTATTTTTTTATAAAATTTTAATTTTGATTAAAAGTAAAAATATAAATAAAGAGTTTAAGACATATTTTTTTCCTATAAGTAAATTAATAATTTTTTTAAAAAGTAAATTAATAATCTTGTATGTTCTTTTTAAAAACGAATAGTGTATATTTATGACTTACACAAAAAAGAAAGAGTTTCATGTGATTTTTAGCAAATTTTTATGTGAGAAAAACAATGTTAAAAAATAAAACTCACTAAAGTCTAAAAAACACAAGCCCATTTCACTAAGCCAATTCAATTCCTTTGAAAAAAAAATTAATTCCCTTCCGGACACTCTTTCTCCATGTACGATTGAAGTTCCAATTTTCCATCTTCTGCATTTCACTGTTCATCGATTCAATCTCCAATTAAGCTCCGATTTTCCACTCTCTTTCTCCATTTCTCTTTCTCAAGTTCCCCCACAACGTTGCATGATTAAGCTCATTGAAGCTGGTTTTCTTATCTTTAATTGTTGTGTTTGTAAGATCGGTTTAATAATTTTTTATTTTTCAATTAAAAAAACAATTTTGTTTTTACAATAATATAAATGAGACAGAAAAAAAAGTGAATTGGATTTTTTGGACAATAATTAAAAAGGAACAATCAAATAAATATTTTAAACCAAAACATTTTCTCGGTAATTTGGGTAGGAAAAAAAAGGTGAATTGGCAGTGAAAGGATCCAAAGGGTAAACAAATTACATTAGAATTTTAATTGATATATATCGTTGATTTAAAAAAGTTTTAACACATGCATCCAATAATGAATTGTATCATTATATAACGAGTTAAAACACTTTTTTTAGGGGATGAGTTAAAATGCATGACTTGGTTTCTTGAACATAACTTAGTTGATAAAGACAATGCATTTTAATATAAAATCGACTACTTGAGTCGAAGTTCGACCGCACTTATTCATCTCAAAAATTTTTACCCAATAGACTACTTGACAAAAAAAAAAACACATGACTTGTCAAGATTTCTGTGTTTTGTTGTTAAATTTATTTTCATATAGTACTAAGTTGTTTTCATTAGCTGTCATTGGAAGCTAGTAGAAATAAGCTATAAATAGCTTATGGGCATCGTGGCATGTTATAAGCTCTCCTTAACACTTCAATGATCACTTATGTCTTAAGGTAAACCTAAATAAACTGAAAACTATATATGGTGTCCGCAATGTATTGGATTACAGTTGGATTTGGTCAATTTGGTTCTGTTTGAAGAAGTGCACTGTGATATGTTGTGTTGTCATGATATGCTATGCCTATTTCACAGTGTCATTTCAAGAAATGTAGTATCGTGCATGTAAGACTTGTAACAAGAAAGTTACGGAAAGAACGGGTGCTGGTGTAAAAGCTGCCATAAAAACAATGAAGAATGCAATTTAAGGTAATGAAGTTGTCTCAATTAATCTGAAAGTTTTTTAGACTATAGCATAATAGTATTTGAACCTTCTTATATTGAAGTTTTTTAGACTATAGCAATTTAAGGTAATGAAGTTTTTTAGACTATAGCAATTTAAGGTAATGAAGTTGTCTCAATTATACACGAAGCAGGTAATGTTTCATGCTCTTGAAATTGCAATCACGAGTTTGAAATCGTGGTTGTTGTATTTATTCGTTGATTGATTTTGAAAATCATGTTGTAGGCACGTGAGAAGTTTATGTCATTGAGAAAAAACACTAAGTTTGATGATGTCACCACTGTCTTAGAAGAGGGAAGTCCAGTAGCTCATCTTTGACACATTATTGACTCTAGGTTTCTGTCATTATAGGGAAGCTTGTTTCAATCTAGTAATATTACCATACTATATTAACATATCGATTTGATGGAATGAATAAGTCTTGAATTTTTATGAATAACACAAAGTGGCTTATTATTGAATATTCTGTGATTTTTTTCTATAATTCATATTTTTATCGTTCTGAAATGCATTGACTGCATTATTTTTTTAAAATAAATAAAACAATTTCCTGCGGCATTTTCAGCGGATTTCTCATTTCCGGCGAACTTTCCTGCGGCTTTTGTGACGACGCGCTTGCAGACAAAAAAGTCCTCAAAACCTGACTGAACGTTTCCTGCGGATTTTTTCACTCTTCATGCCAATGTACTTTACCTGCGGATCCTAGATTACCCACGATGGTATTACCTGGGGACCAAAATCCGCAGGAAACACATCTCATGCAGAATTTATACCAAAATCCGCAGGTAATTCCGCAGGAAAATCGAGAGTTTCTAGTAATGTGCCAACAAATACAATGTTCTTGCTACCTAAATAGCAAATTCATATGGCAATCGGAGATCCGATTTGTGTGTCCCACAAGTTCTTTGGCGGAGATCAATTTGTTAGGAGTCCCACATCGAGTAGATAAAAGTGTTTGACGTGATACTTAAACCATGAGGTTCTTCCACCTAATGGACTAGTCCTTTGGATTGGGTTCTCCTTGTAGTCTTAAGTCCTAACAATTGGTGCTTTTGTTGAGAGTTGGATCACAGAAAGAGCTACATATATGACAGATTAAGGTGCTCCATTGAATATTAATAGGTGAGTGAAGTCGCCAAAAAGGAAAACGCTAACATTGGGTCAGTGTTGTTAAAGTGAAAGCCATTGTGGACGACGGCTCTTTAAAGTGTGTGGCAATGGTAGGAGTCACACACTAGGTAGATAAAAATGATCTCCTCATCGACTTAAGTCTTAACAATTGATACTCTCAATGAGAGTTGAATCACAGAAAGAGCTACATATAGGCTGGATTAAGGTGGGCTCCATCAAATACTAATAGGTGAGTGAGACCGCCAAAAAGGAAAAGGCTGCCAACGGGTCAATGTGTCAATAGAGCAAAAGTCGTCGTGGATGTCCGCTCTAATGGGCTACTCCTAAAATAGTTACTGCTAAGAAACGGTGGAAACTTCGTTCAGATCACATGGTAAACCAAAAAAAATAATGTGCATGCATCCAAAAGTCACTTAAATTTACAAAAATAGGAGAAAAAAATATCCAAAAGTGAAGTTTTAAAATATGAAGATCTTTTAAAAAAAAGAAGATAAATTCCACCAAAATAATGCGAAAATCTTTATTGAGCCTAGAGTTGCATAATTGTATCATTAAAATTTAAATACCTTATAAATGTACTATTAAACACCTTATGTACTTGGCATTTAGAAATACTTATCTTCCACCAAGAAAGTGGTATCAAGAATTTGGCTTGCAAGAGGTGATAGAAGCTGGTTGAGAAATATTGTTTTCTTGTTAAATCTTTGCTTGTCTGTTGAAGTGTGAGCGATTGTAGACAAAAGATATAAAATCGTTGTCTCAAAATTCAAATGATGCTTTGTCAATTGCACTACATGACATTAAAAAAAAATGAAGATAATAACGTGAACCGCTCACTATAGGCGATTTTGAAACTTCGTAGAAAGATTTCAATTTATAAGATAGTTTTCACATGTTTATAAAATTAATTAAATTATTAGCCATCACTTCCGCCGTTCAATTCTAGTATTGTTTTTTTTTTTTTTGAGAGAAACAAGCTTAATGCATTTCATTAATAATAATAGGTTCAATACATGTTGGAATGCGAGAATAAATGCGGAAACTAGCTTCTGACAAAACCGCCTGAGCTAAACTATGAGCAGCTTCGTTCGCTTGTCACCTAATGAACTTAACATGAGAGTTCATAAGATCCGTGCAAAGAAGGTGTACGCAATGCGTGATAATAGCGCTAAAATCTGATACACCAATTTGCTTCCCGTAAATATTGTCCACAACCGTCTTTGAGTCGACTTTGAAATCCATGTTCCAAAGATGGAGGTCCCTTACCCATTCCATAGCTTTTAGGAGTCCGATAGCTTCCCCAATATCTACAGCAGTGGTAGGTGAAAACCATTCTGTTCGAGCCAGCACAAAGGCTCCTTCTGCATCTCTGATACACATACCTATGCCCACGATGTCTAGAGTTTCAGAGAAGGAAGCGTCAACATTACACTTGTACCTTCCCGGAGATGGTTTTGTCCAGGATGCGACATGATTAGGAGTGCTACGCGTACATCCTTGTTGCTTGATTTCTTGAGCATTCCTCCAACTTAGTAACAAGGTTGTGGCTCTGTCACAAATAACCTGACATGTGTCTGAAGAATCATTCCACACTTTGTTGTTTCTGTTTTTCCATATGCTCCACATTAACGTGCTAAAAATTGGATGCTGAGTAGGTTGCGGCTGCTGTAGAATTTCGAAAATGGTGGTGGAGATATTACCGACATTTGAAACAACATTTGAAACTTCATTCCATAGTCCCATCTGCTGCCAACATTGCGCGCTTTTAGGACAGGTGAACAGCGTGTGCGCACTGTCTTCATCTTCGCTACAAAACGGACACTGCAAAGGACAAACTACACCTCGAGTATGTAGTCGAAGCCGTGTTGGAAGACAGCCCCGAGTAACACGCCAGAGAAAGTTCTTGATTCGAGGTGGGATTTTGATGCGCCATAGTTGATTCCAGCTGCCGTCAATTATGTGCTGTTGGACAGTCAAACTGTTTTCCATTATGCTTCTGTACGCACTGCGAACCGAGTAAATTCCATTCTTTTCCAACTTCCACATTGGTGTATCCTGCTGCACCGAAGCATACAATGGTGTTCTGCATATTTGATAAGCTGAACTGTTGTCAAATAAAATGAAGATATTTTCTGTATGCCATTGCTTCATGTGTGGGACGAACAAGTCAGACACCTTAAGCGAAGCCATTGCTAAATTCATATCTGCAGGCCGTGGGATAGAGTGGTTTCCCCGAATCCAAGATGGGTTCCAAACTGATATGTTGGTTCCGGACCCTATGCTCCATTGGAAACCATTTTCGACAACCGCCTTAACGCTCCAAAGACTCCTCCAGACAAAGCTCGGTTTGTGGCCTATACTTGACGCAAGGTAGTCATTAGAAGGAAAATATCTAGCCTTAAATAATCTAGTGATCAAGGAATCAGGATGTGTAAGAAGCTTCCACTCCTGTTTTCCTAACATTGCCATATTAAAAGCCTTAAGGCTTTTGAAACCCATGCCTCCAAAACTTTTCGAAACCGTAAGTCGCTCCCAAGATAACCAATGGATACCTCTTTTATTACCATTTCCTAGTATTGTTTTTTAAGGATTTTTTTCATAACCATCAACTAACAATAAATTGGTCAACCCTACAAAAAACAATAAATTAGTCAAGTAAAAAGTGGTAAGTGACTGAATCATTAAACAAATAAATGGTCGTAAGTTCGATCTCTAACTCTTGCGTATAAAAAAAAAACCCAATAACAGGTAACATGTATTCTTTGTTAAATTACTACAAGTTTTGAACGTCATTCAACATTTAATCTTTCATTCAAAACAGTTGAGTTATCCAACTAAAAAAAATTGCATTCCTTTTTTTATAATGTGATAAAATGGCATTACTTTTTATGTCATTATCAATGTTTGGGGTTACATTTTCGCAATTCTACTTATCCTTCGTTCATTTTATCTTACACAAGAATTGTGTTATTTGAACAACCATTTTAATGATAACTTGTGACAACCAAAATTTTATAAAGAAAATGAAGTATTGACACAAAAACCAAACAATAGAGAGAAAGTAAAAACATAATATGAGTATGAAAGAGAAAGTTGTCAAAAATAATTGTACAAATATCATTTCTCCTACATATATTATGTATTTGCCCTTACCAAATGAGCTAAACTCACGGGGGCATCTTACACATTTTAGACTCACAAATTAACCCATCGAAATAACTAAGCACACTAATCCAAAGACTAAATCACTAATAACACTCTCTACCCCACTTTTTTTATCAGATGAAATCATGATTTGGTAAACCAAACTAAAATTTTATGTAATATCGCTTAACTTCCTTGCAAAGCTGATTTCATTACTACATCTTGTATGCGAATTGCTTAAACGATAAATCACCTTAAAAACTACAGCAGAATATATTTTTGAGTGAAGGACTAAAAGAAGCAAGAGTTACACAACAAAGAATACAGTTGGCATATCATTACATGAAGCAAATGCTAGGACAGGGAGAAAAAACATCAGGACCTTCCATAAATTATGAAGGATCGAATCATTTACCCACGCTACACAATCGAATCTTTCTTCAGATTGAAGAGTAGCAAAAAACTAAAATACAATAACAACAATAGCTACGCCACATATACTACTACAGGCTCACCCAAAAGTTCAAAAAGGAAAAGTCAAGTTTCCAGTTATTCCAAAAGAAACTTGATGATCCAGGTCAGGCGCATAACTCTGAACATTGTAGATTGCCATATCTTCTCTGTTTTGTTTCACACACAAAATAAGCTTGTTAATAACATCTATGATTGGCTATGCTCCATCAGTCTTTTAATGCAATGCATGCATACAAATTGAACATGACAGTTAGTTTGGTGAAGCTAATTGACATAAGACCAATCACAAGAGATCGGATTTATTTGCTAGATGCTTTTAGAAAGTTTAAAGTCTTGCCAGAATTAAGGTCAAACTGTTTAATACTATCATCGTTGACATGCTTTGAATGTGAAATCATTCATCCAGCTGTAAGAGATTGAGTGTTAAAGTTAGTGTTGAAAAAAGAGTGTTCCTAACACTCCTCTAAATTTTAGAGCTTATACACATTTGTAGACTTAATCTATTTTATAATAACTTTACTTTAACGGTTGGATCAATAAATAGAAATGGAGAATATTTCACATTATGTGGGACCAACATTGTTTTCATTCTATAAGAGATTGAGTGTTAAAGTTAGTGTTGAAAAAAGAGTGTTCCTAACACTTCTCTGTAAGTAAATTATATGGTTATAATTAAGAATAGAATACTCAAATACTGTAAATTAGTTTGTGCAAAGTGTTTCAACAAGCACTTAGTGAAAAGAAAAAAAAGGTCATATAATCGTTTAAAGCAATATCACCATGCAAAAACCAGTTTAATGGTGCATGGTGCACAACATTTTTTAACCTTCAGATAATAACAGTTTCACTAGATTCACCATAGTCCTACTCCTGCTACAGGGAATAATGTACTCATCCAGTCATCCACCCCCAACAAAGCAAACAAGGACCTGCCTTGCCCCAGAATCAGGTTCTTGAATACCATCTTAATGATGTAGATAAGTAGAAAACAGCACCTAATCTGAGAAACAAGATTAGCACCATGAAGCAAAGCTTCAGTAAGGGGTTATGGATCTTGTGGACGGCTCAAGGAGGCACAATCGGTAGACAAACTACCATGGCTAGATATCATTTCAATGGTGACATTGGTAATAGAAATTGAATTTAATAATGACACGGCAGAGGGATGATCTTCTTAAGTTGAGATTCTTGCAACTTTGGCAGTTATCAAGACTTCCCCATGACTTCTATGGTCATTCAATTGTACTAGGTTAAAATCTTAACACTACGGGATCAACACAAATGTCTGCATCCACCTTGCAAATGTCCAAAGAATCATTCTTCCAAGAAATACCTAACTCTACATTTCCGCCAAATCCACCTTGCCTCCCAATGACAATGGCACATGGATTTATTGGATCCTAAAACAGGTTCATTGCGTGAGAAGATGCAGCGTGGGAGGAAAGATATGAGGGAACGAAAAAGAGCACGAGAAAGATCTGGTGTCTAATTGATCTAATGGTAGGGAAAGGTTGTGCACAGTGCAATGCTAATGTTACTTCTGCATGTTAGAATAAGTCGTCTTTTAAATGACTGAAATTTTGAATAACTTCTACGCACAATGCAACACTTACGTCAGTTGTGCACCTTAAATATTTCAGAAGTTCCGTCCTTTAACTTCTCTGAATATCAATAAACGTATATAAACTTTACTCAAACATTCGGGAAGGGATAGATCCAAGACTCTTGAATTTCTTGGCAATCTATTGTAATATTAATATTAATTTGTATTTTGGTACCAGTTTCTATCACAATGTTCCTGCAAGCTAAATGCTAATTCAAAATGGTCATATATGTGATCCAAATGAACAAGCTTTTTTTTTACATGTCAACAGCTAATCTTTATCCGCTAGAAGTTAATTCAAATTGTTGCTACAGATGAGTAAAAAAGAAATGCGCACATGCACACTAATACATTTCATAATATCAAAAAGCAATATAATCCTTGCAATAGAGAATCTACTTAAGTTGAGAGACTAGATACAATCAAGCCAGAATATATGTCCAGTTCAATTCTTTACCAAAGAGACTTGTAATTAGTTATGACCCAATAAACCTCGGAAATCAGAAACATAGTAGGAGACAAGAAACAAACCAATTATAAGTATCTTTGTCGCCTTCTGCATTTTATGTAGTCAACTTCTGCCAAGGGTGAATTTTGACACAAGAAGTCCACTATTCCATCAGGTACGGGTGAAGATGGTTCCAACCCTTCTTTAAATGCTTTTCGTATCCTAGCAGCTTCTCTCTTTGACTCGGCGTTCTGTAACTTGATATCCCTCAGTGTCATGCGAAATCCATACAAAAGTTCTTCCATTCTCACTTTCAATGACTTCAAGTTATGCAAGGAAGGTAATCTAATCTTCAAAACATCAGGATATAAGGAGAGAACCTAGGCAATGGGGGATGCAAGTGAATTAGTCGAATGCAAGAAATTTAATTTTTAATAAAAATTAGAAAGAAAAAAAAAACATCTTTAACGTCAAGCGAGAGAGCTCAAATCTCCTCGAAGACTGTTGTAAAGTAGTCATCTGTGCCACTTTAATACACCAACAACAACCAAGCCTTATCCCACTAAGTAGAGTAGTCTACATGGATCAAATTACGTCATAATGTTCTATCATAAACTATTAAACATCACGCCTCAGAGTTGAACCCACGGTCATAGTCCCTTTTTGAAAGGATACAACCACTCAACCATAGTGTGCCACTTTAGTTAGTAAAAAGCTTATGTATTCTCAATTTTTTTTTATTAAAATGACAAAAATAATAAAGCATCGTAAGAAGAAAGTAAAAAATAGCTTCAAAACATGCCAGGGTAAGGTACCTGAAGAGTAGTTGCAGTGACTGTCAATGATTTTATATTAGCAAACACTACCAGCCAGCTTAATAGAAACACAAGAGGTGCCCTTTCATTCGACTCTACTTCTGCATCAATATCTACATGTTTAAGAGAAGAAATACCTCAGATAAGGAGTACCGGTAAAAACAAACTTCCAAAGACTTGGAGTACATAAATCAATTTCGTAATAGATGGATCTGTCATGATATATAGTTAAATTGACAAGTGTCACACTTGATATGCAAAGTGTTTTTCCACCCCTTACAACACAATTGCACATGAGCAAACTATTCAACCTGTTAAAAGTTGAAAAGGGCTCGGCACAATCATTATCGTCAACATCAAATACAAAATCCCCTAATTGCAAGTTCGTTAAAGCCGGCAAATTGAGAGATTTTGGAAACGGTGTTTCGTGATCTCTACCACCATTGTAAATAGTAAGCTTAAGATGTGTTAAAGCCTGACATGAAAACATGGTTGACGGAATTTGAGCAATGTCGCCATTGAAATGGAGTCCTAATCGTTTGACATTGTGTGAAAGAGCATAATTCACAATCTTTTCGAGTTTGGGCTCAAAGCGACCGTTACTACGCTTAAAATCAAGAGCTTGTAGTGCGATAGAGGAATCGCGAAGAGATAAAACTTTAGACACTAATCTGGTGAATTTCTTGTAAGCTCCAAAGTCTGAAGAATGCAATGTAAGAGTAGGAAGACATTTCCAAAGATCCTTATATCTTGTGGATAAAACACAAGTTTGAACCGCGTGTGTCGTGTTTAAAAACGAGAGTATGTGAAGGACAATGCTTTCAGGTAAGTCACTTAGTCTGTCTTCGTTTTCGCTCTCGCTGAGCTTTATTCTCTTCGGCGACAGCGGAATAATTATCTCACAAGCGGAATCAGACATTCCAATAAGTATACCTGATCAAAAGAAGACAATAAATAAAAAACCCAATTATTTTTCTACAATAGAAGTAATTCAGTGTATTTTTGGTTTTGCAGAGACAAAAATTGATTTTGAGTGAATTGATTGTGTAGAATTGATTTTATCGAATGTAAAGTGATTAGTGTTTAGACACGTACGTTAAAAAGTGAGTTCAACAATAAGAGTGTGTTTGTTTTTTTGACCCTCTGAACTTTTAAAATGTTGCAATTTTGGTCTCTAACGGAAAAAAATAACAATTTTGCTCTCTATCTTTTGAGAAAATGTGCTCTTTTGACCCTCAATCTATATGAAAATATGTTCTTTTAGCCCTTTATCTTTAGGGAAATACGCTCTTTTGCCCCTTGTCTTTACAAAAATGTTGCGATTTTGGCCTCTGGAACACGTGTCGGCTTCTAAGCAGTTTTGCAACAGTTTGTAAAGGTTTTTTTTTTTTGGTACAAAAAGAGGGCAGAGCTCAAAAAGAAAACAACGGTTTATAAAGTTAGGGGATAAAATTGTTACTATTTTTTGTTGAGGGGCCAAAATCGCAACTTTTTAAAAGTTAAGGGATTGAAAATGCATTTAAGCCTTAGCAAAAAATGACTTTTGTTACTTAAATAAATAGTCTATGTTTAGGACTTTTAAAAAAATACTTTTATGACAAAAATCATTTTTAACTCTAAAATGAAAAATTATTGGGATTAGTTTTTCCCGATTTTTTTTTTTCAAAAATAAGGAGGTAACACAAAAGAATAAGTTCATTTTTTTTAAACAAAATGGATTTTTATGAGTTAGTTTTAGATTTTCCTAAAATCACTAAAAAAGACATCTCTAGATTTTGTTAAGACCGGAAACAAGTCACCCTAAATTTGAGTGTAAAATCAAAAGTTACAAATCCTAACTTCTGCCAAATCATAAATTCAGATATAAAGCAATCAAACACGTCAAAATCAATTTTGGCTTGTAAAAAATTGGAACCAAACATACCGTGAACAATTTTACGGCGAGTATTTTAGAAATGAGAAAACTTGAGGTCGAGTTTTACTGGAAAGAGAAAAATGAATCTGAGAAAAGAACACATGCCTTGCAAGTTTGGAATGAATTTGGAACGCTGCTGGTGTAAGGAAGAAGGAGTTGAGACAACGGATTGCAAGTTGCAACAGTGAAGTTCAACTTTTGACACTTTCCGATATGAATTTTCTATATTGGTTTCCTATCCCACGACATGTTAGTTAACATTACTCTTTTCCACGTCAATAAATAAAAAATGTATAATAAATGATATCAGTAAAAGATTTATTTTAAAATGAGATGAGATGGAAAATTTAGAAATAAAAGTGAAATTGAAAATAAAAAACATAAATTTAAAAATGGGACCAAATTTCATTTTTAAAAATGGAGAGAGCAAAAATGAATTTAAATCGTTTTTATAGATCAATTGAAGTTTGGTTGAGTTATATACCGATAATCTAATTATACAATGTAATGTCCTGTTTTTGTATTAATTTATTTAAAAATTAAATTTTAAATGAATAATGCTTAGAAAGTAACAATACCCGATCAAAATTCAAAGTATCTAAGAATTCTTCTCTATTAATGTATGCAAAATGCTGAACTTCACTGTTGCAAAAAATTATAATTTTTTTTTTACGTAAATCAGATATCATTTGCGCGCAATTGCAGAGACTAACCCTATGAGCCTTGTGGGATTCAAATGGGCGGCAAACTCTCCCTAAAAATTTTAACGTTGTTGTATGTTAAATGATGAATAAATTTAGGACATTGGTTAAGTTAGAAGAGATTTATGTCATATCATCTAAATGTTTTTGGGTCTCTCTGTTCTTTTTTGAGGCTAGAGTACGTAGTTAAGGATATTATACGTAAAAGTTGAGACTAGAGTAAGTAGTTAAGGGTATTCCAGGTAAAAGGCAAGTTATTATTGATTTTGTATTTTTGAAAGTGACAACATTTATTAACTTCATGGATATGTTTAAATGATTTATTGATAATTAAAAAGGAACGGAGTTAGTAAAACTTTAAGAAGTTAAAAAAAAATCAAGACAATTTGTTTCTTTGCTTTCTTAGCAAGTGTTCAACGTTTTTTTATAACTCAAAAAGTGCATCTCCCTCCACTATCTAATCTCATGTTTTTATGAGGTAAACCGCTAGAATCCCATTAATATTCAACTTAACACATTCATTTTGAGATGGGATCCACTTAACAATGTGACAATTAATGTGGTCACCAGAAGAGTGAATATTACCAGAAGTTATAAAATGAAAGGACATTTCAAGTTTTTCCATTGCTTGTCGTCAAGAGTATGGTTGTTTCTAAATCGTCAGATTCACCAAATAGTTATTGCAAACATAGTTTGTAACCATGTTTTCAAATTGATAAACACCCAAAATAGTTAAACATAGTTTGTAACCATGTTTTCAAATTGATAAACACCCAAAATAGTTTTCATATATTCGTAAAGGTAATTACAATATTAACCATTGAATTAAAAAATATTATCTTATTAGACATTGCTTCCTCCGATCAATTTTAGGTAAAAATATATATTCTTCAATGAAGGGGTTGCTTAAACGATAAAGCGCCTTTAAAACTTATTTCATCATTACATATTGTAAGTGAGCTTGATTAAGCGATAAAGCACCTTAAAAACTACAGCAGACTATATTTTTGAATGAAGGGCAGAAAGAAGCAAGAGTTACACAAACATAGAATACAGTTGGCATATCATTACATGAAGCAAATGCTAGGACAGGGAGAAAAAACATCAGGACCTTCCATAAATTACGAAGGACCGAATCATTCACCCACGCTACACAGTCAAATCGAGACCTCCAAATTGATGAGTAACCAAAAACTAAAATATAATAACAATAGCTGCACCATATATACTACAAGCTCACCCAAAAGTTCAAAACGGGAAAAGTCAAGTTTCAAGTTATTCCAAAAGAAACTTGATGATCCAGGTCAGGCACATAACCCCGAACATTGTTGATTGTCATATCTTCTCTGTTTTCTGCCACACACAAAATAAGCTTGTTAACGTCTATGATTGTGTATACTCCATCAATATTAATGCAATGGATTCATACAAATTGTACATTTATTTTGTATGATCATGACAGTGAGTTTGGAGATGCTAATTGACATAGGTAATCTGACAAATCATACGAGAATAGATTTATTCACAGGATGCTTTTACACAATTTTAGGTTTTGTCAATATTAAGCTCAAACTGCTTAATACTATCATTGATTCATTGTTGACAAGCTTTGAATGTGAAGTAATTTTTCCATCTGTAAGTTTGACTATATAATATTGATGATCCACATGCTTTTAATTTTAGTTACTTGATGTATCGAACAGTTTTTAGAATTTATGAACATTTGTAGTTGTGATCTATATAATAAGAATAAGAATGAACATCGGCTACTCCTCGAGTAAGTTCCTACCTGAATAAAAATATCAACTAAATATAAGAATCAGAAATCAACATTCACCATTAAGCTGGAGTATATAGGCTATGCATCCAACTTGTTAGATGTGTACATTATCATTATCCTAAGACCCTACAAGAATTCGGTGAAAATGTCTGATGGTTTATCATCAGTACAGTAACACAAAAGTGTTGATGATGCCTGCAAGAATTTTTCTTAAAGAATCGGCAATCAATTTTAATATATTTACTACTCTCGTCAAAGGTTATACATTATTAGTATTTAATATTTCATTACCACCGATTTAATCATGGTTGATCCACTGAACCGTGAACTATTTGGTTTTACCAGTTCGATTATTACTTCAGTTTTCAAAAACATTACATGGTATACAATACATATATTTAAAATTAAAAATTACAGAAACGCGTACTTTTTATGTGGAAGTACAAATATATTAGAGTATATGGAAATATATTTAAGATACATTTGATAAAAGTAAACTAATTGTTATTTACAGTAAAAAAAAAAAATCTAATTGTTATTTATCAATACAATAATAATTTTATATTCCAAAGATTACAGCTAGGAGATGTCAAAGTGTTAATGAGTAATAAAAAATGCAATCCATAATCAGTTTCAAGAAATTGCAAACTTTAGAGAGAGATGAATCCTAATCTAAACCTTTCCTTCAAGTTCAAGAGGTGTATCAGAAAGATCTCATCATAAAACAATTCAAATAACAGTTCAATTTGATTAATGTAGCCTTGCTCATGTAAAGTGAAAAAATCGAGAACAACTGCAGAATTGCTAACGGTCTACAGCAGCAACACTTTTCCTAACAGGGTGATAAACCAAGTAACCAACATGACTGGTTTGCTATATTCTTCTTTCGAGGGCAAATTATTTATCTATTAAAGATTGCTAAAACCGAAAATTTTAAAACTAAATCACAAGATAAAAAAATGCAAGTTACCTGAAAGAATAGAAGTAATTTCCACCATCGAAGATATTTTATTCTGGGGCAGCAGATTTTAAAATTTTGTGTTTCAACTTCTTATTATGATTTTCCTGTTCACAGTTGATAAAAGAAAAATTAAACTCTGCATAGGTATTAAGTACAATAATTTTCTGTCAGGCGGGCCTATAAAAATCCAAATCATAATTTCACAATTCTCAATAGCTAGGAAAACAACTGTTCGCAGTCGCAACAAAGCCCTGCTGGCTTTGCTAAGCTAGTATGAATATACAGACCTCATTCTACAAAATTAGGATATGATTGAAGATGCCTATTCAATTTCCCTAGGCTCCCGTATATGGGCTGCTGTAGTCACCGTTTAGATGCAGGTTTATTGCACATCAAAAAAGAGCTGCCAATGAATTAGCCTTGCATTCATGCTGGAGGGATAAGAGTGTAGGTTACAAATCAATCTTGCCCTTAGACAAATGTGGTCCACTTGGCCAAAACAGAACCAAGTCTCCAGCTCAGGAAGCTCATTTTGAGTTTTCCAACCTTGAGACCACATTTCCTATTGCATACCTAGAGCCAATTTGTACTCAATCAGGATAACACACAGCTACAGGATTGGAGGCAACTTGGCTAAGAAATGTTCTAGCGAACAAATTTGAACGAATATGATTTCCCCATTGTAGTTCTACTAAAGGGTACAGTAGTCCCCCAAGTTTGTCATCTTTGGGGTTTACAGAGCATTAAGTTTCTCATTACACCAAGTTTGTCTTTTTGGGGTTTAGAGCTATGTTGTTAAAAGCGGCAAATAGCACCGCTATTGCGATGGAGCGGCGCAGAGGGAGTAGCGGCCGTTGCAGACGCCTTCGCAGAGGGAGATTGCGGGGAAGATGGCGTTTGTTGCGGTGCTATGCAAGCGCAAAATATTAGATGAAGTTAAAGGCCAAATTACAAACGCTTTTTCTTTTCTTCTACTGTTGCGATGCTCAATTATAGCTTCTGTCACGCGAGGAACCATCATCTCAAGGCCCCACTCATTCCTCAGCTGCACCTTTCGCAGCCCTCATCATTCTCGGCTGCATTGTTCACAGCTCTGGTTTGGTTCCCTGCTCTGTTTCACTTTCATTTGGTGTCCTTGTTCTGTTTCTTCCATGATTCTAGTCTCCCTCCCTCTGTTTCTGTTTTGTTCTTGCTTACCCAGCCTCTGTTTCATTTCAGTTTACTTTTTCATTTTTGGCTTTGACTTCTTTTTATTTTTGGATTTGTTTGTTTCCATTTCCAACAGCTATGTCAACTCCTACTAATTCTCAACCATCGTGGCTCAGTTGCTGCTTCTACTGGCGTGCTTTTGAAACCAACTCCAACTGGTGATAACATTGACATACCAAGGCAATGGAATAGTTTAAAGGACAAAAATGATAAGATGGTTACATATGATTTTTGTAAGAAAACTAGCACATGAGGAATTTCTAGGGCCAAAAGACATCAAAAAGGAAGAAAAGGAAATGCATCCTGCATCCCTCTATCAGAGTCAACAATGTTCAAGTCCGACAAAGCAACAATGACGGAATCTCTCCCAATACATTTATTTTGCACAAGGGATGAAACCAACTACCTCTCACTAAAGAGTATCCACATTCTCCCCACTTGCAGACTTACTTCCATTAGTCCAACCACATCACGCTTCACCATATTCCTAAATAAAATCATTAGCACTTCAATCTACTTTTATTCAATAACTCTCCCAACACGTATACCACTAAATTGTTAATTTAATCAAATATAATATTGGACAACATCCACATATATCATGTATCCTAAAATCAGAGTCAATCATGTTCAAGTCCGACAAAGCATGCTTGTACCACCGTAAAAACATACACATGACTACGTCAAGAAATTGAGTTCTCATAAGGGATCGAACCAGGGACCTCTCACTAAAAGAGTGTCTCCCAGAAGGGATAGAATCTCTCCCAAAAAGTTTGTTTTTTAAAAGGTATCGACCAGCGACCTCTCACTAAAGAGTATCCACATTCTCCCCGCTTGTGGACCTAGCATACTTCCACTAGTCCAACCACATCCCACTACACCATATTCCTAAATAAAATCAATAGCACTTCAATGTACTCTTATTCAATAACTATCCCTACGTTTATACCACTACATTCCAATCAACATCATCATCATCATCATTAGGGTTTTAAATAAAGGTCGACAGCCGCAATCTAGATCGCAACGTAATGGTATCCAAAACTGCAATGTGACCGCCATTGAGGCTGCACCAGCCAAATTTGACTGCAGTTTTTCACCATATCAATGATCACAATGTAACAGCAACTGTTACCACAGCCACAATTTAAACTCTAATCGCGATGATATTGAAATAAATATATAAAAATACACTTCAATGTTGAATTAAGAATATAAAAACACACAAAAACGAAGTAAACTAACCTGTTCAAGAACCTTAGCTGAACTCTGTTCAACCAAAGTAGTCAAATTCTCAATCTTGACAAGCATTTTCAAATACAAATCCTCCAAACTCTGAGTATAATTCTTGGCCTCAGAACCCATCAAATTACTCAACCTCTTAACCTCATATCCTTCAGCACAAACATCCAACTCCCTTTGATCTTTAGAAGTCTGCTTCATCTTACTCAACTTCTCGTTATCATCGTCCTGAATCATCGGTGAATAACTTAACTGACAATCAAGAACCGGAAAAGGCGAATTAGGGATAAATGAACCGTAATGTCCCCGAAAAGCCGGTCCAATGTTGATAATTTCGATTGAAACCGGGTTGAATGATTGGGATTCGGTTAGAAATTGATAAACACGGTAATCGTGTGTGTGAATGTGTGAATTTTGATCTGAGATTGGCGAAGATAAGAGAAAGAATAAACTAGGGTTGAAATTGAATGAAGAAGAAGAAGAAGAAGAAGAAGAAGAAGGTGAAGATGATGAAGAGGGATTCGAATTGGTATTAGGGTTGATGGTGGAGGAGAATTGAGAGAGAGATGAGAGAGAAGAAGTGATGGTGAATTCACGGAGG
>Ga0315914_1004400_pt1 | contig 21098 bp, 10 predicted proteins | sample MpolenodulesMG_FD_203920 | JGI IMG/M metagenome (GOLD analysis project Ga0315914, IMG submission 203920) | Medicago polymorpha root nodule microbial communities from Los Angeles, California, United States - elongated nodules | ecosystem: Host-associated > Plants > Roots > Nodule | place: USA...
CAACCCTCTCTCTCTTATAGTCCCTCAAGTGTCATTTTCTCACATATACTTCACACAAAAGAAACAGCCATTCACTTCACATACCTTGTCATTTCTTTCTCTCTTTCTCTCTCTCCTTCCTCTCTCAATCTTAAATCTCATCATCTCTGCAACTACTCCATCAACTTGATTGAATGCTTGAAACTCCATCACACACACAAAAACACACATCTTCAGAATATCCAATCAATTATTAATTACACCTCCATCTTGCAGTCTCTAACCTAGCTAACCTTCCAACTGTCTCTATATATAATTTTTTCCACTCCTTACAAAAAAATTCATACTATTAATATATTCAACACAAGTGAAGAAAAAAAAGTGTTGATACAATTACAAGCCAAAATCCAAAACCCAAAACCACAAAAACAAAACACTAGTTGTTTTGGTGAAGGTGTAGATAGCAAAAGATGGAGCTATTTCCAGCACAACCAGATTTGTCTTTGCAAATTAGTCCTCCAAACACCAAACAAACAACAACAAGTAATTGGAAGAGAACAACATCAACTGAAGAAGAAATGGATTTGGGGTTTTGGAAAAGAGCTTTGGATTCAAGAAACTCTTTATCATCATCAATGGCTTCTAAAACTGATAATTACTCTTTTGACCTCTCTCTTTCAAATCCAACAAAGCCTTTAGATTCAAACAACAACACTTCAAATAACCTCATTCATCATCATCACTTCCAAAATAGTGGAAATAATAATGCAAACAACCCTTTTCAATCTTTTCATCAAAATCATTACTTTCAACACCCCCAGCCACTCTTTCAACACCATCAGCCACAACAACAACACCAAAGCTTAAGCCAAGAACTTGGTTTTCTTAGACCTATTAGAGGAATTCCTGTTTATCAAAACCCTCCTCCTTTGTCATTCCCTCAACTTCATAACCATAACCATAATCATAATCTTAATCATCTTCATGTTCTTGATGGTACTACTACTACACCTTCTTCTATTTCTAACACCAACAACACAAGTTCAAGCCCTTTTCAATCTCAAGCTTTGATGAGGTCAAGATTCTTGTCAAGATTTCCAGCAAAAAGAAGCATGAGAGCTCCAAGGATGCGTTGGACTACTACACTTCATGCTCGATTTGTTCATGCTGTTGAGCTCTTAGGTGGCCATGAAAGTATGCTTCATCTTCAATTTCCACTTTCTTAAAAATATATTTCTTTTTGGTTAATTTTCCTTAATCCCCTTTTTTATTCTAGCTTAATTACACCCTTGTTTTAGTTTTCTTTAACATGAAAATTCAACAAGACAATTAGAAGAAAAAAGGGTGTGAAACTTGAAAGATAATTTTCCTTTTTATTTACTTATTTATTTATTTTTAATTTGATTATGATATAACTTTGATTTTTTCTCAACTAATTATTTTATTTTTTTTCTATGGTGTTTGAATGTTTGTTATAGGGGCTACTCCAAAATCAGTTCTTGAACTAATGGATGTGAAGGATCTTACATTAGCACATGTCAAGTCTCACTTACAGGTAACCTTAAACTCTAATTTGTCTTAATTGCATTTTGTTTATAAATAAATAATCTATCTTACTATTAAATAATATTTAAGCTCTGGGTTATTTGTTACTATAAACTTTTTCATTGTTAAATTCTTTAGTCAGATTGAAGATGGTACGATTCTGATTGGGATTTAATGATGTTTAAATTTATATGCTACATTATTATTATTATTATTATTATTATATATACATTAGAGGAAGCAATTAAGTGATGAATATTAATTTCAAATTCCAATGGTTTCCTTAGAAAGGGTTTCTCTCAATCAAATACTTTGTGCTTCTTTTTTCTATTAGATCTGCTGCCTCTCCCTGCTTCTTCTGCAACCTAATAAACAGCTTTTTGCTTTGAAGAATGAACCATCCAACTTAAAAGAATATAAAATCTAGAAAGAGAAAGAAGTACTTATCGATTTCTGAAAACAAGTAGGACAAAGGCTTATGAATCTCACCCAAGCCAAGACAAACAACCTCATAGTTCTGTCCATGCCATTAATAAAATTATTAATAATATGCTTTTTTTTTTTTTCTTGTAAGAAATTATATTAGTACCAAGTACCAAAAAAATATATTCAAATTGAGGTTTAGCGCAAATGGTTAATATGTAGTGTACGAATGTTATAAATAGTAAGATATCGAGTTTAATTTCTACCGATAAAAAAATTTGACCTTAAAGTTTAAACCTTTGACTTCTTTTCTCAAATTCTTTTGGATGTCTCAATATAATTAAATTGAAGTAAAAAATTAAAAAAAAACAAAATGATAGGTTAGCATGCATGTACCAAACACCATCATTACTCAATGATCTCTTCATGCAATATGGCATTTTTTTCTCTTTCTTTACCATGGCAGCTTTAACCATGGTTAGTCACAGGCTTCCATGCATATGCATATTATAAAACCATAACCATAAATGCTTCTGTATTAGATCTTGTACTCTACTGCATATATCAATTTAATACTTGCAAGTAACAACTTTACTTGAAGGACATTAATTTCTTATTCTTGCTGCAAACTTCTTTAATTTGTTTCATTTGTTACTAATAATATGCTTTAATTTTGGCAGCATCTTTTTTTAAAAAGATTACTTTATTCTTAGCTAATGTTGATGATGTGTTAATTTTAAATCCAGATGTATCGGACGGTGAAAACTACAGATAGAGTAGGAGCTTCATCAGGTTAGTTCAAATTTTCATTCTATCATATATTAATTGTTGGAAGATTAATGAAGACTATTATGTTAATAGATAATTAACTTGCTCTTCTTTTTTCCTTTTTTTTCTCCCTTAAACCATGAAATAGGGCAATCAGATGTATACGATAATGGATCATCTGGAGACAATTCTGATGACATAATGTTTGACATTAACTCTTCAAGAAGATCATCTGATTTATCCATTAAGCAGCAAGGAAGATCAAGTGTTAATCAAGATAAGGAATGTTACGGTCTTTGGAGCAATTCTTCTCGGTAATGCTTCTAAATCTAGTTAATTGTACCTATAATCCTTTTTTTTATACTAGTTTTTTTTTTTTAACAACAAAGAAATTTTATTAAAAATTATAGGAATAAGTACAATAAATTTTTCATTAGATGGATATATTATGTCTCCATAGTGTTTGGATCTTGTACAGCTGTATTTGTAGGAACCGTTGGATTTAGAGAGAGCGTAATCTTAATTTATCTGATCTCTAAATCCAACGTTCCTACAGCTCCTGCAGCTGCAACACCATATTGCAACTATATCTCGTCCGTCTCCAAAGCCTAACTATGTTGTTTTAAATGATTAAAATTGGAAAAACATAGACACATAATAAACTCACCTAACAAGTGGGAATTCTTTTGTCATGTTTTTTAAAATATTTATATTTTGTACTATGTTTTTGCAAGTCATGCATATACGATGGAAAATACTAATATAAATAAAACGATTGCATGCATGTCTTATTCATAGACACATTTCTTTGTTCTTTTCTTTCCTCTCTCTTGATCACTCACTCAACCTCACATGCAAACATGGTTAGGCTCAAAAATTCACAAAAAAGAATAAATCATTTCATGAGTTTGCTTTGTTTTGTCTGTCCACAAACCATGAGCATCCAAAATCCATGATGGTGTAACAATAATATATACTCTCTTCCGATGGTTCAAGAGGAAGTAAAAAAAGTAATACACATACTCATACTCTTCAAAGAAGTAGAAGTATTTGTTATTTTCCAAAAATCTTCCTTAAAATAATAGAAATATCTCTTTCCTTAGGATTTTGTGGGGTTCAAACATTAAGCTCTTGTATGGGGCCCAACAAATGAGAAACTTAGTGCCAAAGCTAAGCCCTTGTAGTCCCATAATTAGAAATCTTGAAACCAAAGCAAATATTCCCTTTGAAACTTCCATGAATACTCCTATATTATATATAGTCATAGAATAAATGGAATATATGTGATATCAATTGGAATAGCATAAACTTTATTCCAATCTTTAGAATAAGTAAAAGGCATATGAGTAAGATGGTAAAAAGATGAATTTCTTTCCTTAAGTTTTGCTTTTCTTTTACATGGCTTCAAGTAATGAGAAATATTCTCTCTGTGTTTGGTTGTAATAGGGAAGCTTGGTTACATGGTAAACCAAAGGTTGATTCTATTGGAAACATGCAATCTCTTGAGGTAATATATTCCCCCTTTATATTCCAAAGGTTAAGCCTTTTGTTTTGAAAAAAGTTATTAAAATTATACACAAATTTCAAAGCATGTGTTTGGAATGCATGAAAGGGATTTTTAGAAGAAAAGGAAATACGTTTGATCTTTTTCATATTGCCATGCACATTATTATGGAGATGAATGAGAAAAAAGAAAGAAAAAAAAGGCTTTGCATAAAGCTGCTTTGTCCTTCACAAATTCAAATGGTTAGACTAGTCCTTTTCACATTTACCAATTACAAAAGGTTAAAAACGATTTGTGATGTAAAAAAGGTTCCTCTAGTTAAGAGTTATTAATTGACCATATTGAAAATGACTATATAATAGAACCCCCTATTAAACCTGCCTCATTTGACTCAATTATCAATGGTCTAGACTATACGATATGATAATTTATATAGTTGAGTAAAATTAATAAATAAATTAATAAATACACACACGACTGCATGAATGGTATAATGTTTTATATACATACACAAAAATAATTGGAAGCTATAGCACATGAACATGCAAGTTCTATAGCACTTGGCAGGCTTTTAGGTGTGCCCCATCTCAAATTTCCTTTCCCTCGTTCATATAAATATTCTTTAATTATTTCTGAGTCAAATGTCCTTTGATTCCTCTAACCTGTTCTCTTATACTATATACTCCCTTTCATACTCTCAGTAATTTATTTTCTTCTTTTATCCCTTTAATCATATTCTCATCATAACACAATATTTATTCTAAGAAGTCATTGCCTTTTGCTATGAGTAATGAGAGTCGAATCCTCTATATAAATGTTGCATGGTACAGTGGCAGAGTCATTTGATTTAAAGAACTTTATTGTCTTTTTAGATCCAATGGTTCTATGCACCACTGAACCATGCAGCAGTTATATAGGAACCAAATGACGAGTTATTGCCGTTTCTTTTGAAATGAGTTCCTATTCGACAACACGTTGATTTTTATTTTTTTTATCAATCACGTTGAATTTAGATATCATTTATCATTTTTTTTAATTTCTTTGTGGTCGTAGTATTTGTTATACTTTTTTATATATAGCTTTTTGTTCATGATATGTCAGTTCAATGATAAGAATTTGATTTTGTTATTTTAATGGTCGTTAGCTTCACATTAATTAAAAACAATTTCTCCCTTTTCCAATCTTTTTTGTAATAAAATACTTTATTCTGATCTTTGATACTAATTTATTGTTATTTGTTTTTTCAGAAGGAAATGGATCCAAAGTGTCTAAGCTATGAGAGAATATCAGATGGCAGTTCATCTACAAACCTATCAGGATCAAGCCCAAAGAAACCTAATTTGGATTTGGAATTCACCCTAGGCCAACCTCTTTGAGATTTCACCCTAGCCTCTGAAAAAATATATTATTCATTATTTACTACTACATGTCTCTGAAACTGAAAGAGTTAGAGCAATGGAAGCTGGTGAGAAAATCAGAGAAAGAGAAAGCTAAAAGAAAAAAAGAAAGAAAGAAAAGTAAAAGGAGCTAAAGAAAGAAACACAAGGAGACAAGAAAGACAGAAAGCAACAAAAGAAGAGGGGGGTAGGGTGAAAAAGCATGGCCTTCCTATCAGAGTTCATTGTGTTAGATCCAAATCAACATATTATATTTTTCTTTGGTAAATATATGAAATCTAATTGATTTGTAATGTTTTGCAATTTGAGAGAGAAAGAGACGTGAGAGAGAGAGGGGGGAAGCTTTTAGGTATGTTAAAGTATGAAGTGATCCTTGGTAATTGTAATGGAGCACTTTATGTTTATGAAATATATTTAGATGTTTTCCACCAAAGAAGTTGGGTTCCAAATCCTATAATCCTAAGCATATAGGTATACTTTACACTTTAGGAACAAAAGAGAGAATTTATGAATAAATATGGACTTTGGGAAAAGATTGAAAATTTTGAGTAAAGTGTTCAAGAGAATACGAACCTAGTCAAGCTTAGATAATTTGTTTTTCACATTGGGAAAACAGATTAATTATGACTTTATTTGGACTTAATAAAATTAAGCACTCCCAACAAACGTGAGTTGATTTATGTTCTTAAGAATTCAGAATTATCACTCACATTTGTCATGGATGTGGGTTGGAATGTCCCTATTGTTGCTTTAATGCATTCCTAGGCGAATTTGATCTAGTTGACTTACCACTCATGACGGGAGATCAAACAAGGGAATTTAATGGCACCTTTCGTATTTTTGCCAAGGGTTTTAGCGTCTGAGCAGTTTGATGCATGAGACAGGCGCACTAGCTAGGTATATTTCAAGAGATTGACTTGGATTGGATAATGGAGGATTAATGATTTCTCGTCTCTAATATGCAAATAATACGCTAATTACTTGGGAAGGCATGCAATCATGATCCTAAAACATCTCTCTAAACCCATATCCTCTGACCTCTCCCTTCCTCCTTAACCGCCGTACTTCTCCCCTACAAAATAAAATTTCTTTCTTTACCATGTAGACTAGAGCAGTGATGGTGCGGCGAGGTCCCCATTGCGCTATCTTTTCACCCTGTTTGCGGTTGCTATACTCCGATGTGGTCGTAGATCTCATGCGCTCAATCACACCCTCTCCTTCCGCCGTCATCGTGTGCGCTTGGGTTCTGTTTACTCTAGATCTTTTTTTTGGGTGGCGGATGTGCGGTTGAGGGTGGTGAGTTGTGTTCGCTCTCTTTGTTCACCATTTACGGTCGCCTCCACCATGCCAGTGGAGTTGTAGTTGCTTTCTAACGGTGTTGAGATTCTGGTTAGTGCTGCGATTCTTTTTTGTGTTTTTCTTCGATTTGGTCCTTCATGATCTGAGACTGTAATCTTGAGTCGGTGAGGTGTTAGATCCGTTGGTGTTGGTTTTGTTGAACGTATTGGTCGTTTTATCATCATCATGTGGTGACCTTATATCAGGGTGGTGGTTGTTGGACCTAATTTCAAGGTTTCATGTTTGAATACCCTTCGTGGGGGCAAGTGTTAGCCACTTAGTTGCGTTTAGTAACCATTAATGCTAGAGGTTGTTGGTTTTGGTGTCACAAGGTTACAATGTTGTAGGTGGTTGTTGGTTTCTGTAATACAAGGTGGCGATTATTGGTGTTGGGTTGAAAGTTGGAACATTGACGATGTCTTTTTTTTTCGTGCTGGTTAGTTTTTGGTTGTTTTGATGTTAATAGAGAGCTTGTGGGTTGTTTTTGTTTTAGGGGTATTTTGGTTTGTCTTCCACAATCTGCTTATGTTGACCTCTGATTTGGGTCCACTCTGTCGCCGCCATCTCTTGTAGATTTTAGATTGTTTTTTATTGGCTCGTGGTTTGATTTCTGGCTGTTTTTGGTTTTGGGTGGTTCGACTTTAGGTGGTTTTTTGAGGTGAGCCTTTTTTTTCTTCTGGTCTGGTCATGTTTGCATTGTTGCTCCACTATTGTTTGCATTCATGATTTATCATCTGTATTATGGTGGACCGATCGGTTTTGCTTTAAAATCAGAAGTTAGTGTCTAGTTTCATGTTTTTGGGCTGGTTATGGTGTCTTATCCTATAGTCTAGGAGTTGAGGTGATGCCTTAATGATTTGTTTCTAGAGTATAGTAGGTCGGTCGCTTCTGCTTCTAGATCAGGAGTCGGTTTCTAGACGAAAATTATTTGGGCTTATTATGGTGTCTTGTTTAGAGGAACGAGGGTCGATTGGTAGCCAAATCCAAATGAGTGTTGGATTAAATGCTTTTCGGGTGTTTATTTGGGCTCAACTGTGGAAGGAGTAGGTGTGGTGATGTAATCGGGGCTTTGGTCAGTTTGATTGTGTCTGGAAGGGTTGTTGGTGCGAGTAGCGGGCAATGGGTGTTTGGAACTTGTTTCGATGGTCATTTCCGATGAAGTTTAAGGTTTTGGCTTAACTTTGGTTTCTACAATTATGTGGGGGTTTGGCAATGATTTTTTGTCTTGGCTTTGGTTTTGGTGGTAGAAGTGTCTTTTTTTGGTGTTTTTATGTACGAGGTGTATGTGCTTTCTTTTCGGTGTTTCACCTATACACGACTCCATGTGCTTTGTTGTTTATGTCTTGTGTTGCGTGTCTTTGTTCATCTTGTGCAAGAACTTGGTTATTAATAAGTTTTTCCAATAAAAAAAAACTTGGGAAGGCATGCATGGAGAACTTTTGGTTAACGAAAAGTATGTTTATTACAAGTGAACTTGAGCAAAAGTATGTTTATCAACAGTAAAGTGGAGGTTATTCCTTTTATATGTATTCGGACCCCAATCGTGATAAATTTTAGGAGGATTTTAACTTGACTACTGATGATAAACGTTAGGATACTTTGCTCATGGACTAGTAAGTTTGCTATCATTTGTGGCAGAATTGTGCTTATCATTCAGGTTTTTGAGAGTATTCCTATCTTTTATCCATCCTTTTTGGAAATGTCACTCAAGGTGCAGAAAATACTTTTTAGATTAAAATCCAAATAATATTTCCTTTAGATAGTGTAGTAATAGGAATAATTTTTTTCGGTAATATTGTCAGATGCATGTGGACCAAAATCATAGGGTTGATGACAAAAAATCATATAGGATTTTATTGTCGTGTTGTCATCATTTTAGAGTAAAAATAGTTAGTGCACATATGTTTTAATTAAGTTTTGTATAGTAATCACTCAAAAAATCATTGAAGAGCAACAACGGTAAAACTACCTTCAAACATGTCAAAGTCACCCAAACCAGACAACCTCGTGATAATTCTATACTTATTACAAGTTTATCATGTTAATTCTTGGAGTATCGTCATCACAGACATGGGATGCATGGTTTGTGTCGTGTTCTAAGAGCTACACGTTGCGAGAGTTAGTTACTTTAGGGAAGGCAGATAGAGATGCTTTCACTTTTTGAGTTATTGGACCTTATTATCTTACTCAGATGGAATATTAGGTTACTTTAAAATTAAGTCAAGATATGTCTATAAATACAAGACGTAACCAACACTAGAAGGCATCCATCAGACGGAAGAACAATTGAAAACGGGACGAAAACACAAGATTTCGTACACAGGGGATGCCTCATGTGCATCATGCGCACTCCCAAACAACTCCAAGGAGGCAAAAGGAACCAAAGTGGCAGACAAGAAGGTTTGAGACAAACCGGAGGAGCATAAGGGAAATGCTTGAGGAAAAGTTGATTAGGGAGGGAATCTAAGTATGGTTGAGTCTAGTACTCAAGAAGTAGTTGATGAAGTGGTTTCTGAGGAGAAACGAATACCAACCTTGGATGTGATGTCCATGTTAGGAAAGAAGTCTCCAAAGAAAAACAAAACTAGAAGGAAGATGAAAAACATGGGGAATGTTGAAGTATCAAAGACAATAATTGAGGTAGATACACGACATGACCTTGAAGAATACAAGATTCTTGGTCTGGGAGTAGAAGTTGGTGAGCATCAAAAAAAAATGAAAATTTCCAAGTGCTCGTAAAAGCTTTAGAAAGGTTTGAAGTGAAAATGTCCATCAAAGAAGTGGTCAAAAAGAGTCCTTGTTGCATGAAATTTTTGCAGGAGTTCTTGAAACTGAAAGAGAAGCCATCTAATAAAGAGTTTATTTGTCTAACTCAAAATTGTTGTGCTATTTGTGATTTTCAGGTACCATGATAGGAAGGAGATGTTGGATGTTTTAATGTCCCTGTTATTGTAGGGGGTGTTTTTGTAGGAGAAGCTTTGTGTGATTTGGGTGCAGGTAGCAATCTGATGCCACTATCCACTTTCAACCAGATTGGAGGATTAACTTAAGACCTTGTTTTATGAATGTTGGTCTTGTAGATGGCAGTGAATCAGAACATGTGGGAAAGGTGAGAAATATGTTGATTGACATTAATGGATTTCAATTTGAAATCGATGTTATTGTTGCACAGGATAAAGGAGAGCAAGACTGTCCACTAATTATAGGAAGATCATTCACGGAAACTGCTAAAGCTTTGGTTCACTTGGAGCATAAGGAGGTGTTTGTAAGATCCAATTTTACTATCAATGCTACAAGGTGACTCCACCATTAAATGAATACAACTTGGCTATGGAGTTTGCTGACGATTGGGGAACATTTGAAGCTCTTGTGGAACATTCCTATGAGTCAGAACCTGAAGAAGAATACTCATTGTCTAAAGAAGCTTATGGAGGGTTAGAACCAAAAGAAGACCATGGATGGTCAGTTCTGAAGGAGGTTGTTTAGATGAGGAAGAATAAGACAATGAACCCGAAGGTTTAGGGTTCCCAAGCTCGCCTTAGACAAATGTGTCAAGCTTGAGACGCTAAACAAGCGCTGAAGGCGAGGCAACCCATATGTTTATTTTTAGTCATTTAAATTTAAGTCATTTATTTTACACAGCCACTCAATCTCATAATTTATTTCTTTTAATGTTGCTAACTCGCGACTAGGCGCATTGTTTTTACATAAATTACATAACTTTCCTTTTCAAAAAATCTCTAAAATTTTGTTTTAGTCTTGGAGAATTATTCTGAGCATTGTCAGCAGAGGGCTAGCTTACTTATGAAGTTCAAGAGCAAGATAACTTTTGGAGCTTGCTGCGAAAGATTCTAAGAAAAAGTCACCATTACAATTCTGTTAAAAATAAGGCTTAATTGCATGTTTGATCCCTTATGTTTATTTTAGTTTTCAAGTTGGTCCGTTATGTCTTAAAAGTTTTAAGTTTGTCCCTTACGTTTTAAAAGTTTCAAGTTGGTCCAAAACGTTACTCACGTTGGAATAAGTTAGTCCCTTCAGTCACATAACATTTAAAGATTCGAGTTGACAATATGAGTGATGGAACTTAACTTATTTAGAAAATCAGTTTTAAAACATTTTTTAAAAATGTTTTTAGTTTTATTAAACTCAATATCATGTCGCGGAAGGGACTAACTTATTCCAATGTGAGCAACTTTTTGGACCAACTTGAAACTTTTAAAACGTAAAGGACCAACTTGAAACTTTTAAAACATAAGGGACCAACTTGAAAACTAAAATAAACATAAGGGGTCAAACATGCAATTAGGCCTAAAAATAACTGGTGATATTTTGAGCCAAACATACATTCTAATTTGTTTATACTCTTTTCTTTCATTATGAGTGTTCCATGTTGGATTACTATTTTTGCTCGAAATTTCGGTCGTTCTCTATGGACTATCAGTTATATTTTCATACACACGAGGCACTAAAGAGACTGTTGGATATATTCGTACTAACTTATTCCAACGTGAGTAACGTTTTGGACCAACTTGAAACTTTTAAGCCTAGTTGTCAGAAACTCATCTTAAGAAGGAATAAACGCTAGAAGTGCAACCAACACTTCAAGCCTAGTTCAAAGAGAAGCAGAATACCCCCAATATTCGAGCCTCTTGTCGATAAAGATTCCATTTTAAGAATGAGTAGACGGCAAATCCTTGATGAAAGTGAGAACCCTTGCAAACTCCCTGACTCCAGCAAGTTGTCATATCCATAGAAGTTGAAGAGAAAAGACCTTGCTATTTTTACTGGAAGTTGTAAGACAATATTTCAAGGATGATTACCTCTAAAGAAGAAAGACCCTGGAAGTATCAACTCTATTGGGAAGTTGTCCATAAAAGAAGCTCAATGTAGCCTACGTGAAGGTATAAACTTGACTCCAACATAGCTAATAGGAAAGCTCGAAAGTATTCTGGCATTACCATCAACTGTCAATCTAACATTTGCAGAAGGATCAATCAAAAGTTCGGATCGAGTGGTGAACAACGTAATGGTGCAAGAAGAAAAGCTTTTATCAAACTTTGTGACATCAGAGACTCAAAACAAGAATCAATTGCTGCAAGAGTCTCAGTGTCACTTGAGGAGGACAGGAACACTTAATTCTCCTTGCAAAATTCATGGAGTTCCTTCCGAACAAGAGAAAGAAGAAGGATGATGTGTTATTTCTTTCATATAAGCCATCCTAACAGGATCGGGGCGTCGAGCTAATAGACGTAAAATGAAGCGCTGCATGGGAGGCAACCCATGGGAACCTTCAGGCTCAAGACGAAAAAGAAGCGTTGAATAGGAGGCAACCTATTGACCGCCGGCACTCAAACATTAAACAAGCGCTGAATGGGAGGCAACTCATTATTTTTAATTTTTGCATTTTTTTTCTTTTTACTAAACTGAGATGACCTGACTAATCAGTTTCTTTTCTTTTTTTGTTGCTTTTTCTTTCAAGTATTATCTAATAAAAATTTATTTCTTTTGCATTTACATATACAACCTTTCCTTTTATGCTTAAATTTATTTTAGTCTTAGGTATTCATTCAAAGTATTTTAGGCGGAGGCTAGTTTACCCTTACATTCAAGAGCACGATACTTTATAGGGCTTGCTAGTGAAGGTGCTTATAGGATCACCATCTATTTTCCGAATAGCATAACCGATGAGATTCAGAGCCAAATATTTCCATATTCATTCTAGATTGTTAGATACTTAAATGCTTCCAATATATATATATATATATATATATATAAGTGTTCCATATGAATGTTATTTTTGCTTGTATTTGCGGCCTTTCTCTACGGACGATCGGTTAAGTTATATTACACAAGAGGCAATTTTTCTTTGGTACCTTGAGCCTTTCAAGCCACCATGTTATAATCTTATTAACCTTTGTGAAGCCACTTTGAGCCCCAAGATGAAAAACTTCTTTCTTTATTAGTGACGAATCATGTCACAGTCTTACACTTTAAATGCAACCTGTTTGATTTCACTTGCAGTTAAATAGGTATTATTATGACTGCACATGCTTTGAAACTAAGTTTGTGGTTACTCTTTGGAATTAGCAACATTTTAAGTTTGAGATGGGGTAACAATAGAACACATTTGCAAGAAAAAAAATGAAAAAGAAATGTAGATGACCATGGATCTACACACAAAAAAATAGAAGGAAAAAAAGATCAAGAGACAAAAAAATGGTCTCTCCAAAAAAAAAAGATATGATTCTGTCAAAAATAAAAAGACAAATAGTTCTATTCATTTATCTGTCTTGTTTGAATCAAGGAAGGAAGAATGGCAGTGCATTAATGTTTAGAAGGAATCCTTAGGTTAGTGAACTAACTCCGAGTTCTTTTGTTAGCCTACTTTCCCAAATTATATCCCCTTTTAACCTAAGCGAAGTTATAACCCTCAAAGTCATCTAAGTGTGTGAATAACTTTAACTTGACTGTCTGTTTAGAATTGTTTCAAATTCATAGGAAGGTATATTAATGCGACGACTGGAGTGGGAAAATCTCGTGACCATGTCTTTAGGGGATACATACGTGTATCATAGAAAAGGGTATGCTGAGAATATAGGTTCCTTTCACCAATCTGGACCCGCTTGAATGTACTGTGGTAAGATAGTTGCTGCTTTACTATAAATGTGATGAATGATTCATAAGCACAACTCCCGAAAAGGTTGTTTTTCCTGGGAAAAAAATGCAAAGAATAAATTATGTTTTTCTTTCTTTACTTAAGGACAAGCAACAATTTAAGTTTGGGGTTGTGATGACAAGTCATCTTACGTTATTCTTTGCATCTTTTTTAGTAGGATTTAGCAGCACAAAGGAGGAGTATTAAAACAATTGCCTATGATTTCAGGACTTTTATAATGTTTTCTGTATTTGAGTCTCTAATTCTAGTTTTTCCGAAACATAACAATTTTAGGGTGTTTTTGGAGTAATTCACGAAGAAATCATGCAAATCGGCAAATCAAGAACATCTGAAGAATTGTGAAGACTTAGGAAAACTAAGAATGAAGATTCAAGAGGCCTCAAGAGACTTACAAGAGGGAGGAATTTTTTCTATAGTTCCGAGGCAATTTATTTGTAGACGAAGACCTAAAACGTCGGAAAATCGGAGAATTTGGGCCCATGATCAAATGATATGCGCCAAGCTCAAGGGAAAAATTCCTAGGCTATGAAATTCACATACCATGCGCCTAGAACATTTTTGACGCGCCTAGGGCATTTTTTGAGGCACACTCCCTACGTCTAGAGCATTTCCCATGCGCCCCGTGCATGCAAAAATCTAGAGCGCAGGCGTCTTTTTCCGCTTTTTATTATGGGTAAAGCCCTCACTTTTAGCCTAGACCCATGTAGAAACTCTCACTATAAATAATATCCTTCCTCATTCAGAATTTCTCGTTCAGAACTGTGGCAGTTCAGGAGGAATGCAACTTTGGAGCTTCGGGAGAGTTTCTATCTTCTACTTGATTTTCTAGGGTATGTTTTTATCTTTAGTAATTTGTTTTTAGTTACCATTTGTAACTAATTCTTTTTAGGTTAGAGTTCTAAGATGAACCTCTGTTTATTTTTGTTGGATATTTATTTAATAGAATGTCGTTTATATTTTATTTATTTTTTGTTCGTTATTAAGTTTTATCTAGTTATTTATTTCAAAGGAGCATAACCCTAGGTTACGTACTTAGGTTGTGACAGGGTCTAACATTGTTATTACTATCTTGCTACTTATATCTTGATATTTATAGCATTATACTAGTAACTATCTGTCTAGGAAGTAATTAGTTAGTAACTAGCGAAAGATACCGAAAGCAAGTTGACCCTAGTAGTATGTACTTAGGAGGTGACATTACTAAGATTGAGTAGTAACTCTGCTGAACCTAGAATGTAATTGGTTATCAATTAAGGAAACAAGCGACTTCGGGGAAAAAACCTAGATAGAACGATCCTCTTAGACACTTGGTAAGGTAGACAAGATAGGGTTGCCCGTTTGTAGAACTACTTAGTGCGAGAGAGGGTGTGCTATGAGTGTCCTAAGATTCATAGAGGAGCTAACCTAATGGAACCTTGGCCTTCATTGCCTTGGGAAAAACTGGAACACTAATTTAAGTCTATGCTTAAATTACCTTTGAATTAACAAGATCCCGCATGAAAGGATCATTGTGCGATTAGCATGTGCAGTTAGCCATCGAAGGGATAGACCTATAATCAACAGGGAGAGTAAGACCCCGCACGTAAGGATCATTGTGCGATTAGCAGGTGCAACTTGACAACTGACTAGGTTAGAAACGTCTCAATGGCCTCATCACTTGTATAGTCTACCTAAGATAAATAAACACGACATTATTGTTATTTAATATCCAACAATATAAACAGAGGGGATTAGAAGAATCCTAACCGCTGTTTACTTTTCTGCAACCAAAAACAGGTAAACTTGCTCTGTTGCTAGCAGATAAAAATTGCAACTTTTAAACCCTTAACTTTTATATCGTCAACTTACAAAAAATAAGTAACGAGAATTGTTTGGACGAAATGACAATCCATGTGGATACGATACTCTACTTATCACTTTATTATTTGGTAAACGATTTGGTACACTTGCCATATCTGACCATCAATAGGGTAGTAAAATACTTGTCATGGTTTGAAATTAAGTTTGAGGTTGATCTTTGCAATTAGCAATTTAGGGTGTGGTACTAGTAGAACTTAGTTATCAAAGAAATAAAAATGTAGATAAAATATCAAAATGATGGTGTACAAAAAAAAAAATCATAATCAAGATAAAAAAAGTAAATTAAAAAAAAATAAAAGAAAAAAAAGAAAGAATAACTAGTTATACTAATGACCAATATTCTTTGAACTGGCTCAAAATTGAAACCTAGTACCTCATATCATTGGTTGTGACACTAATTGTAAATGAAGTTACATGTATGGTTGATGAAAGTTTTCAAAGTATTTCAATTAGGGAATCCTTAGGAACTAACTTCAAAGTGTTTGTTAGCCTACTTTTTCAAATATATCCCACCTTAACCTCATCCATATCCTTGAAAATACCTTTATATGTGTGTGTATGATGATATATAACTTGAATGTCTGTATAGAATTGCTTCAATCTCATAGCAAGGTGCAATCACATGACGACTGGAGTGTGGCAAATGTCGTGACCATCGCCGCTGGCTTTAGGAGATACATATGTGTATCTTGGAATTGTATGTGGGTTAAAGTAAAAGTATCTTCTTTAAGTCGATTCCGCTTGCATTGAAGTGGTAAGATTTTTAAGTCTAATGGTGGGAAGAGTAACAATCTGAGCAAAATCTCTGGAAGGTATGTTCTTATTCTTTAAATTCATGTAAATTGTAACTTCTTTCTATTGTGTTGCTTGAGGACAAACAACAATTTAAGTTTGGGGTTTGTGATGACAGAGCATAATATGATAATTTTGGCTATGTTTTTAGTACCTTTCTTTGCATTTGTAGACAAATAACATGAGAGTTAGAAGAGTTGTCAATGGTTTGAGAAACATATTGTATTGTTTTCACTCGAGTTGTTGTAATTCACTTTTATACTAAATCATGCAACTCCATATGTGTTTTGAGTGTTTTGTATTGAGAAATCATGTAAAACAACAAATCAAGACATTACATGAAGGATCAAGGATATGAAGTTTGAAGAACAATGGTTCTTAGAAGGTTTTTGAAGACAATAAAAGATGAAGAAAATTCATTTGAAGTTCCTAGGAGTTTCCAAAAGGGAAGAACTATCGAAAAAGGGACGAAAACACAAGAATTCACACACAGGGGCTGCCTCATGCACATCATGTGCACAGGCTATGCGCTTCCTACACCCTTTGTATGTGTTGTTGCGCTTTTTTGTGGGCAAAAGTTGCCCTTTGCTTGTTTCTCAAACTGGTTGGTGCAAAAATCTCAGTTTTCTTCTCTTAAATCCTAAGTAATCATACGTTATAAATAGAGACCCTTGCACACATTCTTATTCATTCAGAAAGCTAACGGTTCAAGGCAAGGGTCAAACATTAGAGTCCAGGGCAGAGGATCTCCATCCTCCTCTTGTTCTCTTTAGAGTATGTTTTTCTATTGTTTTATTATGATGTATGTTGCCATGTGCAATTAAACCTCTCGATTGGTTAATTATTAATTATAGTTCGTAAAATTAAGTATGAATCCACATGATTTCTAATTCTTCCTTCCGATAACACCGTAACGTTAACTATGTTAACTTACGACACATGTTGTCATTATGGTTAATAAGGAGTTCTAAAAACCAGTTTCTTAAATCATAAGTAGACACCACATAACTAATGTTTTACTAAGTTAATTCCAATAAAGACGAAGGGAGATTCAAGGATTTTCTAATCGTCGTTAAACCTCTAAATCACAAACCTAATCTTCCATTGGGCAGGGTAGTCAAACCCTACAACCCTATTTACATCTCTTTTCTATATACACTCTAAATAAGTTTTGTTAGTTGCTAAGTTGAACGTGAATCACTGTGGAGACGATAAACTTACTACTTTATCACATATTACAATTTGGTGCACTTGACGATTTCGTCCATCATTGACCATAAGTTTACATCTTTTTCGTGCATCATTGACCGTAGGTTTTCATCTTCTAGTGTTATAGTGTATACGTATTTTATGCATCTGGTAACTGAAACTAGCATACCTTTTTAAATTAATTCCTTTACATAGTGAATGTTTAAATCGTTTTTCTTTATAAATTCAAATCCATCTACACCAAGGGGTTTTGTAAAAATGTATAACCATTGATGGTCAGTATCAATAAATTTACGGCAGTGATAACTTGACACTAAATAAAACACATATACAGGTGAAACGGCGAGAAGAAAAATAGGGAAACGATGAGTCGCCCTTCTAATTTAAATTAAAAAATATCAAAATTTCCCATGGTGTTTGTATGTTGTCAAAGTATGTGTTTGGACATCATTTTTTTATAAATGTAATATTAATAATACCTTTTTATACATAATCTCTAATGAAACAATGTTCAATATTCCCTTTGGTCTCTAATGAAATAATGTTTAATTTTAATATTTTTGGCATCAGAGTATAAAATAGGATTCTTTGTGAAACATATAGCATAAGTATTGTCACAAAAGATATGAATGTTACTCTTATTTATCTGATAATCTATGATATTTCATTCATAGTAGTTTTGTACTCCAACAAGATGAATCACTCTAAAATTATTGTCTCCCACCAAGAAGCCTTTAAAATGAGCAACACTCATTGAAGCACTAAATAGAGAATTCAATCTTTCAGCAGCTAAAAGAAACATAAAAGGGGATAAGTGATCTCATTGTCTCAACCCGTGTCTCAATAAAAATTCATCGGTAGAATTTGTGCTTAATTCTAACAAATATGATGAGGTTGAACTAATACACTTATACACTCCATGATCCATATTGTAGACTTCACCAAATATCGATATTTACCATTACCAAATCCAGATATTAAATTCTACCAAAAATCTTAGCATGATTTGTTAAGTTAATTATTCCAAACTTTAATTAATCTCTACACGCAAGTCCCACAACTCATGCTTTAAGACATTTATTATTAGATATCCATGCAAATTTCCATGAATTTTATAGGTGAAACTTGTTTACTTAAAAGGAAAGGAAACGACATTCCTCTAAATTTTCATAGACAAAGGTGGACATTGAACACACATATATATAGTTTTCTTTGTTTCCTCACTTCTTTACAACAAAGTTATCTCATCATTTGATTTTGGTGCATTATATATAACTTCATAAATATGTTAAACAATGATTGATTATGTTGAACGTTCTATATCCAGTCTACATCCCTTTGGAAGTTAGCTTTAGTAATAATGAGCTAAAAATCAACTTAGCTAATCATCAACTTGTGCATATATTCAACAATATATACTGATAATATATAAAAATAAACCAAATTCACACAGCGTAAAGCAATATTTTTATATATATCTTAATCTCATCCTAAAACTTAAAAGAAAAAGAGAAAAAGTAATTGCGCAGAAAAAAAAGTTGGGAACATTTTGTTTCATTTCTTTTTTGACGTAGTCTCATTTTCATCTGTCACACTTTTTCACTTTTGAAAAACTTGCCATGCAAGTGTTTCAATTTGGCAGCGTCACTTCTGTACTAGGACCCTACCTTTCAGAAATGTACCTTCAACTTATAATAATATAGTAATCATTCGTTTATTTAAAAAAACAAAACTAAAACCAACCACTTTGACCAAAATAAACATTCTTTTTTTCTTTTTTTTAAAATATTCGTTTTACGTTTAATAACTTTCTCTTTGTTAATTATACTTTTATCTCATCAATTATCTCACATTTGAATTAATGAAAAGATAATGTTAATGGGTGAGTACGACAACTTAAGTCTCTACTTAAAATACATGAATCATCTAAATTTAAGTTTTAGTTTATACAAAACAATCCTAAAGTTATTATTAAGTGCAAGTGGTTGATCTGCAGGGTGTATGAGCACTATAAACTCAAGAGTTTATAACGACAATTTAAGACTATTTAAAATACATGAACTACCTAATTTAACGTTTAGTTTATACAAAATAATCCTAAAGCTACGTATTAAGCGCAAGTGGTTGATTTGCAGGGTATGTGAGCACTATAAACTCAAGACTTTACATCGAGCTCGATTCATATGGGCTCATTATAAATGATAAGTTTTTATGACTCAAATGATAAGCGTGTTTTTTTCCTCCTAGTTTAGTATTTTTTTCATAAGTTACTTTAATCAACGTTTGAGTTTATAACTTATTATTTTTTACCTCAAAATTTTACTCGTATTATGTTAATTGAAAAACTAAATATTAATTAGAAATTTGTTTTATTTTATAAATTTGGTCAAATTTTAATTTTACAAACACTAAATCCAATATGTTGTATTTTACCCAAAAAAATTATGTTTTAATTCCAATTTTAACTTTTCAACTTTTGCCCTAACATACCCTTTATCAAAAGAGTTAGGTTTGAAAAATTATATAGGTAGTTTGAGAACAATTAAATAGCATAGGTATACTAGGAGTACGTAATTTACAGCAGATGACACATAAGAGTCAAAATAATAGTAGTAACTGAAGGAGGTAGAGAACAACCCTTTAAAGGAAACAGGCTAGTTTAATAGTAGTAATAAGAGAAATCCTTGAAGAAAATTAAAGAAAATGTATACATATACACTCGTCCAAAGTCTAGTAAAGTAAAGTAAAGCTATATACTCCATTGATGAAGGAGTAGTACTAGTACTGTGTTAAGTTACAGACATAGCTAGGTACACAGCTAGACACGCATAATACATAAATCTCATACACATACACAAACACTTCAAATAATTTATTCATCATTACACTATGATTCATTTCAAACCTCGTTACAAGAGTATAAGAAACACGTGTCATGTCAATGTCGTGGACGACAATTGAATGAATGAATGAAGGTTTATGTCAGCCGTCAGATCTGATGAAACCTGCAAAGTTCCTACAACTATGCTGCCGTATTGAGAAGGTAGAAAACGACCACTGAGGTGATGCCTGGTTTGAAGGACCTTGTTTTCATCCATAAAATTATCTTATTGTTATTATGCGTCGTCGTTTTATTAAATTTGTTTGTTTTTTGAGTAGCTCGAGACATTGTTTGCATGAAAAAGTTGCAGTGTGGAGGGTCCATGTTAGCTCTGTAGATGACACTGTTTAGCATCGAATTTTCATGCAATCAATTTAATGTTCAGTATATTGCTGTCAGACACATTTTTAATGCACAATTCTTTACTATTTCTTCTTTCCATTTTCTATCAAGTATTTTAAGTGAATTGGTTAAGAAATTTATTACTCTCATTGTCTATATATCTAAGCTTTTATTTGACTAAATTTTTGTCCTAAACCCCATTTCAAATTACTAAATGTATTTATTATTTGGGTCCTGCTAACCGGTGCCCCCGGGGCACTGGTTAAGCATACCATAAAAGGGAATTATTACCATAAAAGGAAATTGTTTTTGACTTTATTATAAATTAATTACACAATTTCAATGCATTAATTACTATATAATTTCCTTTTTCATATCCTTAAC
>Ga0315914_1004404_pt1 | contig 21091 bp, 10 predicted proteins | sample MpolenodulesMG_FD_203920 | JGI IMG/M metagenome (GOLD analysis project Ga0315914, IMG submission 203920) | Medicago polymorpha root nodule microbial communities from Los Angeles, California, United States - elongated nodules | ecosystem: Host-associated > Plants > Roots > Nodule | place: USA...
TATGATGTTATGGTGGACTAAGTAGGTTATGCATTTTCGGTAGAAATCGAATACGGAGGACTGCTTGAATTTTGCACTCATTGCAAAAGTATTTTCCATAATGTAACATCTTGTCGGTGGTTACATTTGAAAAAATTGGACAAACAAGAGAAGAATCTTCCAATTGACAAAGGAAAAAAACTGAACATAATCAAAAGCAGTCTACGCATGGATGGAAACCGAAGGATAATCCTTGCAGTATTGGATCCTCCAAAGCTTTTGAGGTTCCGACATAGGTTGTTTCTTATCCTTTTCAGAAGGAGGTGAACGCAGATCATGGGACTGATTTTGCAGACGGACAAAGAGAGAATGTGAGCACTAATGTACTTGTTACTCATACTAAGCAACCAACAGACCATATTGATGCGCAAGAGACACCAACCACAAGTCATGTGGATACATCTGCTGGTGGACAACAAATACAGCGTGACCCTTCTGTTGTTCTAGCGGCTATTGCACAAGTTCCAAAGGAGGCTCCAAAAATTACCGACATTAACAGAAGTGTAGATGCAGTAGAGGTAGTTAAGGAAACACAAACACCTAAGAAGACTTTTCTTTTCACTTTGCTTTGGATAATGTTTCATTTGTGATTGTGCGGCCCTGTTTTGTTATGGTTGCTCAACTAAAAAGTCCAATTTTGGAACGTGTGACACCTTTGGAGAAAGAGGAGTAGCACTTTCTCTTCTCCCGTGAGTTCGGCTCCGGTGATTCAAATTGTGAAGGTAAACATTGGTGATATTTTTCCTACACTTCGGAAAGATCTCGATTTGCTGAGGCATTTGTTGAAACAAAAAGTTGAAAACAATGCGCCTTTTACGATAATTCCGACAAATAAGCAAGTTAAGGCCCTTAATAGGACGACATACAATACCCGCTCCAAGAGGTGATCCTTCTACCACTTCTCAATGAAGATATTTTTTTGGATTGGGCATGGTTAGGATTTTTCTTAGACCGGGTTGAGCTCCGATCCTTAGGTCTCCAGTTTGTTTCTGTTTTTATATTTTTATTTTGTGGGTTCTAATTGGTCCCCCTACTTGTACAATTTTCCTTTTTTTAATAAATTTTTTTCCTACTTGTATTTTTATTTTTAGTATTTTTGTGTCTCTGATTTTGTTTCTGTTCTTGTTCAGGGCTTGGATGGTTGCAGATGTGACCTTTTGCGATGGTTTGGTTTGTAAACCCGAAAAGGTATGGCTTTATTAACCCAAAAGGGTCTGTGGTTACGTACGTATTGACTCATCCCTCGATCTGGGTCAACGCGTTGAAATTGGTTTAGTGGGTTTTCCTGTGCTTAACTCTCTGATGTTCCAGGTCTGTTGAGATCTACAGGTCTCAATGCGTCAGATATACCTGTAATCGGTACTATCTTTGGATGTTTTGCTGGAAACAGCTTTTATGCCAGCTGCGCTGCTCAGGAGGTTATTGGTACATGGATCTTTTTACCGTGTTGGCGGTAGATCCATTTGCCAACTTCAAAGCCTTTTTGGTATCTACAAATGTTCATTCTTCCTTTTTTTTGTAACTTGATTTCGCGCCCGTACGCGGGTTTTCTGAGTTGCACTTGTGAGGAATGTTTGTTTGATTATGATTGATTAGGGTAGGTTCACTTTGTTTGGTTTTACCACATATCTGGGTCAGGTCTAATGCCCCCCCAGCCCCTGTAACTTTTTTTATTAATATATTTCCTCCTTATACCTAAAAAAAAATATAAATAAAAAATATTAAACATTTATTTATATTTAAAAAAAATTATGTCATTAAAAAATTTATGAGTGTTTTGATAACTATTGAACATTTGTTTTACATACATGATATATAACTAAATTTTATGTGTTGCTAGTTTAATGGTAATAACTTAACTTTGTAATGTAACATCAAGGAGGAGGGTTCAAATTCTATTGGAGGTTGTTGTAAAATTATCATAAATGATTCCTGAATTAATAATAATTTCTTCTAATACTAGAAAACAAGAGCCAAACAAGGAGGTAATACTCATAGAAAGGTAAAATCAACAAAAAACCAGGAAAACAATCCAAAAAAACAGAAATACAATACAACTAAAATCAAAACAAGCAACCTAGATATCTAAACAAGTACAAATGTAACATGACAAATACCCACGGCAACAGAAACCTTCAAAATAGACAAAGAGAGTGAGTGTTCTTTAACTCTCTGATGCCAGATACCAAACCAATCGTGATAATTCTTAGAAACATTTCACAAGGTGATATGAACCCAACCGCATAGTTGGTCAAATCTAACCTCCATAAGTGTGAAGAGAACATAGTTCCTAGTACCAAACCATTTCATGCTAGACTAAAGTTATCCCTGTTTCTTAAGGAGAAAAGGACCAAAGATGGTAAACACCACCAACTAAAAATTGCCATATGCAATAAAGTTATCCCATTGTGGTTATTGAAACTCCCAAGGACTCGATGTAAGAATATAATATCAGCAAGGACTTCAGGTGGTGATCAAAAGGAAAGGATGCAGAGAATGCTGCATACTAATTTAATGATACTTATTTGGTACTTCGTCGATTTAATTTGATGATATGTGAAATTCAATTTGAAAAACCATATTTTTGAATGGTAAGACACAATTGTGATGGACGAATCTATTTGTATTTGAGTGTGTGATGAAAATCACATCATGAATTAATAAAAATTGGACATATCACCCCCCTGTTTTTTTTTTTTTTTTTGCTTTGATCATATGAAATTTTGTTTATAGAATAAACTGTTAATGAGAATAGAAAGGTGTAGGAAAGTAGGGTAGAAAGTTGCAAGCAAAGAAAGAAGAAAGTAAAATGAACAAACTTGCAACAAGTGAAGAAGAAAGAATAAATGAGATGGGCGGCTGATCTTTGTAATTAGGGTTTGCCATAAGAATATATAACCTACATTTTAGGCTTTTTACTACACCCTGATCAATTTTAGAGGCCCAATTTCAAATCTCAAACAATTTTCAATGTCTTTATAAACTAAAAAACTATAATATATGGGTTATACTGTTTACATGAATTTTAAAAGCAAAAAAACAATTTTATATGGGCTTTATGTAAAGTTTACTTTACTATATATTGGTTTATAGAGTAAAACTAATGTCTCGTGCTTAAAAATATATCGGTCTTGCAAATTATATATTGTTATGTGACTTTATATTGAGAAATACGTTTAGAAAAACAATAAAATAAACTACTAATTCTTCGGTCTAACATAGGTTTGTCATTTAACAATTTTAAAAAATAAAATTTCATAAATGGCAATTATAATATGCATTTAGTAATTTATTTACTTACATATAATATACAATTTATGTTTTCTTATTTTTGTTTATTATATGTACATTCCGAATTATTTATTAATGTTTACTAAGTCTAAATCACTGGTCCAAGTTTCAATAAAATAGTGAAATTTCAGTAATTAATCACAACTGTTGTCTATGTAATAAATAGTACAACTATAAATGAAATCACCTTGTTATGTTTTAAAATGAATTCAAAAAGTCAAATGTATGTAGTCTAAATTTAAACCAAATACGTTTGACTTGTGTAAAAAAAAATTGCCGATATTTCACTTTGAAACAGTATATTGTCATAGTTAGTCAAAAATGTTTGTTGATTTTTCAAAATTATCATTCAATGAATCATGAAACAATGACACAAAAGCTTAAAATAAATAATAAATATTAAATAAAAAATTACTTTTGATTCATGTTAAAAAGTAATTAACGCATAGTAATTTTGAAAGAGTGTCAAACACATAGTATTTTTTTATATTTATATAGTTTATGAGTTCCCTGGGCCGTAGGTATTATCAGTTCTCTTCTGCTACCAATGAAGACTTGTGAGCAGTTGGGCATTAGGCATAGTCAATTTGAAGTCGGGTGTGATGCGTCTATTTTAATGAACGAAAGACTTTAATGCTCAAACACAATGTCAACCACATACTCAAGTTTGGATACGACTGGGAATTACGGTAGGAATATTGGATGGAGAGAACTTTCTATGAAATAGCAGGGGCTATCGGGACACCGTTGTTAATGGGTAATGTTACTAAGAATAGATTGTTTGGTCACTATGCCAGGGTCTTGGTGGACTTATACCGTTTTGGAAACATTTTTTATGAAGTTATGGTGGACTGAGTAGGTTATGCATTTCCGGTAAAAATTGAATACGGGAGACTACTTGAATTTCCCACTCATTGTAAAAGTATTGGCCATAATATAACATCTTGTCGGTGGTTACATCTGAAAAAATCGGACAAATCAGGGATACAAAGGAAAATCTTCCAGTTGACAAAGGAAAAAAACTGAACATTATCAAAAGCACACTAGTGCAAATCAGGGATACAAAACCTGTTTTTTAGACCTGTTTTTGAACCGGGGTTATATCAGCAGGTGTTGTAAGTTTGACATACGATACCTGCTTTTTAACAGGTATAAAAACCGCTTACCGTATCTGACTGTCGAGAGGAGTAGCACTTTCTCTTCTCCCGCAAGTTCGGCTCTGGTGATGCAAATTGTGAAGGTAAACACTGGTGATATTTGTCCTACACTTTAGAAAGATCTCAATTTACTGAGGCATGTGTTGGAACAAAAAGATGAAAACAATGCCCCTTTTACGCTAATTCTGACAAATAAGTAAGATAAGACCCTCAATAGGTCGACATACAATGCCCGCTCCAAGAGGTGATCCTCCTACCACTTCTCAATGAAGATATATTTTTGGATTGGCCATGGTCATGATTTTTCAAAGACCGGGTTGGGCTCCGATCCTTAGTTCTCCCGTTTGTTTCTGTTTTTATGTTTTTATTTTGCGGGTTCTGATTTGGTCCCCCTACTTGTACAGTTTTCCTTTTTTTAATAAAATTTTCTGAGCATGGTAGCAGAGATGGAGGCGGTCTTGGGGTGCCAACTTAGTTCGGATGTCTTAACTCCTCTTGTTGTCTTCCATTGCTTTTGATTCATCAAATTTTCTTTATATAGTTTATATGTAATAGATATTTTAATTATTACTACGCAATAAATTTTAAATATGTTCGTAAATTCAAAGTTTAACAAAATATGACTAATATTTGTTTTAATGAAAATTAATTTGTAATATATGATTAAATTGTTTTCTCTTTTAAGAAAAAATATGTATACATAAGGTATTATATCTTATAGTTACAGGCATTTTAAATATTTTGTTAACATACCAATTTAATTATATTCAATACAATAATCATACATTGAGATATACGTAAAATAATATTTTATTAAGGGTAAAGATAAACTATAAATAAAAAATATTAAACACTTAATTAGATTTAAAAAAAATTATGTCATTAAAAAATTTATGCGTGTTTTAATAACTATTCAACATTTGTTTTACAAACATGATATATAACTAAATTTTATGTGTTGCTACACTCTGATCAATTGTAGAGGCCCAATTATAAAATCTCAAACAGTTTTCAAGGGCTTTATAAACTTTAAAACAATAATATATAGGTTGTACTGTTTGCATGAACTTTACAAGCAAAAATACAATTTTATATGAGCTTTATGTTATGTTTAGTTTACTATATATTGATTTATATAAAGTAAAACTAATGTCTTGTGCTTAAAAATATATCGGTCTTACAGATTATATATTGTCATGTGACTTTATATTGAGAAGAGAAATGTTAGGTTCATAGTCTCTAACACACTCCAATGAAAACTTGCCATCTCATTCACTTTTGTTAAGTTAGTTACCTACTGACCGGTTGCATAGGTTGTGAAGAGAGAGAGTGTTTAACGTTGCTGCCTCCTTCAAATCTTGCTTCTGATCTGTCTTATCTATGACACTCTCCTGTGGGGTTCCATCTCTAGTTTTACTTGGGTTTCTTTTTTGTTGCTTTTTTTCCAGATCTATATTGTTTCTCAATATTGATTCTAAGCCTTGGGTTTCTCTTGCACCTACATGCCGTCATCTATAATTGAATTCTCTTTTACTATGTATTTGGAAATTTCTATAAACATTCATCTGGTAATTGTTTTTTATTTCAATTGAAATTTGGCAAGTTGTCAATGACATTATTTGGGGGGAATACGATTTAGATATGAATGTCTTTCTTTTGCATAAGTTTGCAAATAGTGTTTGTCAATTTGGGTTAAATCTTCCGTCGTAAGAGTAGAATTTTTCAGAACGTGACGGACATTCATGGTGAAAGGTTGGTCAGTGAAGATGAAAAGTTGAAGTCCAAATAATAAAAATTAATATAAAATGAAAGGTTATTTTGAAATGATCAGTTGACAGGTAAATAACTTAAAACAAGTGAATGAAATGACTTGTTTTCATTGCAGCGTGTTAAAGGGTATGTTAGAGGATGTGACCCTAGCATTTCTCATATTGAGAAGAGGGAAATATGTTTAAGAAATAATAAAATAAAGGCTAAAGTGTACTTTTCTACCCTTTAATTTTCAAAAACTTGCAATTTTGACCTCCTAAGTACAAAAACTACAATTTTGATCCCCTAAGGTTTAGCCCCTTTGCATCTTTAGTCATTTTGGTCAATTTTAACTTATTCAACGCCAACATGACAGGCCACGTGTGTAACATAGGTTTGTCATTTAACAATTTTAAAAATAAAATCTCATAAATGTCAATTATAATATGCATTTAGTAATTAATTTACTTACATATAATAAACAATTTATGTTTTCTTATTTTTGTTTATTGTATGTATATTTGGAATTATTATTATTTATTTTGAAGAAGTTAAATTAGCCCATCCAAATTGGCACCAGAGAGAATCGATGCTCATACTTCAAGGAGAAACACACTCTCAAATTCCAAGCCAATACCACCATCAGGCCAACTCAAGTGGTTCCGAATTATTTATTAATGTTTACTAGGTCTAAATCTCTCGTCCAAGTTCGGATAAAATAGTTAAATTTTAGTAATTAATCACAACCGTTCTTTGTGTAATAAATAGTACAGCTATAAATGAAATTACCTTTTTATTTTTTAAAATGAATTCAAAAAGTCAAAAGTATGTAGTCTAAATTTAGACCAAATACACTTGATTTATGTAAAAAATTTGCCAATATTTCACTTTGCAAGAGTATAATGTCATGATTAGTCAAAAATGTTTGTTGATTTTTCAAAATTATCATTCAATTAATCATGAAACAATGACACAAAAATTTAAATTAAATAATGAATATTATAATAAAAAAATTACTTTTGATTCATGTCAAAAAGTACCTGGGCTGTGGGTATTATAAGTTTCCTTTTCCTGCCTGCGAAGACTTGCGAGCAGTAGTCCTCTTCATCAGAGTCTCGTAATTAGAGTTCTCATTTGCATCAGAGTCGGTTAATCTGAGTCTGATGCTTCAGAGGTTCTGATGTCTCAGATGGTGACCTTTATTAGAGTCACTCATTCAGATGCTCTGATTAAAATAGCTTCCGAATGCCATCAGACTCTGAGATTTATCAGGTCTTGGAGCTGTTGGATAAAATAAGAAGCTTACTGTTCATAAGGAGAATACACTATGTATGCCTTTGATCTTTCAGAGTATCCATAAGGAGAATACACGCATGAACTTTGGCATTAATTTTCTTTAGATAGACTTACTGTTCAAGATATAACTAGTACGCCCAAATTGTTGAAGGTAAGCATTTCTTGTTATTTTCCCTTTAGAGTTCAGATGACGTTTTGTTTTAGAATAGGTTTAATGTAGATTTTATTATCTACATAACATCTTGTTTTCACAACTTCACCTTTAATTCTAAGGAATTTTTAACAAAGTTAACTTGCGATAGTCATCAGCTGTGACAGGTCCATACTTCTTGTTATTGATAGACTCAGTATCAAATGATTCAAACACATCAACGTGAGGTAGTTCTGAAGAGTCTGGTGGTGTAAGACAATGTTCTTTGGTTCGAAAAAAGGTTTTAACAAATCTTATTTTTCTGCAATGCTCCACAGAGAGCATCTGAGTGCTGGTGCAGCTCTGGTTGTCACTTGAAAAAGTTTTTAACTTGGTAAACTTAGAGACTAATCTCAATTTAGCATGTCTTAACTTTTTATGCCAGAGCTACTTTTTATCACTTCAAATGGCATGTTCTTTTTCTTGTTATTGTTAATGATCAAACTCATCAAAGATTCATGACAATATCTTTGAAGACATCTCTTCCCTTTTAAAATTCAACTGCATTTTATGATCGTTTATTCTCTCGATGTTAACATTTATTTAAATTAGAGAACTATGATCTTAAACTCATTTTAATTGCAAACATTTTTAATAAAAGTTAGTTTGAATTCAGTCCTTATAGCAATAATTTCATGAATTTTATCATAAGTGTACGTAGTGGAACTGAGATGTTCTCCAGTGGATCGAACTTCTAAAACCGTTGTAGATCAGCTATCAATTCAGAAGAAGCACAACACAATGACTTCCTTTGCCTGGTAACATAGATCATTGGAATCGTTTATGTGAGAAAAATTGGTACATTCTAGAGGACTATGATCATACTGTGTATTTATATTCTTGTAGGAACATGAATATTGAAGGGTATCATGAATTGTTTGTAAATACATAAAAAACAATCTACTGCTGTTGCATAATTGGAATCTGAATTCTATGTCAATTTAGGTATGTACTTTCTTGTAATTGTTGACATCTTTCTTGGGTTTCCATTTTACAAGAAGCGTCTGTAATTATTTGTAATAATCGTATTCAACCCATTTATCAGGCTTGTTAAGTATAGCGCAGTCAACATAAACAGATTAGTATACACATTCTATTCAACATTAGAATAATATTCAGAAATTTTTCCTACAAATGCCGTTGTTTCCTTCCCATTTCTCTGAAAAGCAGTATTTATTCATAGTTCCAAAAGTTTCTGCTATTAAGGTGCAATGGCAACAGTCCTTGGTCGTCATTGTTCAAAGCCGAGGGTCTAAATTGGAGTTTTGTAGTTTTGAACTCTTGTTTATCATATGTAATTCTAGATAACTGGTTTGAATATTAGAAAAGGCTAATTAATAATACATTTCTATGTTCCTCGTTGTGACGTTATATATAGCTGACTGATTAGTTAACTTCTAAACAACTAACTAGCAATCATTTTCCACTAATCACTAAATACAAGATTGTTAGAGAAACAATGAATCCAATTGTTGTTTCATGTACTTGTAAAAGTTTACATGAAAGCGAGCTTTGGCGCAAAAATAATGTAGTTGTCTTATTACATGGGGATTACATGTTCAAAATTAGAAAATATCTTCTTCGCTTGCAGGTTTAAGATTTAGTAGATCTACGTTCTGAGTTCACATCAAACTTTCTTCTAATGATTTTGAGAAGCTAGATACAATCAGAAATTTCAGTGCCATATGCATACACTAACATTCAATTCATTCACTTAAATCGCAACAATGATTTAAATTTCAAGTTCAAACCGAGTTTCTAAACTCATTTGTATTTGAGAGGAATGCACAAGCTGGTAGTTTATGAAACGGCATGGAGCTGTTTGCATTGCTTTCATTTCATGTTTATGAGATATGAGATGACTACTATTTTCAAGAAATTGCTCTTTCTTAAAGATACAATTTTATAGTTATGTCGATGATTCAAAAAGTAGTCATATGAAATTTCTATTTTATTGACTGATATGAAAACAGAAAGAAGATTCAAATAAAAAAAAAACAAACGTATTTATACAAGCTGAAAGTAAAGACTTAAAGGGATAAAAAGCAACCTAAGCAAACTGAAATAACAAACAAAGGGAGTGCAACAGAATTATTGATCTAATAAGTAATCTCGTATGGATGTACACACACGCAGACATGCAACACTTTTCATTTGTATCTACACAACAGAACTGCATCAGTATACTCACTCTAAAATTTGAAAAGAAAAATAATGCTTGTAAGTAAAAACAATGAAGTCAGACACAACTTTTACAGAAGTTAAACTAATTTTCACTGAGTTTCTAATTGTGAGTGCAGACAAATATTGCACAGATATGCCAATGAAGATACCTCACTTGGTGCTTGACTCATTGGACCTATTATGGTTATGAAGCAACGAGTCAGCACTTTTAGGACTGCCAAGGTTTGGCTATGTGTCAGGAAAAGTACCACTCGACCTTGCCATTGAATGTTGAATTTGTTGGGGGGATGAACTCTCAGCAAGTTTAGGAGCTTTTGTTGAGGTGAGGTTGACAGTGGAGGACGAAGTCGAAGGTGCAGGTATGTTGGAAACTTCAACCTGCCAAGGATTGACTAGGTTTGGATTCTGCGGGATATTAGGTCCATCCCAGTTAACCTATGATAAAAAGATAAAAAATTGTTAGAGTCAATATCAATTATTTGAAATATTTAATAAATAATATATAGTATCAAAAGTTTCTTATCAATTAATATCATGAGCTAAAATCAAGATCCTACTTAGCATTAGGATTATTTACAATGAGAAATGCTTAGAAGGTTCTTAAATTTGCATAAAAAAGCAGGTGTGATAGAAAAATCTATTCTAAAATGCAATCTAATTACATTAAGTGTCATGAGATATCAATTATGGAATTGCAAAACGACTCTGACAAAGCTATACATAACAGCAAATTATGGTTTCAAAATATAACTACAACACTAATATTTAGTATACGATCCATGACCTAATTGAATCATGTATCAACTACAACACTAATATTTATCAAACAAATAATCTAATTATGTATTCAACTTTGGTAAAAACTGTAAACATTATGACATATGCAAGTACCTGAAGAATGCGCCAATTAGGGGATTTAGAAGAAGGATTAGACACATTGGAGATTGTTCCCAGGGACTGAACATTTTTCATATTTGAATTTGAAGATTCATCAGTCTTCAAAAGAAGCTTCACTCTCATTCCAGAATTCCAAACAATCCTCATAGCGTCATCCACTGTCTTAGCATCCACCACAAAATCAGACCAATTATGACTTGGATAATACACAACTTCAAACGCTGTGTTCTCTTCCGCAAATTTCACAGCTTCGAAAACCACCGACTCGGTTAACTTCTCCCTCTTCCAGCCTCCCTCTTCACCCTCCTTCTTCATGTGCCGGCGTATTCCAACAGATAACTCTCCCGCAGAGTTTTTCATGAAAACAACGGAATCGTCGGCGACGAGTTTCTTGTCGTCCCTAAAGCTAGTCCAGCCAGTAGAGAAACGGTATCTATCAGGATTCTTGCGAAAGGTATAGTTGTACTTCCAGACTCGGCCTTGAACATCGGTGAGAGAAAGCTCCTGAGATGGCATTGGATTGTTAAAATTTGGAAAGATCAATCGCGCGCAATCACGAGGTACAGAGAATGTATTATTAGAATCAGACTGTGAGAGAGTCTTGACGTAGGAAACAATGTTTCCATCTTTGTCTTCTTCGTCGGGAACCATGGGAGGAGCTGGTTCTTGGACTTGGACACCACCGTCAATTGCTACGGGAGTGAGGATGAGTTTGGCGAAAACTTCATCGGTGTGAGGATCCGCAAGAAGATCAACCGCTGAGATGATGCAGAGATAGGATGAAGAATAAAGATCATAAAGAAAGGAGGCTGTCGCAGCGTCAGGGGAAGAACATGCATGTTCCAAGTGACCTTTTGGAAAATAGTAAACGATTGAGTTCAGCTTTGGAATCTTCACGCCGGGGCCGGCACATGTCTGCCAAATTTTGCGTCGGACACCGCGTGGCTGAGGCGGCAGAGACATGGCGGAGTGATTACAAGAGAAAGAAAGGAGTGAGCGCGAATACAAAAACTGTTGGGTATATGAAAGAGTGAAAAAACAGAGCGCCAAAATCATATATTCTTTGCTTCCTATTGTTTCTTTTATAATATGATTTTCCTATTAATTTTACTCAGGATTTCTATTTAATTAAATAATATTAATAAGGGGTATAATTGAAAAAGAGTAATGACTGCATCTAAAAATTTGTAGATAGTATTATTTTTTGGGAAAAACATTTTTTATGGTATTGCTTAGGGTGGGAACAGGTCAGACCACCCGATAGGGGCCAGCGGTTTAGCCTATTAAAAGTCTAACTTGACCCAGCTGGTTTAATAAGAAATTGAGACTCAAGCTTTTTATAAAGCCTAATTACTTAAATAGGTCAGGTTAAGACTTACAAAAAAACCTATTAAGCCCGTTAGGCTGAATTATTAAGTTTTTTATATATACTATATCTTTCATAAACTCAAGACTTCATATAATCTGGTTATTTAGTAGCACGTATATTGGTGTGATTAGACCTTCGTAAGATTTCGTTATTTAGTAGCAGACCTATTCATATGTTTTAGGCCTTCATAAATTTTAGCCAATTTAGTAGTAGGCATATAGGTGTTGCTAGGCCTTAGTGTAAAATATGCTTTTAAATAAACTTCATCCGACCTTTACAAAGGTCATGCCAGACCTTTAAAATGAGCCTTTGACGGGTAATAGACCAGACTCAAGCCTATAATTTTTTAAGTAGGTTAGGCTTAAGCCTTACAAAGTCTGGCCCCGGCCTAACCCATTTCCACCTCTAGTAAATATTGAATTCATATTTATATAGATAAAAATATAAGTACTAAATCGGTAATAACACTAAAATTAAATAATAATTAGTTATAAGATCATACTCCCCAAATCGTCATAATGTGGCGCTATCTCGTGATCATATGGACCATTGTGACATATCCACACGAGGTCATCGTTGTTGCTCTTGCATAGTTATTTGCACCAACTCAACTACTCGGCTCTCCATTCATCTCTCCATTTCTTGCTGTGATCTTAGAAGATCTTCTTGTTTTGCCCTCAATTTTGCATTCTCAGCCCTCAATTGCTCAACCTTGGTATAAATGGGATTATTCTGTCCACGAGATGACCGACCTGTGCTACCATAGGAGTTGCGGCTAGTATATATAAATATTCCAGATGGACTCCTCTGATATAGTGAAGAGTTACTACCACCATCAACAATACGGCCGTTGTTCTTCGGTCAGAAGGAGGAAGACTACCTTGCTGTCTTTGCAAAGCTTAAAAAAAAAAATATTCATGGTGATCTGCAGTTAGAATTAGTTAGAAATTGTAGAGTCCTAACTAATTGTATTAAATCATTTAGAAGGAATGCTCCCAAAAAATACCAATAAAAACATACTCATTGTTAACTTGAATAATCAAATGAATATTTAGAAGGATTATTTGCACACTTATTTCACGGTAGTAAATAAATTTCAAATGGATTTGTTCAATTTGATAAAGTACTAGATCATTTAACCCAATTTTTTTTTCCAGGACTTTAAATATCACTCTAGCATTTTGGATGCCAACATGAGTTACTAAACCTGTAAAGACTAAATGAACAAACTATTTATCAAACAACTACTTAAATAACGTAGAGTAGATGGATAAAAGTGTGAATTAACTATATATACAGAGTTTCACTTCAACAAAGAAATAAGTGAAGCATAAACTAAAAAGAACTTCGCAACAATTTGACTTAACTACAAACTCACAGTTTCACTTCAGTAGATGGATAACATTATGAACTAACCAACTACAAGTTTCAGAGAGTTTCGCTTCAGCAGAGAAAGAAGTAAACAATGATCTTCATCAAAAAACTCTTTTGTGTTTGATTGTTCAACTTTGAATGGTGACTGTTCTAGCGAACTAAGAATATAACCGTCGAAATCGAGAAAAAGGGTGAGACCCATCGAGATTATCTTCAATGGATCGATGCAAAAGCTTTAAAAGGAATTAAAGAAAAAAGGAAAAAAAAAGGAGTCTAAAAAAGAGACTAAACTAGAATTGCATTAAAGTAATGAATGTAAAAAGGTTGGTACACAAATTCATACGTTATGGCTTGTTTACTCGTTTCTCCTTGTGTGTGTGCGGATAGTTTGAGTGTGTAAGCTTTCAGTATGTTTGAATTGTGACCTGTTTTCCATAGAGGAAAATGCTACTTATACTAAGTAACTGCCTACAGACACGTCCGAGGCATAACTGCTAATAACCGCTACGGGCGTACTTGAATTTCAAATAACGCCTCTTCGACGAGAAACCGCTATTTAGCTCCTTCCTTCATAATATCCGTTATTTAGTAAAGACCTATTCGTATGTTTTAGGTCTTCATAAGTTTTAGCCAATTTAGTAGTAGACATATAGTGTTGCTACGCATTAGTGTAAAATAGACTTTTAATTCAGGCCTTTGAAAAGGTCAGGCCAGACCTTCAAAGTGAGCATTTGAAGGAAAATAGACCAAACTTAGGCCCATAATTTTTTAAGTAGGTCAGACTTAAGGCTTAATTCATCACCAATAAATTAAAGAAATGAAATTTTAATTTAATAAAATACAAATTAAATAAATGATATATCATCATTATATTCATACAATCCATAAAAAGTTTTCGTACAAAATCATAAATATTTTAATAATATTCGTACCATTTTGAAAACTAACATACTAAGCTAATTATCATGATATTCAGACAAATTTGATCCTGATCTTGCTCCTGATGATTTCCCTCTCATATTTCTTCTTCTCCCCGTATTTTTGGATATTCTTATATAGGGGTTAAAGTCAGTAGCATGTCTCGTCGAAGAAAACATGTTGGGATCACCTACAAGGATATGATGTCTATGATTCTCATCATGATCACTACACACACACACACACACACACACACACACATATATAGGGGTTGGAGGCGAGGGCATATGTTTGGTTGCAGTATTATGTACATGATCATCGACGTCTGCTGTGATAGTAGGAAAAGAAAATGATTATTTTGAAAATAAAAAAACTCAAATTAAATTTTGAATTCATATTTATATAGATAGAAATATTAGTATTAAATCGGTAATAATACAAAAAAAAATTAAATATGGATGTTAGATTTCATTTGCCTTTGGTTGGATTCCATTTGGATACCTACAACTTAAGATATGATCAAAATACCACACAGAGGTCAACAAGGTCGTGCAATCTTCCCAGGCATAGGAAAACCAACTTTTCCACAACTTTCTGTTCCGATTAAGGTTTTAGTGTCTTCATGAAAGTTGTAGATATGGATGTTAAATTTAATTTTTATTTGGTGTGACTCCATTTGGATTTTTAAAATTTGAGATATGATCAGAATACTACACATGGGTCATTCTGCATTTTTCCCCATTGCGTAAAATCTTGTTTTTAAGCTCGTTTAGGTGCTCAAGATATGAGATAAGGTCTCAAACCCTTAAACTTGAATGATAGAAGTATAAATTGGTATTGTAAGAGTAGTTTCATAAGCTTATGATAAAAGTAATATAAGGAAAGAAACAAGAGTGCTAGAGAAGGATTAAGAAGAGACGTGAGGAGTCAAGTTAGATAGTTTTGATGAAAATAAAGGAGATGTTGAATTATATTGATGATGTGAATGAAGTTGTTTATATTATGGTGATGAATAAAGATGATTTTTAAATATACATGATGATATTTCCAAATTGTTTCTTTTTTTTAAGGAAGTTTTTAGTAAATAGGCAAAAATCACTTAAATTGTAACTTTCGTCAAAAAACCCCCAACTATTAGGAAATTTCAAAAAACCCAAGATGAAATTGTCAAATGTTAGTCTGGTTTTATTGTTACACCATATGACGTGACAGTTAAAATGGACGAGAGAACTATTGGAACAATAGTAAAAAATTAGTTAAATAGTTGTTAGTCACCGAAGAGATTATTTGGTTGATTCGCAACTAGGTCCCTCTCTTTAAGACGTTTCGTGACATTGTCTAAAATTGTGCAAGTAGACTATCAGCCATGACACCCCAGGATATAATAACCGAGCTACAACTATATCGGAGTCCTACTACACAATAGGATCCGTTCTAGAAATACACCTTAAAATATGGTGCTAAGACCACTCAAATATGGTTTTGATATCATTATATTATGGTACTAAGATCACTCTAATAAGGTGCTAGAACCACTCTAATATGGAGTTTCCACCATTCTAACCTCTAACTCCTCCAAGTGCATAAAACATAAAAAAAGACTATTCTTAAGAGTGTTCTTATTTTTCGAAGGGACACTTTATCTTGATTTGAGTTTAATGGGTATATATATGACGATGTTGATATGATGGTAATATGACGATGTTGTTGATTGTAATTGCCGAGTCATGATGTGATTTTCATGCATTCATGATTAGTCTTATTTAAAGATGAGTGGATTAATCAATAACATACATCTGATTATCTAAATATTTGACAATGAGAGATCACTCAGTAACATACCTCTAATATCCAAAACCTGGTTCCACACGTATAGAGTCGAGTCTTGAACATTGCAAACATAACTATGAGTTTATGTGAAGATGTTTAAAGTTGACTATATGCATCTATGTGGAAGATTGTGTTATTTGACTATGTGCATCTTTTGGAGTCTAGTATAGTTTTGCTTTGATTAGGACCGTTGGGATTTTATTTACGTTATCAGATTGTGTTTGATGAACCTTGAGTTCATTCGAGGATGTGTTTATTTTGCGATATGATGTATGACTTTATGTTGCTGAGACTTATTTTCCGTTGCGACTTGATATTACATGATGAAGTTTTGATTTGTTATAAATGATGAAGAGTAACACCTTAAAACGTTCTTATTAATTGTTGTGTTATTATTTAAAAATAGTATGTGGGGTTTAGGGTGTTACAAATAACACTAAAATATATATACTAAAAAAAAATAGTATGTGGGGTTATTGATCAGGCTTCCACGTTGTGCATGGCTGGGTGTGATTTTTTGGAATCATCAAATCATTTATTCTTACATTGTCATGTTTTTGGGTCCATTTGGCATTAAATCTATAGATGGCTAGACATTTCAGCGGCTGTCCCGTTTCATGTGCCGGACCATTTTAATCAATTCAGTTATAGTGGTGTATCTCAAAGGTCCGCCGCTCTATCCTACAAGTCATTTGGTTTGCTACAGTTTGGGAAATATTGAAGGAAAGAAATAACATGTTATTTAACGTTAAAGATTGCTCGGTTATTCAGGTGGTAGATAAGATTAAGTCTCTTTTGCGTGGTTGAAGGCAAACTTTGCTTTTCTTTCATTCAATTATCATGGGTGGTGACTTAGTCTGTTTACCATTCTGGGCATCGGCTAAGAGTTTTTCTTTTCTTGTTTTTACTTTGTACAGGTTCTTTATGTAAATACTGTTTGAATTTGGTGTTCTTCCCTTAGTACATCTTGTGCTAGGAAGGACTCTTTTGAATTGGTAATATATTTTATTTTAGTCTTTTCAAAAAAAATTATTGAAGGAACAGATCCGCCAATATTGCAAGGGAGATTCTTCAATGAATTTATTGGGGAATTTATCCTGCAGTAACAAAATTATTTGTATTATTGAGAGTTTATTCCGTCAATAATATTATTAAGGGTTTTTTCTTTGTTATTAAAGTCTTATTCCGTCAGTAGTTACTAAAGGTTTAAAATTCGTCAGTAATTCATTTTTGAATGCCATTAATATTGAGTAAATGGACAACAACATCTTCCAATCCCTACATCGACAAACATAAATCATTGTTGAACAAAACCGGCGCAACCGACATTCACGCTCCTCGTCTTATTCAGATGGCGAGGGTTTAGCATACTGACCATTTACTTGGAGAATAAGAGGAAGCACTAACGATTCCACATTTTTTGTCACGGACTTCTATCAAAACATATAATGTCTCCAATTAATGTTCAGTACCATTTCGATAAAACCTTGATTTGTTTTTATTTTTATATGAACTAAAATTGCTTGCAGAAAATATCGTGGCTCCTAAATGTGAAGAAAAAAAAAATTATAGTAAAGCTAAAGTAAATAATAATGGTTGAGATTCTGTAATGAATTTTTGTCTCTTAATTTTAGAATTGCATATGGAACTTATCTTATAGGGCACAAATTAAGCTAAACATAGCAGCAATTTTAGTAGTACATTTCATCATCAATTATCTAACAATGGTTTCAACATCTAAATGAGTCATGAATTCAACTTTATTATGGTATTTACACATCAAAGGTTTCTTATCAAGTTCTCAAAGGATTGCATCATTGGAGATTTAGAGTATAAAGTTTCTAAAGTCATAGAACTTAATGTGGTATGGTAACACTCATAACAAAGAACAATGTCCAGACTAACTGGCTTCAAGTTAATCATCCCCTTGTCTTTGACTATTTGGATCATGCACAATTGTCCGGACTAACTGTTTGCGGTCAAAAAGCCAGCTCCATTTCTTCGTTACACATTGAGGGACTATTTTGGAATGTTACCTCACAACCTCCCCCTTCACAAATTGCCCCTTCACAGTCTCCTTTTATCTGGCATTCTCGCCCATGTGCGAGACACATGATCATCTTAGAATGTCATCTTAGGATGACATTCATGCTCCTCGTCTTATTCAGATGACGAGGGTTTAGCATACTGACCAGTACTAAGCTATTTATCACATGATGGTCCATTCACCAATTACATTATTATGTCATCATTAAAACAATTAGAAAATTGCAATTTAGGCACCTAGTGATTGCTCACAGGTACCTCAAATTGACGAAAATAACATCGTCTACAAGTTAAAATAAAGGAATCAAAAACTGTTGAAATATATAAATCCCCTTAAAGAATAATAAACGAAACAAAAATAGAAACCAAAAATTTAGTAGTCGCAAGAAAATAAATAAATTTTAAATATGCTATCTAGCTAGATAAATATTTCTCTTGGAAAAATTCTTAGTATTAAACTGCATCTATGTTTATTCTGATCTCCTGTGAAAACTACTGCATCTCAGAGTTCACTAGATAGTATCCTCCAGCCAGAATTTTCTGCAAAACCCATCATCTATAACTTTTGTTCCTATGTGAACATTATTCTGGTTTCAACTGGAAAAATAAGACCATTAAGAGTATGAAATTGTATTCACTTCCCACAAATTCAAATTACAAACCATACATGAACTCCAACAAGCAAGTCATTTACACATTACCAGATACATCCAAAAATCAAGAAAATAGGAAGCTAATCCTTATTTCAACATATTTAAAATTTTAGAGGGAATATGAAGCAAGAAATTGCTGAGACTATTCCTTAACATTCTATCAATCAGAATTAAGGAAAAAAATTCAAAGGAGTTAGATAGACATATATTCAACATTATATCAAACTAATAAGGGGGTAATCTTATCACAAACCAGACAGCAAACATAATCATAACAAACCAAAAATATAAATCAGCGAACATTGTAGGAAGATTAATCATATTACGTTGATATGACTCAATCGAAAAAGACAAATTAGCAACATATCATAGGCTAATAGACCAAGAAGAAGTGCTAAATATGTAATTGATCACAATACATCAAAAGACCATTTATAGTACTGGTTCTATCAATAACCAGTTGAATGTAATTGAACTATTCTCACACTTGAAATACATCTCACATATAATTGAGAATAAAATGTCTAACTAAGAACCAGAATCAAACATATATAGTGTGAGAAAACCACTCAATTAATGATGCAATTTATGGAGCACATATGGGGAATTCATGGTTGCACTAAAATATGTCTCTCTCCTCACAATTTTCCTCTTCTCATTCTTTTGCCATTCTCTTTCAATAAGGTTTATAAATCAAGTGAACATTTTAATCGACACACCTCAAGACCCTATGTCACTAGTGACACCAGACTATTTATTTGAAATTTTGGAGAAAGGTTTCATTTTGAATGCTAAATTGTAGAAAGTAGAAACTCATACTTTTGCTTTTACAATGTCAAATCCCAAAAAGAAATCCAAAATTAAACATATAGAAATCAAAATTGGCAAGTAAAGTACAAACGAGGAAATTATAAATGTCATATAATCAAGTTTGATACTTTCTAGTAGCATAAGTTGTAAGCCTAGAAACATCTATAATAATCTAGTGTAGAAAAGGCTAACAAAGGCCTACATTATTCTAATTCTAGAAACATCTAAAAACACCTATAAAAAGACTTATATGGGTGCAATTGTATTAAAGCCTTTGAGATGCAATGACAATAATATTGATGGCTTCACAATATCATATTCTCTCCTTCTACAATGAGGTAATTCCTAATGTGTATCCTCTTGTCCCATATTCACCACAACCTAGCTCCTACAATATATATTTCCAACAGATACCAATCAAAAGGAAAATAAGAAAATATTAAGAAAATTTGAAGTCAATCCTTAGTTCAGCATCTGTAAAATTTTAGAAGCACTATGTTGCACACAAACGGAAAACAAAAGATGATACCAATTGAAAGGAAAATAAGAACCAAAAAATTAAAGAGACTATTCACAAACTCATCAAATGAGTTAGAATGCACATTTACCTTAATGAGGTAAGATCTCAACCTTTGCTGATGGTGCATTTTGAAGCAAAAAGTCCACTATTCCGTTAGGTATGGACGAAGCTTCTACTTCTACTTTAAGTGACTTCAAGTTATACAAGGTAGGGAACTCAACCTTCAATAAATCAGGAACTAAGGAAAGAACCTAATCAATGTGACGGAAGTCTCTAAATCAGCAAGTATGGAAGAAAAAAAATGTTGTAATAAAAAATTAAAACTGCTAAATTTTCTCAAAACAAACATTCACTAAATTACCTTAAGAGTTTCTGAAGTGACTGACAATGATTTGATATTTGCAAGCTCAACCAGCCAAGTGAGTAGAAACAATGGATTCTTTACGTCAATTATAAACGTTTGTACATTAAGACTTACATGTTCGATAGAAGAGAGAATTCTATTGCTTGTACAAAGATTCTGAAAAGGAACAGGCCCACAATAAACAAAGGTACGAAGATTTGGAGAGGATAACTGAAATTTCATCTCAGACACGCCAAAGCCCATTTGTATTGTTAAATTGGCTAGTGTGGCACTCAATATGCAGAGGTTTAAATAATCAAGAACTCTACAACCGGTAATGACCAAACTATTCAATTTGTTTAATGTCGAAAAGGGATTGACACGACCATCATCGCCGATACAAAAGAGAAAGCCATGTAGAGACA
>Ga0315914_1004405_pt1 | contig 21091 bp, 12 predicted proteins | sample MpolenodulesMG_FD_203920 | JGI IMG/M metagenome (GOLD analysis project Ga0315914, IMG submission 203920) | Medicago polymorpha root nodule microbial communities from Los Angeles, California, United States - elongated nodules | ecosystem: Host-associated > Plants > Roots > Nodule | place: USA...
CCTAAAGTACAACATTGTATGTTGATCTTTAGAAAAATAATTAACATTTTATCTAAAAAACCTATGATAAATGATTTTTGAAGTTTAAAATTAAGTTAAAAAATTCATTGTGCAGTGTAGTTTTTCCTAAACTTTTCTATATGTTAATGATTAGGGATGGCAATGGGTATCCAATGGCTAGGGTACTATAGTATCCATTCTCATACCCGCGTTTGTAAAAAATGTCCGTACCCTCGTGGGCAATAACTTTAGTGCCCTTCCCCATACCCTATGGGCACCTAAGTGCCCATACCCGCACCCATTACCCGCACTTTAAGTATGAAAAGACAATAAAAAACATTAGAATTGAAATAAAACTATGATCCAAAAAATTTCAAATCAACTCATAAGATAGTACGAATCGTAGTATTTAGCCAAAAAGCAAAGAAAGGCCGACAGTGGCAGAGATTTAACATATCAGGATGGGTAGGGTTACTTTATTAAGTTATTTTAGGTTTATGTTTAGGCTTAAATAATTAAATTAATTAATTAGATAATTGTACACCAAAAAATAAATAAATTATTTATCATATTATATAAATACATATATGCGGGTTGCGGGGCTGAGTAGTATAGTGCCCATACCCGTGCCCATACCCGTCCAAATTTGTGGGTATTTACCCATACCCAAGCCCAGACCAATAAAGCGGGGTTTTACCCTACCCATAGTGGCTATTTTTTGCGGGTGCCCATAGAGTCTGGGTCCAATTGCCATCCCTATTAATTATATGTCTAAGTTTGAATGTTTCAATTGTGCATGTTCTTATCAAACTATTTTTATTTTAGGCATTTTTACTATGTTTTTTTTACTGACACCAAGGAGAAGCTTAGACATCCCGACTAGGTCGGCACCCTCAAGAAACCCCCATCCTCTGTCACTCACTCATATAAATATTATTAGAAAAAAGAGGGAAAATATGTACAAGAGAGGGGGGACCAAACCAAAACCCTCCAAAAAAAAACAACATAGAAAGAAAAGATGAAAATCAACCAAAATTATGGAAAGCGATAATTTGGCATGCCATATGTGTCCCTAAAGAAATCTTCCCCAATAAAATCAGGCAAAGCATCCCACCAAAAATATGAGAAGAAAGAACTTGAAGACCCAAAGTGAAACAATTATGCCATTGATTTCGCCAAATACAAGCCACCAATTCAGGTTTCTTAAACGCAAGAAAGACGCTAGAAGAATCTCCCTCAATCCAAAGCGACCCCTAGTGATTACGCGCAGCAAATTCCTTAGCAATAATGAATCCAAGCAATTCAGCCTCAAAAATAAATATGTCCCCCAAATTAGAAGAGAATATGCCAAAATAAATGAGGAACTCATTCCACGAAAGATCTTCATTGAGCACCCGAAGTTGGAGGACCCTGAGATTGAGTTTTAATTACCGAGCAAGTTGCCTTCTTTTTTTGCAACTTCGATAAATACGTAATGAAGGGTGCTTCTATGTTGTTGTTGGTGCCTGTTAGTGCTTGTTGAATAATTTCTAAGTCCTTGTTAACAGTCGAACAACGATGCCTCTTGAAAACAGAAAAGGGATGCTGGCTAGCGAGTGACACATTGTCCCCCTCCTACGAAGTTATGGCTAGCTAGTCACATGTAACGATCTCTAGAACTGACATTTCATTTGAAGTTGCAAATGTAGTCCTTGCTATTTCATTTGTCACATTATTCAAAGCAAAGTGGAATGAAGTGTCTGACATAGATGGTTCCCTTTCCTAATGTTGTTCAATCAGAGCAGCCGAAGCAAGACCGTCATTTTGAGGACTGGCAGACTCTTGCTGGTCGCATGTAACCTTCTCCAAAATTGTCATTTCCTTCAGAATTTCATATGTAGGTCTTGCTATTTCATTAGTCATATTATTCAGAGCAAAGTGGAAGAAGTTGTCGGACATAGATGTGTTGTTTTCACGATGTTTTTAAGTTGTATGAGCCAAATCCACACCGGCCTTGGGAGGTTCAGGCTGCACAACTGAGGCATCTGCCAAGGCACCTTGAATAGGAACCGCGACTTCAGTGCTTGCAGTCTCAAGATTGATAACATCAGTGGCGGCCTTGTTGGTAATTACGGGTTCCTCAAATGCTTTCGATGATCCTATTCAATCCAGATTGGTTTTTACTATGTTATTCACTTCAAAGTACTTCTTTGTCCCCGTGAACTTAACTCAGTTGGTATGGACATTGCATAATTTATGCATGGGCTGAGGTCTGATTAGGGTACCAAACCAAAAAAAATTTGTTTTGCTTCTTTGAGGTTTGATTCATGGCATTTTTCAAACTAAAAGATTATGTTCGTCTGTTCGACAACTGACAAGCAAAAACATGACTTGCTATTTTTTATGAGAAATAGGAATAACAAAAAACATTCAAACTTTGGTCAATAGAAGGACTAGCTTGTGGCATAGGGAGGAGAGGATATAGAAGGACTTCACTTGTTTATCATTAAGGTAAGAATGTCAATACAACTATGACACATAGATCAATTTAACTACTCTCTCACACACACACACATACACATACACACACATACGCATACACATTTTTAAACAAATTGTATTGTTACGTGTCCAAATTGAATTGGTCATGCCACACTACTGCAATCCGACATATAAGGAGAATAAAGAGATGTAAAGACAAAACAAATAAGGAGAGAATATGAGAGACATAGGAGAAAGGAGAGATAGAGAGAGGTAAAGACATAAAAACTAGTTGATTGTTTTTTGTCAAGTAGTGTAGTGGCTAGAATTTCACATTTTAAGGTAAATAAACGAGGAATCTAGATTTTGACCTTCAACCCTTCATATATAATACAATATCTCTACCAACTGAGTTAAACTCACATGACATGTTTGATTTTGTATTTATAAATTACATTTATAGTTGGTAGGAAGTTGACTACCCGCAAGAATTGTCCCCCCAAGAATATTCCTCCAAATGATTTGTCATAATGAAAGCTCATTAACCACTTGAGTCAAATCAATTGGTTCAACTCCCTATCAACTTAGTTAGAGCATCACAAATGATGAACTCAACCAAAAATTATTATGTGGGTCCCATTGAGACTAGAGCTCCCAGACTCATCCTAAAAAACAACCATTGGAGTTGTTCTTAGCCTTCATTGTCATGAACATTTTTTTTCAAGGTCATGAGTAGTTTTTTCTTTTAATAAAAGAGTAAAAAAAATAAAAAATTAATAAGGTTAAAAATAGAAGAAAATATAAAAAAACTAAAAGCTATAAACTAAATCTTTATTTGAAATAGCATCTCAAAATAAGTTACTCCCTCTGAATATTAATATAAGAAAAAAAAAAAAAGCAACAAAACCAATACAATCAATAATTATTATAATTTTTTGAATATTTTTACAAATATACCCTTATAAAAATTGTGAAACATTGAATACACTTATTAATAATAAAAAGACAAATATACCCTTTGATAAAACCAGTTTTTGTCCATGTAACAAACTAACGATAGTCTAAAATGGAAACACAATCAAACAATGCTTCTTTCTTCACCGTCGCTGCCGAAGTTTGCCGCCGAGTTATGGCGGTTACGGCGGAGAAATCTTCGGAGCAAGATGATACGAAAGCTTGGAAATGGAAGGGATTCCCAATTTCGTTACTACTGTAAGGGTAATAATTCAAAACTTCTTAGTAGATTTTGATTTTCAAGAAATTGTTGGTGGATCAATTTGGTTTGGTTCCACATTTATAAAATGCTAAATTACTTTCCCAAATTGAATAAGAGTGTACATTTAAGCAATTAAGATCAGAATCTGTTTAATTGCCAAAACAAGTCAAGTCCTAGCTCAACCGGTAAAATTGTCAAAATTGTTGGGTCTGACACGCTATGAAGCACGAACACGGATAATAATTTGAGAAAATGAAATAATTTAGTATAATCATAGGTCTCGTGTCGGTGTCGGACACCGACGCGTGTTCGGCACCAGGACACTGCTTATCCGAGGAATGTATGTGCTTCATAGTCAGACGGTTTGGCTTGGGTTCGAACTTTGGCTCCTCCACTTGTGTGTGTGAGTTTCCAATGACTATTGCAGTATTTGCATTCTAGAAATGCTTTTAAACAATAAGCACCTTCTCATCTTAACGGTAGTTGTTGGAAGGTTTTTTAGTTAATTTCACAACCTGAATTACATTTTTTTTTTGTCAAGTAGCTTAGTTAGAAATTCACCTCAATTCATTTCTAAGGTGAATAAGTGGGGAATCTAGGGTTTGAATCCCGACCCCCGCATATAAAATGCAATGTCCTTACCAACTAAATTGAGTTAAGCTCACGAGAGCAATTAGAATATACTCTTTAGTGTCAAATATATGCAAAAGAAAACGTTAAATAAAGTTGATGTATCTTGTTAAAAATTTGAACTAGATACATCTACTTTGAGACAAGAGGTAGTAATTCATTAAAGATATAGAGAATGTACTAAGAAATTTAACGGTAATTTTAATATAGATAACAATATTGATTATATTTCTAAATCTGTGTGTTCTGAAAATCGAAAGTTATCTGAGTTGTGCTCTGCGGGTTCACCAGGATGAGACATGCCTCAAGGCTCAAAGAGCGCTTTTAGGCTCAAAGAAGTTCTCGCATTGACAGCGGGAGTGGAACCCATGACCTTACGAGTGTGGCAACTTCTTACCAACTGAGCCAACCTACACCGTGTTACTTAAATGGGAACACAAAGATTGTATTAAATGCATTTGTTTTTCTTCCTTTTTTGTCGGTTTCTTGTCCTAGTTCTGGATCTGTCATTGGTTTTCAATTTTGGGACAAGAGTATATAGGTTCCTTTTTTAGTCTTGGTTGAATTTCTGTTTTATGCCTCAGATCTAGTACACGATACGCGAATATTTTGGCATTTAGGTCTCTTTATGGAGGTGCGATTCACACCCTTGTTTGCCGCTAGTTTATTTTTGTACATTCAGGGCACTGTGCAACTTTTAAGGTCCAGTTATGCACATCTTTTTATTCAACTTTATTTGTTAAGATCTTCTCTATCAGGTTAAGTATGTGATCATTTGTCAAGTCTTGCAGTCAGTTCCAAGTTTTTCTTGATCATTTGTCCATGTCACTGTTGTCACAGCGTGCTTTCGACCTTTTATCAATTTTGTCTCTAATGGAAGGCTCTTTAGTCATTAGTCTCAGCACACTGTCAATAGTCTCCGTTAGTCCCTTCACCTAACCAAAGTAAAGATTGAGTCGTTGGCCCCATTCACAGATGATTTGTCCCACTTAAGTTAGTTTTTCTATTTGGTAGTGCCGTTCTCTAACTATCATCAATGTTGAGTCACTGGCACTGATCACACACTTAATTTAGTGACAACATCTGACCCAATATCGTTGCTGCTTTGTTTGGATTAGTTCGTCAAAGTTCATTATGGTTTTAATACTAGTTGGTTTAGTTTGATATTTATTTTTATTTTTTTTGAATAATGGTTTTATTTTGAATCTTAAATAGGTACTCAAAGGTTAGTAAGCTTTGGCTTGAAGGGAAGTATTAAATATTAGAAACATCACATAATATTTGTTAAGATATGTATTCTATTATATTTTATTTTGATGGAGCGTGGAATGGGAAATGAGTGTTATTTGGAATTTAAGTAGAATTATTTGGTGTGGTGTGGGGTTTTTTTTTTTTTTTTTTTTTGCAGATGAGGGAGCTTGATGTGTTTTGCGTTGCACAATGTTTGAAGGTTAATCCAGATTCTCCACAGACACAAGTCAGATTTCTCACTCGTTCCGGTTAGTTAGATGCTTCACTTGATTTGGTTGTTATGTTTCACAACTTTGATTTGTATTAGCAATAGGATTATTAGATATGGTAAATGGAGTTAAAAGGTTATTAAAACAAAATATCTATGCTCATAATAAGCAAGAGAATAATGCTATACTCATCACTGCGTCAGTGGCTCATTTCGATGGAAATGGCCTGACTTAAACCTCATTCATCATGTTAAATTCAGATGTTGAGCAGTTCTGTATAATGTCGATTACCAGTGTTGTTTAAATAGCCGTATTTTTTTTTTAATTAGGAAGCATCAAAATCAAAAGCAAAGCCTGCTTGACAAGTAAGTTGTGCACATAATAGGTTGCATGTAACCGCAAGGATGACCGCTTAAATAGGTTGCATGTAAGCGCAGATGTATCTTCCTCAACCTTTGTAAAATTTGAGAGTCTGTGTAAACTTGAGGAGCATCTTTGGAATTTGAGAATGGATAATATTAGCAAAGATTTTGAGAATCCACATCACATGAACGGCATGGTGTATTTAATCCTCATTTTTTGAGGATATGAAAGACCTTACTAATATAATGTATCTGTTGATGTAATGGATTACTAATTTACTACTAAACATGTGGATTCTACATCAACTCACAAGCAGACAATTCGATGTGAATTTTAGAGTCTTTATCATGTTGGATGTCAAGGTGCATCTAATATTTTAATTATTAGAACATGTAAGACTATTTGAATACAAAGTTATCTATGACTATGATAGTCTTTCACTGAAATTACGCATCGTACAGAAACGAAGAGGAATTGTAGGAATATATTCTCCAGATTTTATATCATTTTTCATGGACAATGTTATATTTTACTAATTTACGTTCAGTATCGATGCCTTTCAGACTTATGGTGATTGTCGGCGCCTGCTGTATTTGCACTTGTTAGATGTTACTATTTTACTAGGGGAAGTATTAGACAGACCCTTCATATAACTAAGCACAAAAGTACAACGGAGAAATTAATCTTACTAAAACAGAAATTGTGTTTGATAATAATTAAATTTCCAACGACAATTTTTTTCAAAACTTGCAGAACTTTTCCATCTTTTTCTTCTCCTTTTGGCTCTTTTTTAATTTTATTCTATTTATCTGTGCAGATGGAAAGAAGTTGTTAACTCCTCAACCACGGCTACAAACGTTTTTTTCTTTCTTTCTTTCTGTAATCGAGTCCAATATGTTAACTTCTGGTACACTCAAGGAAGCATGTACTTCTGTTGGTGTTGCGAATTATAAAGCTTGATCTTTTTGTTATTGGATCTGTTGCAGTTGATCCGAAAACAGGTGCTCGATTGGAAAAAGTAGAGGCATGTTTAATCATTATCACATGTTCATTTTCTTGCTTACATTTCTGAAATATGAAATCAATTTCTTGTTGGATTTCTATACGTTTAAATGCCTTTTACATTTCTTATGGATAGAAACATGAAATTAGATTATATTTCACTGGAAACCTACGTGAATAGAGTTGATAAGATCGAAAGTTAAATCATAGCATCGTACAGTTTTACAATCTTACAGCCACTGGGCGATCTTACACGATCCTATAAGTTCAATTTTTCATGGTCAGGTTCACTCTTTGATTCCTTAAACCAGTCTCTTAGCCAATTTTATACTCTAAAAATTACTCTTGAGACACAATACAGGATTTTACGATCATTCCCCCCCTCCCCCCCTCTGCTTTTGCAAGCTGCTTTACCTGAATGTTCAAATATTTTAAAATTTCTATCAAATTAACTGATAGCTCGCAAGAATACCAACAAGAGTCTTGTTTCAAGGCCTTTTATTGTAGAGAATAGTTTATTTGGCTGTTCAATGACCTTTCGATATGTTACTGCTCTTTGAACTTGAACTTTTCTTCAACTAAGAGAGTACTAAAGTGCAGGGATTTGCAGAACATGAATATGCACGGTATGCTGCGGCATTTGAAAGCTATCGATGATTCAACACTAGTTGTTACCTTACCTCAGGTATTTTGGTTCTTGCTTTTGTTATTTTTCAGTATTCATGCTCCTTCCATGCTTAAATCATTGTTCATGAAACCGCAATATTTTGTTTTGAAAAAGGAAATCTTTCTCTTATTTATAAATATAATTTATATTATTTGTGTTTTACATCGCATGTTATTCTCTAAGACTCACCTTTATTATGTAAAAACAGGTTATGCTTTTACATAACTAGAACAAGAATAAAAAATGTTTATTAATTTATATCTTTTAACGCCCTATCTACCACAGTTCCGTAATCATGTTTTTGGTCATGTTTCAATCTAATTTTGTATCTTCCTTGATTGTGTTTAGATTTTTTGAAAACCATTTTTAAAATAGTTTTATAAACAAATTCTTGAAATACTTTAGCTGTTTTGTTTTTCTGAAGTTTTTTCAATAGGTATATGGATCATAGTAAAGTAACTCTTATGTTATCCAGTAAGTGAAGCTCCGTTGGTAGTTAGCAGGACATTATTTACAGGGGCCGGGGTTCAAACCCCGAGTTTCCCACACTTAAAAATGTGTGAATCTAGCCAATTGACTACTTGACCAAAAAAAATGCAATTGTTATGGTTCAATATAATTATTATTTACTTTAGATCTAATAATTTAAATTTATTTCTTTTTGTACATAATCTAAAATTGAATAGAATATAAATTATGAAATTAATTATTCAATGTATTTTAATATTTTGACAAAGTGATTCAATATATTAGAAAATTTGCTTTTGTTAAGTTTTTCTGATAGGTATATGGGTCATAGTATAGTAACTATTATGGTTAAATATAACTATTATATCATTTAGATATATAATTTCAATTTATTTCTTTTTGTATAGAATCTAAGTTTGAATATAATATAAATTATGAAATAATTGATTCAATGTATTTTAACTTTGTCAACATGATTCAATATATTAGTAAGTTGTCCTTGTTGCTGCAACCTAGTGGTGTGGCTTTGCAAACTTTTATGTCAAACCCCGGGTTCGAACCCAACTCACCACATTTCCGAAATAGTTCTTTAAAACCCCCAATCTAGTACATTTGGACCTGGATTCACTGCTGCTCCCTCTGGAATGAAAGATAAACAAAAGTGGTAGTTGAAAGGTCAATGTATGTGGTTAAAAATTAAGTCCACATACGTCAACTTTTCAACTACCATTTTTGCTTATATTTCATTTCGGAGGGAGTATGATATTTTCACCCAGTTTTACATTGCAATAGTGACATTGCAATTGTCCTTGACTGTTTATTTGAGACGGGATGATTTAGATTTCAACCTCAGTTCACGCATTAAAATAATTTCCTTTGTATTCTTCAAGCGGATGGCTCGAAGCTGTTATTGCGTCGGATGAAATGCAAATCACAACTTTTGGGCCTTATGAGTGAATTTTTTTTTTTGGGCCTTGTACCATACTTAGGGCAATCCCTCTCTCTCAGGCAAATCCCTCTCTCTCTCTCTCTCTCACACACACACATCTGGCAATCCTTCTCACTCTCATCAGGCAATCCCTCTCTCTCATCAGGCAATCAGAGGAAATTCAAATCACAAGTTTTGGGCCTTGTGAGTAAAAAAACAAATGTTTTGGGCCTTGTAGTTGTAACCTACATAGGTCAAGAATTTCACACAACATAAATATCACATTTGAGTTACTTACACACAATCTCTCTCTCTCTCTCTCCCTCCTCTGTCTTTTACTCTCTTGAGGCAAGTTCTCTCTCTCTCTCTCTCTCTCTCTCTACATGTTTTCAGTGTTATATGTTCTCATTATTATGTACGATTTTCTCTACATGTTTTCTGCGCCTTTTTTAACAAAATTGAGATACCCTTTTGCTGTATATCAATATTTTTCACAACTCTTTCTTCCACTTCACTCGTTGATTCATTTGTTGAAATGGGTATCTTAGTTTTTCTTGAATTCAATGAATTTTTATGTGATTATCACTTTGTTTGATAAATTTTCATGATTTTATATAATTGAATATTGATTTATTGTAAATTGGGTAAAATAAATTGTTTTTTTTTCTTTTCTTATTTTGTTTTTTGCCGTTAGAATTGTGATGTTGAGTTTCATTGTAAGCATATTTATGTTTGCACAAAATGTTTTGAGTGAATTTAGGGTTTGATCGTTAATGCCCGTTTGTGCATGTTTGGAAGAACGGTGAGATTGAAAAATCAGGCTGAGCCACCGTAATTTGGTGAAACTATAAAGTGTAGCTTTTGCCAAGATCACGGTGACTCACTTTGATTTTGTAAATTTCACCGAGTTGAGCTCGATTGATGAGCAGAGGCACTCCAAAGGAATTTTAGGGTTCAAACTTTTGAAATTAACGTAATCACTAATTTATTTATTAATATTTGTGTATCAATTAATTGTTGAGCTGAGAAATTTTGAACCAGAATTTTTGTTAGGGTTCAGATCTTGAAAACTAATATAATCACTAATATACTAATATTTATTTTTATTTTCTGTTTTTGAAGGTAATTTGAAATGGCTGAACCATCCATGGTCATTCACGTTCGAAATGTAGGACACGAGATATCTGAAGTAAGATCTCTATTTATGTTTGTATTTGTATTTGTTACCTGTGGCTTTTTAATATGATCATGTCATGGATTCATTTATATTAACTCAATTATGGCCAGGTCTGTGAAAGGAAGAAACTAGTTTAGATCCTTATTGATATCGTAATCAGTTCTATATTTCTTTATTTATGATATTAATTGTAACAGTTTTTGCACGCTTGAATGTGGGTATATAAAAGTTAGTTGGATTGTATTAACTTCAAAAGTTGCTTTTTCTTTTTGTTATTAATTGTTATCTTTATATAAGAAAGCTGCAAGATCATGTCGGTAGACTATATTCTGTTGACACAATTTGAAGCCAGTGATTGTGTGCAATTCATTATATCTTGTGATGAATCATAAATGATTTTAAATCATGTGATGTGCATGAATTGGTACAATTCTTTGTCATTCGCATGAATATACGATTCACATTTCACATATAATCACAATTTTTTTTATTTATAATATGCATCACAATTCAGTGTCATTGATGTGCATGAATGTATGCCAATAGAATACATGGGGTGAATAACAAAGACGAATGACACAGAACGATTATATAAATACTGTATCTCATCTTGTTGCAGAACGATTTGCTTCAGTTATTTCAGCCTTTTGGAGTCATAACGAAGCTTGTGATGTTGCGTGCTAAAAATCAGGTTTTCTTTCATGCTTTCAAACGAATATTTTGATTATTCTCAGACTCTTAGAACTCACGGATGAATTGTTTTATCATTCTTGCAGGCACTTGTACAAATGCAAGATGTTCCTTCTGTTGTTAGTGCTATACAGTTCTATGTAAATTCTCAACCAAGCTTAAGGTATACAAAGATTCTTCATATCTCTTCTCTTTTAATTTTTATCCGACTTGAATACTATTGTGCTAACTTAATGTTGGATTTCATATTTTTGGTATTTGGAAAGCATTATTCATTCTCAGTGATTTTAAGAAATTGTTGTTTACGTAACTTATGTAATTATCATTCTGTTTCATTAAGGGGGAGAAATGTTTATGTTCAGTTTTCCTCTCATCGAGAACTGACAACAATGGATCAAAATCAAGGACGAGAAGATGAGGTTGGTTTTATTTTGGTTTTTCTTTATTGAATAATGTTTACCTTTTTGATTATCAAAAAAGAGATGAATCAATTGGCCTTTTTCATTTGGCGTTTGTATTCTCCATTTTTCATGTGATGTTTACCCTATAAAAAAATATATAAATAATATTTATATTGCTATATAATTATATTATTTTCCATATAATTGATTTATTGTTAAATTTTCTCTTTCTCTATATCATATACCTCTCTATTTATTCTCCTTTCTTTCTATCTCTATGCTGTTTGCGGTCGCCAACTCTTCGGATGCTTAGCCAAATCTAATTCTTTTAGTTACGGTTCATCAAGTGCTGTATCCTATGACTGTGGATGTGCTACAGCAAGTATTTTCTCCTCATGGATTTGTGGAAAAGATTGTGACATTTCAGAAGTCAGCTGGTCAGAGTCTCTCACAGATTTATTCCTTTCTTTCTCTTTCTTTCTTGTGAAGCGCTTTTGAGATTATTATACAATATATTTTCATCTTTCTGTAAATAAACAGGAAATTTTTTATTTTGAAGCATATCAATATAAGTAAAATAATTTTTCTTGGTTTTTAATGTTTCATGGAATGGTTCACTATTCTCAACACGATGACAATATACATATCCCTTGTAATTAGATATGGGGAGCGAAGAATGTCACTGCATTCAATCAGTGTTATATATGTCACAAAAAAAAAAATCAGTCATGAATATCACGTCAGTCATTACACGTTTCACTTTTTAAGAATCAAGAATAAATTTTCCAAAAAGATTTTGACAGAAAACATGGCTGAATGCCCCCAATAATATTATTTTGTTACACATCATGATGGACCACTTCGTGACATCATGCAATTTCCTTATTTTAATGAATGAAGTTTACGGTTATATTTGATAAATTGTGCAGGATTTCAAGCTCTCATTTAGTACGAGACTCGTCAGAGTGCCGTGACTGCCAGAGGTGCTCTGCAGGTTGTTTTGCGATTACACGAACTTCATGCTCTACTTGTCTTGTTAATTCTAATATTGTTTTTCTGGAATGATGATTATTGTACTTTTGGAATTTTTCTAGGGACGCAATGTGTATGATGGTTGCTGTCAGCTGGACATTCAGTTCTCAAAGTAGGTTAAAGTTATCTCTGTGTCAACAATTTCATTGTATGTATTACTTTTGGAAAAAAACCTAGTCTCGCATTGTAAAAAGATAAGACTTGAAAAAAGTTATTAAAAAGTGGCAACCCTCATCTTACAAACCGGTTTTGTGAGGATAAGTTAGAGAATTTTTGTGTGCTCCTTTGCTGGCTCATTTTGTTTCCTCTCACCTTCTTTTAGTCTTTACTTTTACCTAACTATTTTTTTGTTCTTCGTTTGATTCATGTTTATTGCAGCCTTGATGAACTACAAGTGAACTACAATAATGATCGGTCAAGGTGATTCAATCGTTTTTTTTTTACTTAATGTAATTTATCTTTTAACACCGTATTCATCGTTGCTGAGTTTATTCCTCATTTCTGCAGGGACTTTACCAACCCAAATCTGCCTACGGATCAGAAAGGCGGACCTTCACAGGTACGTTTGTAATCATTCGATGAACCAAATTTTCTTGTTAATCTTTGTCAACTCCGTTCTAATACTATTTTCATCTTCTATGGGATAGGCTGGATACAGTGATGCAGGAAATTATGGGGGAATTCAAGGTTCTGGACCCAGACAAGGTGCTAAACATTTTTATTTGCTCTGATCTTCACAAGTATGTTCATTGTCTGTTTGTAATGTACTAATATTTTGTTTTTTGTTCTTTTTACAGCTGGATTCTCACAGGTGGGTACTTTTCAAGCTAAGTTGAAGTCACCACATTCAATTATGAATGCAGAATTTAATATATGAAGAAGTTGATATCAATTTGCATCTTATAAGAAGTAGCATTAGGGATGTCTTAACTGTCTATGTCTCTTCATTTTCTATTTTCAATTAACTTATTAAAAATTAAATACTTGGTTTGCTCGAAGTCTCTCTATTGAGAGTCTTAGGTTAGATGAATATGACCTGAAAATGAGTTTAAAAGTTGGAGATATCCTTCACATTACAAGCCAGTTTTGTTCAACCCTAATTTTAAGATGGTATCTCAACCCGACTTATTTTAAAACCTGTCATGGCTGTGAAGGAGTGTGTTGGGAGACATCACTCACTTTATAAGTCGGTTTTGTAACACTCCCCACTAGTTAGTTTGCTTATATTTGAGAATATAGCTAGATGATGGGGCTATATGTTTTATTATTTTTTTTTATTTGTTTTAAATATATTTTGGCACCATCGGCTGCAAGCTGCTTGGATCTGGTTTTTCAAGGAAAAAAATTAAGAGGGAATAATTCTTAAAAATATCATACTTTTATGGACAAAAATATTTAGAAGCATTTTTTCCTCATTGGGGTTTGATTCATAGGGAGGTTTTTATTGAGCTTTTTGCATTGCGAAACTCTGGGATTTTCTTTTATTTTGTGATTAAATTACATTACTTTATCAAGACATTACTATAATTTTCTTGTTTGTAAATCAACTATAGATATGTATCTAATAACTTTATAATATTTTCAGCCATTTTGTGCTAAATGACAATACTGTGTGTGAACCCATTACTATGGCTTTGTTGTTTATAAATTAAATGCACACATGCATTTAAAATGAACTTTTTTATTTATATTTAGTGCATGTTTTGCTTAAATTAATTTTAAACGCAAAGGTTAATCCCTCCACGTACTTATCAATTTGTTTTGCATTATAGATGGGCAATGCTCAAGCAATTGAAGCTGCCTTCGGGGGAGATTTGCCTCCTGGAATAACTGGAACAAATGAAAGGTGTACAATTCTTGTCACAAATCTCAATCCTGACGTAAGTAAAATTGCTTGGAACTTTTCATTCTGCAAGAAAGTTGTCTCCCTTCTATTTAACTGTTAGCTTGAAATTTTGTTATTTCAGAGAATCGACGAGGACAAACTGTTCAACTTGTTCTCTATTTATGGGAACATTGTCAGAATCAAACTTCTCCGAAATAAACCAGATCATGCACTTGTCCAGATGGGGGATGGTTTTCAAGCTGAATTGGCAGTTCACTTTCTGAAGGTTAGTTTCATGGATACCTTGGTAATTATATGATCTATGATATCTTGATTAATATTGAGGGTTATTGTTACCTGTTATAGTTGTGCCTAATGATTAGAATCTATGAGTGCGAAAGTTAATCTGTCTGAAACTGTGTAGTTTGATTGATGTGGACTCTTGTACTTATTGAGTTGCATTCAGCATTCTAGGAGTTATTGAGAGTTGGCAACAAAACCAACTCAGCACAATACGGTCACTGATTTATAGTGTACCTGTACTACACAAGCACAATGTTCACACACCATATGAAAATACACGGTACTCTAAAACATGAGAAAATTATTATATTTTTCTATTTTTATTAGAAGATATTGGGGCTATTAGTCTTACTGTTAGTGGGTTTAGTCATGTACTATTACTCATACTTCCGTTCCGTTGTGCTAGTATTAGCCGTCTTTTTCTATCTTCTCTTTTTGCTCTCTAAAAATCCTGTTCTGACCAGTGGTCATAATTGTGATTTATATCTCAACATCGTGTGCTTCCACGATCTCACTCAATCCTAACAATCCAGATTGCATGTAGAATCGTATTCTACTGAAATTGAAATCGTAAAATATCTTGCAAAAATCTTGCTACCTTGTTTTTTTCTACTCTAGAAGAAGAATAAAAAGAAAGATAGCACAGTGGATATTGGGCTTGGGAGAAAAGAAGGCCCAACTCATTACTATTACCATTTTTTTGGGTTACTTTACTTTTACCAGTTTGTTGGTTGACTTAATTCAAAAACTTACTGGGTCTTTTTTATCTTTATTTTTTAATTGTTGTGTTCTGTTCTACGTCAACACTGGTTTAGGCTATTTTAGTCGTGAAGACCCAATAATAAATTAAGTAAATATTGATGAATTAATTTAAAAGTTTCTCTAACTACATTAAGTATTTTCTTTATAAAATCAATTAATAAAATATTTCTTAACGACAAATAAGTTTCTTATTTCCTTAAATCAACTATCTTTAATGGAAAGAGGTTAACTTGATCTATGCTCTATGCAATGCGTTTGTAATTTTTCATTTTGGTAGTGTTCTGTCCTAGAACGATGTTATCTTGAGGAAGATATGACGGATTGATGAAGATGATTCGTTGCGGAAGATCTCGCCGGAATCCATGGAAGAGACCCCGTTGCCGGTGAGACGCAAGGTGGTACCTGCAAATGCGCTCTGAGCCCAAGTTAGGTGGGAAACAAGGAAAGGTGAGAGGTTTATGTGATAGAATAAACTTACTTTGAATTGTAATGGATTCCCCTCTTATATAGGCATAAGGGAGTGTATTGGGCCTTACCATGTAATTGGGCCTTTGCTAAGTGGATATAGTCTTTTAAGTGGGTTTAGGTCCACCTAAAAGGCAATATCTACATAGCAAAGACCCAGTTACATGATAAGGTCCAATAAAGCTTCAGGCTCATTATACTCTCTTATGCCTTTATAAAAGGGGAATCCATTGTAATTCCAAGTAAGTTTATTCTATTTCATAAACCTCTCGACCTCCTTGTTTTCCACCTGACTTGGGCGTCGGAGGTACCACCTCCTTCTGTATCATCGGCAACGGGGTCTCTTCCATGTTCCGACGAGATCTTCCACAACGAAGCTTCTTCATCAATCTGTTGTATCAATGTGAGTATGATTATCTTCCTCAAGATAACATCGTTCTAGGACAGAACTGGTAATATTTTGGAATTTTACGATCTTGTTTAGCTCTCGAAAAATGTAGGTTGTTAGAGGGTAACAAGATCCTACCAAAATTACACATGCATAACACAAACTAAATTAACCCTTTCCCATTTAAATATAGTTTTTATGGAAATAAGAAAATTGTTTATCGCGAAGTAATATTTTAATCAAACTCAATTGATTTTATTAAGAAAATACTCCCTCCGCAACAAAATATAAGCAAAAATGAGTCAGAAGATTGATGTATTTGGTGTAAAATTTAGACCAGATACATCAACTTTCGTTGACTCATTGTTGCTAATATTTTGTTATGGAGGAAGTATTAATTAATTTAATATAATTAGAATTCAATTCATCATTCCTTTCTTAGTATATTATTGGGTCTTCATTGGTAAAACAATAACTCAACCCAAACCAATGTTAATGTAAAACAAAACAGCAACAAATAATTATAAAAAAAATTATTATTATTATTTTTATAAAAAGCCACTCGATTTTATAATTAAATCACAACAAAATAATAATGAGTTCCTAAAACAAATGTGTTCGGACCAAATGAGTTTTTATTACTTTTATCAGTCACGGCCATCTTATCAGCAGCAACACTGTGACATCTTTCTCCTTCTTCTGGCCGCGTACTGATTTCTCAATTTTTTGCCATTTTTTTTTCTTCAAAATATGTGACGGGTGACATGGTAGTCTAATTCTTCTCTGCATGCTATGTCGAAACCCGCTGTGCTTGCTGGTCAGTGGTCACCGCTTCTTCCTCTAGTTTGAGCTTCACCTGTTTTGACAGTCTTCCCACTCTTCTCTTCTCCTATTTGAGACATGTATCTGTCTGTGTTGAGTATTGTTTTCGTCCCACATTAAATACATCACTCCGAAACTGGTCTGTTCCCTTTAGAATAATTTCTTCTTTTCGTAATCACCTGTTTCTGTTGCTTTGCTAATGCATTTCATTGGCCAATGGCTTGGTGCAACCTGAGCAGTATCAATTGGTTTGTGATTTTTTTTTTTTGTTTATTGTTTCTTTCTTTTACATATGACAACTAAACCACCTGAGTATCTTCCTCAGCAACTTTCCCTTTCAACAAACTGAAGTGTTAGATAGTTTCCATCTGAACTTTTGTTTTATTGTAGTTAGAGAATTCATCACAAATTAGCACAGTTATTTGTAGAATATTCTAAAAAATGAAGAAAGATTAAAGAGAAAAAGAATAACATTTTGGTTTCAATGGTTTGTTGAAGTAGTAAGTTCAGTTTTTAGACATTTGGGTTTTTCTTGGAGAAATATCAGAATATTGATTCTTCTGTTGATGATAAATATACATTTGAGTCTAATTCTTACCCAATAGCAAAATGGAAATAATCACCATGTCTCCCATTGTTTCCACTTGCCCACAATAAATTTTACCCTAGTGATATGCAACATGATTGAAATTGAGAATTGTATTTCACGACGGTTTATTCTAATGACATTTTACAGTTAAAAATATTGTACTCATGTACTTGTTCATTGTTAATTCTAATGCTGTTCATTATTCTGTATTATTTCATTAATTTCACCGGTGCTATCTAGTTTGGAATGTGGATTCTTTCTAATACTGTTTTTGATCCATATTTTTTAGATGTTGGGATCAAACATGTGGTCATTTAGCATTATGTTATTGTGGTCTGAAGAGTAATCTGTATATTTTCTGCTAAAGTGTGAAACTGATCACGAAAATCTTTTCAATTTCAAATATAGGGGGCCATGTTGTTCGGAAAGCATTTGGAGGTGAACTTCTCAAAGCATCCAAATATAACCCAAGGTCCTGATACACATGAATACATGAACTCCAATCTCAATCGATTCAACCGAAATGCTGCTAAAAACTATCGGTATTGCTGCTCGCCAACAAGGATCATCCACATGTCCTCCCTCCCACAAGAAATTATTGAAGACGAGATTGCAAGTCTTCTGCAGGAGCATGGAATCATTGTCAACTGCAAAGTCTTTGAGATGAATGGGAAAAAGCAGGCTCTTGTTCAGTTTGAGACCGAAGAGGAGGCAACTGAAGCCCTTGTTTGCAAGCATGCAAGTTCACTTTCTGGTTTCGTTGTTCGCATCTCCTTTTCGCAGTTGCAAAATATATGATGTGGTGCACTTCGGTACGGAGCAAAAGAATTCTATCTTTATTTGGTACACGGGATTCTGAATTCGGGAAAGATAATTTTATGCTGAAATCCCATCTTCTATGTCTTTTTATGGTCTCATTGGTTGTGAATTAACTTATAAAAACTTGTACGTGATTTTTCTCTTTCGATCATTTTTCTTCTCATCTCCATTGCATCTATTTGTTCTTTTTATGTTAGATTGCTGAGGCAAGGTTTATGGTTGCAAATGCATGAAGTTTTGAGTAGTAGAAAAGAGAAAATTAGTTTCTTGTTTAGAATTGAGGAATTGTCTTGTGGTTTTTTTTATGATGATTGTTGATGTATATTTTGAACAAGGATTGTGATGTATATTATTTGGAATACAGGCTTAGTTGACCTTTCTGTTGTATTCTCAATAAACATCAAATATTTTCTTGTCCAAATAAACAATAAGTTTCATTTTGTGTTTTTGATGTATTTATTCATCATTTTGTGTTTGGTTGGATGTCTTACTCGATTAACACAGTTGGCGGCAATAGGAACCCTGTCAGTAACAGTGAACTTTGATTGAGTGCCAAGAACACACAGTAAGAAGCTTCGTTGGGTGAGTGTAAATAGAAACAGAAATATAGCATTGTCGCTGAAATAACTAAAACAAATTGCATAATATTTGCCGAAAAGAAAAAACATCACAATTGTTTAAAATCTCGCAAAATTGACCTATAAAGGGCTCCACTTCTGCACTCACCCACACCTTATCAATTTCTGCTCTGTTAATGAATTGATAGGAAAGTTAAATACCCTCGTTGATTTGGATTATCTTGCAGTATTTTGAAAATAATAACCATCAAATAATTATAATCCAACTAATGATAAAATTTATTCCGAGTTGTTTTTTTAAAGCTGCCCAGAAAAACACGATAAATATATGATACAAATCCCAATATCAGTTTGTGATAAAAATCTACAACTTTAACTAAATGTTTGATTTCAAGTGGTTAATAAACTTCCATTAAGATAAATTGTTTAGGTAACAACCTAAGTTTGATTTCATATTGAAACAATTTTTAACAAACTTTACTTATCTTTCGGTCAAACTAGAAATTACTAAAGTCATTATGTATAGCCTTTACTGTCAATGATATATTTTCTTTTTATACGGTTGATGCTCGCATCTCTGCACCATTGCTTTTCCGTTTTCACCATTACGTATAGCCTTCAATTACTATTTGTACCGAGTGATGATGATGGTATACAATTATGAAATTATGAAGGAGCAAGTGAGTATTCACATGATGGTGGTCTGTAAAATTTGCAAAGGAAAATAGAAACATGCATATACACATTGGAAAAGTAGTTTTTCCGTTTTCACCATTATGTATAGTCTTTAATTACTATTTGTACCGAATGATGGTGATGTTATACAATTTTTCTTTCCTTTTTTCAAGGTTTTGGTCGAAAAATCACGCACCAAGAAGCTTCATTTTGTGTTTTTGATTTTGAACTCTCTCTGAGTTTGGAGATTGCCTTTTTGTACAATTTAGCAATTAGAGGCTTCCAATGACAGCTTCTCACAACGCAATGTGGTTTCACCTCTCTCAATAAGCTACAAAAACACACACTATCTCCAACCATTTTCTTCCTATTATTTATATAGATTGAGATCATTATTCATAGTTTCTTCTCCTTGAGATTCCCATTTTCTCTTCATTCATTCCCTTAGCTTAACCTTATATGGAATAAAAAGGCAAGTTAAAGCATTAGGTGAAGAAAAACTTGTGCGGTGTGCAGCGTTAAGAGATATGTCCATTTGCTTCTTTTAACAATATTCCCTCTCTTCTAAAATAAGGAACCTACGTGCATTATTCTTATAACATAATTTGATTGTATTTTTTATTAATCTATAAAGATGAATGTTAGTGTATAAGATTTTAGATTTGTCTTTGATGAATATTTATTAAGTATTAAATTTTTATATTTTTTTGCTAATTCATACTTAAAATATTAAAGGTCAAAGACGTGCATTGACATGTATGACACAACCGACCGAGTTAAAATTATCTCCATTTATGATTCTCTTTATTTCTTTCATTTGGAGAGATAAAGACAATTTTTTTTTTGAAAAAAAATATAAAATAATTAATAGTGGTGGGACCCACTATTTATTATGTGTTCTTTCTCTCCAAATTACATACTCCATTTATTTTATCGAATGGAGAAGATCCTTACCCCAACCAATTAGGTCACCTATTTTGGGACGGAGGGAGTTATAAACTCTTGTTAAAATTGCACATGAGATCTTTAACTTAATTTAAAGTCTTAAATTTCTATTTTTTTTTTTTTGTCTTTTTCGGATAAAAAATATCTTTATGAATGACAACATTGTTGTACCTTGGCGATTTTTTGTCCAAACCCGTGGTATAAAATATATGATGCTCGGTTGGATGTGTTACTTGATTGAATAACAACACGATTGGGGGTTCTTTTCACGGTTTTGGACGGGAAAATCCCTAAAGTACAACATTGTATGTTGATCTTTAGAAAAATAATTAACATTTTATCTAAAAAACCTATGATAAATGATTTTTGAAGTTTAAAATTAAGTTAAAAAATTCATTGTGCAGTGTAGTTTTTCAACTTAATTTT